>Ga0181588_10000033_pt1 | contig 100553 bp, 61 predicted proteins | sample 071ome_26_FD_148607 | JGI IMG/M metagenome (GOLD analysis project Ga0181588, IMG submission 148607) | Coastal salt marsh microbial communities from the Groves Creek Marsh, Skidaway Island, Georgia - 071409BT metaG (spades assembly) | ecosystem: Environmental > Aquatic > Marine > Intertidal...
AACTACTACACCACGGCAGGTTGGCCGTCTCATCGTTCCCATCGATCTCAACTGTGCCATCGTTCTGAACAACAACTTTCTCGTGTCCTCCTGGACCCGCTGCTTCCTTGAGACCGATCCATTTCATGTACCTTCGACTGTTTTCGACCGTATCCTCGGCCATTCTGGCGACAAAATTGTCATGCAACAGCAAATCTTCTTTGGTGAGCGAGACTGCAGCCGCGCAACCTCCCGTGTTGCTCTTCGACGCGACCACGTCAAAAGTGACCAAATCGTCTCGACTCGTCGACGACCTCTCAAACGGCACCACCGTCTCCGCTCCGAGAACGGCGCAGATTTTGGGCGGGTTCACGTACGCATCTTTACACGACGGTACCGAACAGAATTCCCAGCGCGGTTCGCCTCGCGTGTAAGATCCCGTGACGTTGGTGTAATCTACGTAACACCACGGATGGGTGTCGCCGGATGGATTGCGGCATTCGTTTCCGACAGTCAACGTGTTCGCGACGTTCGTCGCGTACGTCGCATCCACTTCCCAGGGGTTTGTGCTATCCCATGGTTGACATTGTCTCCCAGACATTGACACGTTGGTGCCGCCCTCGTAGTCATCCGTGGTCCCTGTGCTGCACTCACCCGCAGTGAGACTTTTACCGCAAATCGGGTACGGCTCGTATCCGTCGGCGCACGCTGCGCACGTCGCTCCGGTGAAACCGGTGAAGCACGAGCACGAACCGTCGTCTGGACTACAAACACCGTGACCGTTGCAATCAGTGCACGTGAGCTCGCAGTTTGTGCCTGTGTATCCGGATCCGCAAATGCACCTTTCCAACGCCGAATTCCAAGAGCCGTTCGAGTTGCAAGTTACTGTTCCGGTCTCCACCTCACAATTAGCGCCCGCGTAACCCGTGTCGCATTCGCACTCACCAGAGAGCGCGTTACAACGTCCATTTGCACCGCAGTTACACGAGTCGCACGAGTACCCTTCGAAAGCGCCGCGGCAGACGCACTGCATGCTACCGCCGACGCACGCGCAGACGCCGTTGTTCTCGTCGCACGTCGTGCACGTGTCTTGCACGCACATGCCGCTGAGTAAATCGCGCGTGTAACACGGATCGCAATCGCATTGCCCAGTCGCGGAGTTGCACGTGCCATGTCCACCACACACTTCGGTGCCGATGCTCGACGCGCCGGGGCACGCAGAGTCGCAGTTCGCTCCGGACCAGCCGTCCCGACACACGCACGAGCCGTCGTCGTCTATCCTACCCGTACACACGAGTTCCTGAGTGCCATCCGCGTTGAGGTACGTCTGAGACGACCCGCATTCGCACGAGCCCACGATCGCAGCCACGTGACAGCGCGCGCCTGAATAACCAGGATTACAGAAACACTCGCCAGAGGCAGATTCGCAGACGCCGTTTCTCGAGCATGGATTTTCAGCACCGCCTGGACACATTTTTTCACATGCCTCCCCACCGTAGCCACTCGCGCACGAGCACTCTTTCGTGGAGTTGTCGCACGTGCCTCTGCCATTACAGAACGCCCAGACGGGATCGGTATCGACGTAAGCAGGCAGACCGGTTGAAGCGATTGCGCCCGGGCACGTTTCGCACACGGTGGCGTCTCCACCGACGCTAAAAGCCGAACAGGTACCGTCTTGCGGACCAGTTTTATCGAGCGAAGTTGCGGTGCATCGACCCGTCGTATGACACCAACCGCAATCACTTCGCTCAGCGCACTCTCCGCAAGTTCGCGCCGCCCCGCACGTGTCGAGACACTCGCCGATGACGTCAAAGCCAGTGCTACACGTGCTGTTCACTGGCAAACACGTACCATCGCAGTAGCCACAGACGTCGTCCGCGGCGCACGACGCACACGTCGTGTGCGACAAGCAATGATCTGTGCACGCGGCGCTGCGAATGGTAAACCCACGCAGAGCGCTGGACAACGGAATGTTGTGCCACGTCAACGAAAAGGTTGATTCATCAAACGACGCCAGTTGCACCGACGTGATTCGACTCAGCAGCGTAAACTTGAAGGCGATCTTCGTGTTCACGTCAGCTACGTGACCAATCACGATGCCTCGCTGCGCTGAATGCGATCCAAAGCGAAACTTTCCTATTCCTAAATCCGTATCGAGCTCGTAACAGTCCGTCGTGGACGACGTGCTGGGATCGCATCCCGTGCCACTCGTCACCTGGTTCGCGATACCACGAGGTTCTTCAATCTTTACGTTTGCCGTATTTTTCAACGCGTTCGATTCAATCATCAAACCAACCTCTGGATCTGTGGTTCGCGACGCCGCCTTGGCGCCCGCCAACACGACGACGTGCGCCCCCGTCGAGTTGTCGTTCAAAAACACTATGCGAACCGTTTTATCTCTCTCCAATCCCGTGTTGGACTCGGCGTACGACGCGGTCGAGCCCATGACGGCGCGATTATAAAATAACTGCCCCGCGCTCACCGTCGGAGCGCTCGCGCACTCTTGCGTGACGCTCGACCAATACTGGTTTGAACCGCCATCCGTCACCTGCGGTAAAACCACTCCGAGTCCCGGTTCCGCCGCTGAACTGTTCGTAAACCCGAGACATGCCTTTGCGAACGCGTCTTCATACAACGGGTGATCCTTAGGCACGCCTCTCACCGGACGAACCGTCAACATCGTCTCCGAAGTCGCCGTCGTAGGCGCCGGCAGCCACGACGCTCCGTAACACACATCCGGCGTCATCGCCCCGCGTACCGTCGCGAAACCCCCGAACGCGGTCGCGATCGTCAACAGAGACGCGAACGACGCCATCGCGCCTCGTTCGCGCCGCCTTTTCCCCTCTCCGCGCGTCTCCCGCGGCGCTTTCCGCGCGTCGCGCGTTCGATTCGCGTCTCGGCTTGCACACGGCATCCGACCGCGAACGCCCGCCGCCTCGCCTCGGTTCGAGCCGAGGTCGGCGTCCAGGCGCCGCATCGCGCTCGCGGTGTCCTGCGCGAGCTTAGACGCGCGAGTTCGGCGTAGTCGAGCGCGTCGTCGAGCGCGTTATGCCGTCGAGTCGGCGCCGGACGCGAGTCGCGTGCAGACGTGCCGACAAAGTCTAAGACCTAAGCCATTTAGGACGTATTCCACCTTCTTTAAGTCTATCTATGTTAAACATGACACACGTGTTAAAAAGTTCGAAAAGGGTTGTCGTGTAACACCCAAACCAGAGTTTGGGTGATTCCCATTTTGTTGAGTTATGAACGGTCGATAGCCGCGCGTGCCCATCAGCGACGCGCCCGCGACCCCGCACCGATGCGGCAGTCGACGACGATGCGACGCCGTCGAGGCATCGGCGACGAGCGCCGCCGGCCCGCGATGGCGGCGGTGCGCGTCCTGATGCTCGTTCTCGCGCTCAGCCCGCGAGGACGCACGGCTGGACGCGGGGTTGACGCGAACCAGCGTGCGTTGCGTCGAACGCTGGCTGCGGTAGATGCGGCGACGTCCGCGCTCGGAGGCGCGACGGTGGCGAGCGCGGCGTACGGAGACGTGTTGACGGTGTGGGATCCGAACGATGAGAGCGTGATAAGCCCGCTGCGGTGTCAGAGACGGGCGGTGTTCGGAGAGTGCGTGCAGGAGGTTGGGTGCGCGTGGTGCGACTCGCGCGAAATCAACGGGCACAACCCGACGTGTTACTCGTTGCTAGATAGCGCGCTCTGCGTGTCGCATCTTCCGCCGGTGATGAACGCGCCAAAGGTGGTCGATACGGCGACGAACGAGCTCAGCATACCTTGTGAGCCGAGGTGCGCGGCCATCGGGAGCTCGACGCACTGCACGAGCACAGACGGTTGCGGTTGGTGCGAGGCGAGCTCGAGATGCATGAGCGGAAGCGCAGCGAATGGACCCTGCGAAGCGTGCGCGCACGATTGGACGTTCCACACGCCGACGCCGGAGTGCCCAGGGGCGTCGTCGGGAACGAATTGTCAGACGTGCGGCTGCGCGAATAACGGCACGTGCGCGACGGTGAGCAAAGAGTGCATATGCCCGACGGGCACGACGGGAAGCCTGTGTCAGTTCAACACGACGTCGAACAACGGTAGAGATGCGTGCAACGGGCACGGGACGTGGAACGAGACGGCGTTGGATTGCATGTGCGATCGAGGATGGGTGGGTGTTGGAGATAATAGGTGCAAGTTTCAGTGTCAGGCTTCCGTGGACTGCAACGGGAATGGCTACTGCTCGGAACGCGATGGAACGTGCGTGTGCAATATCGGGTTCGCAGGCGCGCGATGCGACTGTCTATCGCAAGCATTGACGAGTTATCCGTACCCAGACGCTGTGTTGAACGCGAACAAGTCAGGATGTTGTCCGTACGGATACACTGAGTGTCCCGATGGATCTCTCAACGCCGGTCAGTGCGTGATAGCTCCCACAAACTTGATCAAATGTCCAGTGCAAGCGGAAGATGACGGTACACTGGTGATGTTAATGCTTCTGTTATTTTTACTCGGCATGTACTTGTCCGCGGCGATCATCACTGCGTTACAAGGCAATCCTCAACCCACGTGCGTCGTGGTTTGCAGACTACCGACGATAGCGAGGCTGCGGGATTCTCTCTTTATGAGGAATGCGGAAGATATCGACGAAGTCAAATCGATCTCAGTCACGTGCAAGCTCACGGATAATTTCCAAAAGGTGAAACGAATGATTTGTAGACGCTTGAAGCACCAGCCAGACCCGGAAAGCGTGGACTTGTTCTATCTTGGGTGTCTCGTTGATCCCGGCTGGCGATTGGGTGACGGTATAAACGTGGGGCAAACGTGTCACGTGCATCTTAAGCTTCGTGGTAAGCAGCAAACGGAAGAATACGCTGAGAAGAAGAAGCATCTCAAGCGATTGAGATACATTTTCAGCGACAATGTGATTGTCGGATTTACGTACGCAATTTTCATATTCATCATGGCAATGTGCGCGACAACGTTTGATTGGGATAGAAAACCCACCGTTGAGGTGTACTCTCCGCCTCCGCCGCCAGGGCCGCCACCACCAAGCCCGCCACCGGTGATGCCGCCGCCGAGCCCACCACCCACTCCGCTGTACCCGTCCCCTCCACCGGCGGCTTGGATTGAATGGCTTTTGTTGCAAAACAGTACGAATACAAACGCGACGTACGGGACAGACTCAAACTTTATTGCCGCTGACGACGTGGGACACATTCCAGATAGCATACTGGTGTTGGAGACGGTGACGGCTGTGTATCCAGACACTTTACCGGTGATTAGTAACTCTTCAGGCTCGACCGTCTTCTTTTACACTTACGAAGACGCGCCACTTTGGCAACGCGAGCTACCACTGTACACGAGCGCAACTGGAGTACCGTTTTCCGCAACCATTTTCGAAGTTTGTGGTCCTAAAAAGGCTTCACAGTTCCAGTTGAACATGACCTCGGGTTACGGATTAGTGACGTACGAGCCAGGTCCAGATGAGAGTGGGTTGGATATTTTCACATATCAGGGGCAAGTCGACGAAGCGACTGCCATAGCATTAGGTCTCGTCGCAGATGGCACTGTTGACTGCAGTGCGGCGACTCTAGCTAATTATGGAGCTTGCCTCACAGATATATACGAGGCGAGGGTCGACATAGCTCCAAGAAATGATAGGCCCGTCGCAGCAGGTGGACAAGACATCTTGAGATTTGAAGCAACCGCCGATATCATCCCTCAGCGCAATGATACAGATTACGTTGCGAGCGGTAGTTTTCTACGACGCGAGATGGTGGGTACAGACGTAGACGGTGATAGACTCACTTACACGATTCGGCAACTCCCCATGAATGGCACTTTGACGAGTCCAAATCCACTTTCATCGCAATCTGCTACGTTTGAGTACGTTCCGAACATTGGATTCACCGGCTACGATTACTTCATCTACTCTGTCGATGATAGTCTGGATAACACGGCGTCAGAAACCATGTACGATGTGGCGAGCGTCGTAGTGGTCGTGGGCTCTGGTGACGGTGCGCCTGTGGCGGTTGATTCACACTATTGGGTGAAAGAAGATCATTACATGATCGGTAGATTTGGCCGAAGCGTCATGAGCTCAGATTGGATAACGGATCATCTCAACAATTCACATTATTTGAAATACACTCCGACGGTTTCAAACGGCACTGTAGCTTTGTTGTGTGACGGTGATTCTGTTGAAGACTGGGCAAGCTGTACGCAGAATACCGACGGAGATATGAATCGAAACTTTGCATACTTCAATTACACTCCCGATGGCAATTTCTCTGGCACGGATGCTGTAGAATTCACACTCGAACTTACCAACGGCACAAGTAGCAGTCACGTATCTTCTGCGAAAGTTGGAGTGACGGTGCAACCCGTGAATGATCCGCCATCGCTGGAAAATATCAACATCTGGAATGCCCCGATGAATAGAGATCGCTCTGCTGATGATCTCGGAGACGCAGACTTGCAGGAAATCAGATTCATTCCGAACGACGTGGATGACGAAGGTAACTTCACACTCTTCTTGACTTGGAAACCTATCACGCTTCAGCCCGATTGGGCGACGCGTCCTCGAGGACGATGGTTCAGGGACAGAGATAGATACGGACGACCGCTGAGTGAAATATCCGCGTCTACTCTGGATCAGGTTGGCGTCTCGTCAACGGAGGCAAACATCACTTTGTATTACTTGGCTCCACCGTTGTTGTACGGCGCAAATTCGACCACTGGTGACAACGCACTAGAAAAGTACACGATGCGCGTCGTCGACGATGGGAGACTTGTGAGTAACGAGGCGACGCTATCCATTTACGTGCAATGCGCGCGCGGGTACATCACCGAGCCATTGTACAGTAACGACCCAAGAACGGCAAAAACGTATGGAACTTGTCAGATCTGCCCACTGGGTCGCGTGTCCGATGCTTTGAACTCGTATCAGTGTCGAGACTGTCCAGTCGGGATGGCGAGTGGAACGGTTCAACGGGGATTCTGCTCGCGATGCAACAATGGTTACTATTCAGATGTTCCCGGCTTGGAAAAGTGTTTCGCGTGTCCGCAAGGGAGTACATCCGTCCAAGGAGCAACATCGCGTGATCAATGCTTCTGTAACATTGGATGGTATGGTGTCCCAGGTTGGTGTTTCCCGTGTCCCGAACACAGCGATTCTTTCGATAGATCGGGCGACGGCTTAACATGGACATATTGCGCAGAGACAAACTTGAGCGTGCCATATCCGCAGCCTGGGTTCTATGTCGTCTCAGAGGAGACGAGGTCGTACAAAGAGCCTATCACGATGCGTCAGTGTTTCCCGGACAAGGCTTGTCCCGGTGTGCGCGGCGTTGCGGGATCTGCGCAGATTGATTCCATCGCTGTCGGTGGGAGAAGATCTGATTCCGTTCAGTGCGCGGATGGATACATCAACAATGGGTGTGACACCTGCGATGAAGGCTACTACAGGCTCAGTGGGCAGTGTTTAAAGTGTTCATCGGCACTGACGCACAGTATTTACGGGATCGCCGTCGCGAGCGTCGTTATCGGCGCCGTCGTGATGCCCTGGGTTGTTGATGAGATGAGTTTTAGATACAAAATTCTGTCAAGATTTTTATCACTTGTTGTCTTCTTGCAAGAGGTGGGTATCGTGGGACGATACAACCTCGGTTGGAATGATTACCCTGGATTGACGTTGCTGCTTCAGCTATGCTTTGTCTTACAACTCAACCCTGAAGTGATCGGCTTAGAGTGCTTCACCGAGTACAACTTTGTTAGACGTTGGAACTCGCTGATGGCGATGCCAGCAATCGGCATTGGTTTGATGTTTGCGCTAACTCAGCTCTATGCCTATGTCTTTGGTAAATTTTATATTAAGACCCAACCGGCAGTGGAAGTGGTGCGAAGGGGACAGCGTCGTTGGGTCAAGATGTTGCGAAGTATCATCAACTTGATTCAAATCACGTACGTCGCCGTCGTAATTGCCACGCTAGATTTCTTCATCTTTTACAGATCAGTCACGGATAAACTTGGTTACATCCGCGCAGAACCAAGTTTGCTTTTCGGATATTTCGATTCCACACAGGGCATGAGCACTACGTGGCAAAAGTTGTTCCCGCTTGCATTCATCGCTTTGCTCGTGTATCCAATAGGCTTCTTAGCCGCCATGTGGTCTGTGATAAAATTTTCCATGGCTGGTTGGAATAAGCTTTGGAAGCGCGATTTGGTGGGTTTTGCGACGTTTGAGTACACGGATGATTTTATTTGGTACCGCATCATGGAAATGTTGAGACTTTTAGCTTTGAGCTTGGTACAGTTGATTGGATTCGAGCTCATCCATGGTAACGGCGTGGTGCAGGCGCTCACCGCGTTGCTGATTTCTTCCATTTCATTCGCGTTTGTGGTGATGCGACCGTTTAAAAATCTTGAAGCTAAACGATACTTGGGGTTACACATGCTATCGATCGTCATCGTGTTAATGCTTTCGGTCGTATCGATCGCCCCGATTTCGTACATCATCGATCAGACAACGAAGAACCAGGCGCGGAACGCCGTCTGGCAGTCCATCGCCGTTGCTGTTTTTATGTTCTGTTGCGGCATCTTTTATGAAGCGTACGAACACCAAGAATGGTTCAAAAGAATGAAGTTTAAGGTGGTCAGCTTTTTCAAGAACAACTTGACCCGTGTGTATTTCTTCTTCTTCAGGGAATCAAAGAAATCGTCTTGGTTCCGCAAGAGGACGTGGGTGCCGTGGAGCCCTACGCTCACCTTGCTCAAACCAAGCGCTGGAGCCATTCTGCAACTAGAAGCAGCTGAAGGTGATCAGGGCCTGCACTACAGCGGTAATCTTGACATGGCTCTCCGATTGGAATTCGCGCGGAGCATTCGCTCGTTATGGCGCCATAAAACCGTCATCGAGATGCTTGCGAAAAGAGACGATCGGGCCAAGTCGCTGTTCAAGATGTTCTCGCGACCGGCGCGCACTTCACTCATCCGCGCGGCTGCGGTGGATGACCGCGACACGAATCGCCGAGTTGCCAACTTTATTGAACATCACATGATTCAGAAGAAGTACAACTTTTACCGAAAGTACTACAGGCAAGCTCAGAAGGATCTACGTGGTGTTGCCAACGTCACTAATCCTCCGGTGGAACGATTTTTGATTCGTGATACGACGCTCGCCAAAGCCAAGTCAGTTGGAGCGAAAAAGCTTGAGGCCAAGGAAGAAGAGAAGATGCTCGAGAAGTACGAAGAGTTGCAAGAGGCAGACGATGTTCGCAGAGCTTTCATGATGGATTCAAATGAGGCGGCAGACTTGGATCAAGAGGAACTCTATTTCCAAACCGCAGACACGAGCGGTAGAACGCATTTCGTTCGCTTCCAAGGCTATTTTGGAGATATTCATCCAGATTGGGACGCTTACGACGAATCTCTCGCAAAGGCAAAAGCGGAAGCGGGCGATGAAGATGGCGACGTATTGCCATGGCACTTGGACCTTGAGGACGTGTACGATGATTTCTGCTGCCTGTGCGAGTGCGAACCTGGTGAACGTTGCCCGCGCCATGGTAACTTGTACGTGCTTGTCCAGCAAGATGACGAAGAAGCCGCGCGACTCAAGCAAGAACGCGAACGCCACATCCGAACGAGAGAGACTATCATAATTCATGAAGAAGATCCTGATCGATCCCGAGACTTGGGATGGAACGTGCGCGTTCCGGTTCGCTTGAAGGAGGAAGTTTCTAGTGTTCACGAGAAGTTGGCGAAGGAGCTTCGTGACATGCGTGATCGTGGCGAATTTACCGGCGAAGATGAACTGCCGGCCGTGAGTGGTAGCCGGTTCGACATCATACACAAGAGCAAGATTCTCGACAAGCACAAGAGCGTGAAGATGGAGCACCTTGAATGGAAGGCTGAGGTTGCGCTCGAGAACCGCAGAGGTAATCTCGCCAAGACTACGGCTTGGTTGATCCTCCAAGACGAGGATGACGCGGATGAGGACGATAGAATGTACGCCCGACCGAACCGAGAAGAAGGTCCGGTCCTCACCATGCCACTTGGCGCGGATGTGAAACAAGACCCATCCATGACGGTCGGGGATTTGCGCAGAATGATGGCGGAGAGTAACTCGAAGCCGTTTGAGAGAACGATACTCCGGTATCGTAAAGAAAAGCAAGGCAAAGAATTGATACGGGATTCTCACACGCTCGCGCGCAAGGGAATAGTCAAACCGAATGAAGTCTTAGTTTCCTTTGAGCCTGAAGATGGCAACTACTACGTCTGGAGTGAGATTAGAAACAACTGGTCCTTCTTGGAGGGTGTCTTCAAGGTTTACGCGTCGTTACCATCTGGTCCGCAAGATAATGAGACGAGAGGAAGCGCGTCGGATCATTTACTCATGTCCTACCGTCAGTTCATGTACTTCATGGCGGAATTGAAGGTTGACGAGAAGTTACCGAACTCGCAATACAATCAAATGTCCAACGTGTGTCGATCTGTCTTTGACACTGTCAAGGCTCCAGAATTGTTGGCTAAATGTCTGACGCTTGATCGCGACACCGCCGCTCTTGAAGGGTCGTTGTGTCCGAGCTCTGGCGCGCGTTTGGACTTGCGCCGCGAACACGTATGGGGCATGCACTATGATGAGTTTTTGAACTCTGTCGTCTTCATGTCGTGGCTTGTCTACGGTCATCGCGTTCCTCTTACAGACAGAGGTGTCGCACGAGCGACTCGTTGGTTCATCGAACGCGTAATGCGTCCTAGATCGACAAAGCTGGTCGAGTGCTACAACACTTCTGCGGCGTTTAACGCTGCTCTGAAGAAATCGCCATTCACAGATGCCGACGTTCAGGTGGCTGGTAATGTGTACAAAGCGTTCTCATCGAGCGATGGTATGAGTGTGGATGAGTTCAAGGCGGCAACCATGTGGGCTTGCGGTGAAGATAGCCATCTGAACAAGTTTGGAGAGCAAATCTTCCATCAGTACACTGAGCACGCGGCGCCCATTCCGGAATGGTGTTACCACGGTGCTCGACACGGCTGGGTTTCTGAGATCGACGAAAAGCCAGATGGCTACGTTTGCTGTTCAGGCAAGAGATTACCAGCGTCGAAGTTCGCCGCAGCCTTTGGCGCGTTGTGCTACCGTCAAAACCCGGATCTTAAGCCCGGTGACTGCATTCAGCGCGTTTACAACGCAGCTCAAGAGAGAAAACCCATCGCCGAGCTTGCTTCAAAGCATCGCGTCATCGAAGAACCCAGCGATGAAAAGGCTCGTCGCGCGCTAGTTGTACCCTCAGAGCGTTGTCCTCTATGCGGTAAGACGGATCATGATGCGCCCGCGTGCCCAACCAACAAGACGAAGAGTTGTCCGAATTGTGGAATCACGATTGTTCCGCCGAATGAAGTTCTCAAGAACCCAGACGGCGACGAGTACTGCGGGGAGTGCTACGTCGAGCCCAAGCCAGAGGAGCCTCAGCGCTTAAGAAGCGTACCCAAGTGTCCGAACTGCAGCGTTTTCTGCAACCCGGGCGACATTGTGCTCGCTCCAAACGGGAAGGAGTACTGCGCCGAGTGTGTACCCAAGTGTCCGAACTGCAGCGTTTTCTGCAACCCGGGCGACATTGTGCTCGCTCCAAACGGGAAGGAGTACTGCGCCGCGTGCATGCCAGAGGATCTCGATCGGCAATACGTGTGTCCAAACTGCGAGCGGCAGTGCGAACCGGAGGACGTCACCGTCAATCCCAAGGATGGTAGAGAGTACTGCGCCGAGTGTGTACCCAAGTGTCCGAACTGCAGCGTTTTCTGCAACCCGGGCGACATTGTGCTCGCTCCAAACGGGAAGGAGTACTGCGCTGAGTGTGTACCCAAGTGTCCGAACTGCAGCGTTTTCTGCAACCCGGGCGACATTGTGCTCGCTCCAAACGGGAAGGAGTACTGCGCTGAGTGCGTGCCTGAATCTGAGCCATTCGCTTGTCCAAACTGCAAACGCGAGATGCAGCCTGAGGACATCATGCCTGGACCCGACGGACGAGACTACTGCGCGGTGTGCTTCCCAGAGGAAGAAGTCCTGGACGACGATGAGTACGCAACGCCCGCGTTTACGGCGCCGAAACCAAAGCCAAAGACTCGAGAGCGCGTCGCGCGCGTACGCAAGGTTACGCGCACGCGTCAAGACGACGAAGCCATCGAGCGACCTCAAGGGTTCGCTTCCAGACAGCCAAAGCCACCTCCGCCCGAACGCGAACGCGTGGCGCGCGTCCGACAAGTCACTCGCCACATTGACGACGACGAAGCCATCGCGCGACCTCAAGGGTTCGCTTCCAGACAGCCAAAGCCACCTCTGCCCGAACGCGAACGCGTCGCGCGCGTCCGACAAGTCACTCGCCACATTGACGACGACGAGGGCATCGCTCGTCCTCGAGGTTTCGCTCGAGCTCCGTCCCGAGTCGACCGCGAGCGCGCCGAAGAGGCGGCGCGCGAGCAAGAGCAACAACCGAAATCAACCTTCCGCCGCATGTTCGGCTTTTAGAAGCCATTTTTATCAAATACGGAAGAACGTCACTAGTCATCCACTCTTCCCGTTCGTCCGTCCATCCTCGAAGAGCGAGACGGCGCGCGCGTTCGAAATTGGAATCCGAACCGACGCCGCGCTACATACTGTACCGAGAATAAACGTATCTATTTTCAACTCAAATAACCACACATGTGGTTATATAGATCCACAAAAAGTATAATACGCAAATCATAGTTTTTTGAAGTTTTCACGCGTTTCGTTCCCCTCTGCCGGAAATCCTCGCGCGGAGGCGTCACACGCCGACGCGTCGCACGCCCCGAACGGCGAACGTCTCCTCGGCGCGCGCCGCGTCAAACGTAGCAACGTTCGTCGCGAACGCGAACGCGAACGCGAACCGATCGAGACTACGCTCGCCGTTCGTTGAAACTCGATTGATTTTGTGATCATGGCGACGCCGTTGCGAACGGTCGATGCGAACGAACTCGCGGCGACGACGATGGAATCCTTCGTCCCGAGCGCGAGAAAATCGTCCGTAATCAAGGGACGAAAGTCCTCGGTGGATGCGCGACCGACAACCGCGGGTAAACCGCCGAGACGCGTGTCGTTCAAGACGACTGACGCAACTGGGGATGAATTTAAACGTTCGCAAAAGATGGGTGGTACGTTGACGACGACGACGACTCGTATACGCGCGCGCGTACGAGCGACTCGAACGCGAACGGAGACGCGAGGAAATGAGCGAAAACGATGCGTGCGATTCGCGTCGAAGATTGCGAGCGAGACGACTGACGCGAGGGTTGGATGATGACTGTTTTCGGTGCGCGCGCAGGAACGACAAAGTTGGCGCGTTTGCGCGCGGCTCGAGCGGCAGCCGCGGCTGCGGCTGCGGCAGGTGGGAAACCCGCGGGGGCGTATGAACCGAGCGCGAGCCGTAAACAAAGATTACAGATGCGAAAAGGCACGGGGAGGATGATTCAAACGCGACCGTTTGTCATCAGGGTGAACATTCCGGGCATCATGAAGCAAAAGAGTTCGAGTGATATGGACGTGTCCAACGGAAGCGGGGATGATGGTCGAGTGCCGGTGAGCGGGGTGAGCATTGTTGAGCTCGGAGATGATTCGCACGTGGGTGCCGGTAGCGTTAGCGGTAGCCGTGGGTCAAACGTGAATCCGTTTTCCGTGGCGACAGGCTCGGCGGATGGGCCTCGACCGATGTTTAGGCCGTCTGCGCACATACTGAAGACCTCCCCGACGGGTGCGGAAACGCCGAGCCAAAGCGGTGACAAGTCCCGGTCGTCGATTCCGGGCACTCCGAACGCCGCAGAGGCACTCGCCATGATGATGCACGCCGAGTATCCCGAAGGTTTGCCCGAGGAGATGCAAGGCGTGTCGCACTTTGGCGCCAACTCGGGCGACGAACCGCCGCTCATGGACTTTGAGCAAGACATGGACATTGGATACGACGATTACGTGATGGATGACGACGAATACGCTCAGCCAGCGGCGCCGCGTAAGAGAACCACATCGGGCGTGCAACACAAACGACTTCGCGCCGAGATGGAGCGCCGCAAGTCGCTCGCTTTGGCTGGTTTGCAAGCAACCGATGGCGGTGTTCGCCGCTCGACGCGTCAACGATCCAAGCCTTTGGAATACTGGCGCGGTGAAACCAAGGTGTACCAACGTGTGCACAACTCGCTCCCGACGGTGGCTCAGATTGAGCGCCGAACGGCGAACCCGGTCTGGCCACGCAAGACGCCCGGCGGACCGTCGCAACCGTTCCGCATTTCTCGCCTCCGACCGGCTGAGATATTGCGCGACATCGGCGGTGAACTCCCGGAACCGTCTCCGCTCGATCGCAGAGGAGTCAAGTACGGTCTCATGCCGCCGCCACCGGCGAGATCGTGGGCGGAGAAGTACGGTATCAACCCGCTCACCAACCGCGGAAGCATGACACCTGGCAGAGTGCCAGTCATTCAAGAAGAGGAAGTCGAGGCGCTCGAGGAGGCTATGCATCAAAGAGGCGCCGAGAAGAAGCGTAAGCGCGGTCGTCCGACGAAGAAGGAACAAGAGGAACGCCGTGCCGCCGCTGAAGCGCTATACGTCGCTGAAACAGTGGCTGACATCATTTCAAATGTCGTCGCCGCCAACACCGAGGCGCCAGAGGAGGAAGATGACATTGAGGAGCAACAAGAAGACGTTGCAATCAACGACGTCGCGGATTTTGAAGAAGCTACTGAGGACGAAGAAGTTGTTGAAGCTGCTTCGGAGGAGGAGAAATTGACCACTGAACGCCAAGTTGTTGAAGACATCGAAGAGGAGGACCAGCGTGTCCCCGATGCCCCGGGCACGTCAGATGTCGACGAGGATGAGAACGCCCAAGTTGAAGATAAGGAGGAGAAAGAAGAAGATGATGATGATGAAGCTGAACGACAGGCGGAACGCGAAGCCGATGAGGCGATCGCTGAAGCTGAGCGCGAACTCGCGGCGGAACTCGCGGCTGAGGCAGCTGCTGAAGCCGAGTTCAACCAAGAATCGGCGGAGGAAGCCGTCGTAGTGGAGGATGTTGAAGAAGAGTTGAACGTCGAAGAGCTCGAGGATGTGGTTGAACTCAACACGGACTTTTCTCGTGCCGATACCGAGCTCACGACGGCGATCGAGACTGGTGAGGAAGTCGAAGCTGGCGTCACATCGACGATCGAGCAAGCACCACTGAGTGAAGTTGACATCAACATTGTCGACGATCCGATGGAAGTCGACGAGCCGATCGGAGGAGAAAACGACGACGACTTAGCCAGCATCGTTGATAAGGCGACGGAAGCGCCGGCGAGCGCCCGACGCCGAACGCGTAGCCGCGGGGCGTCATTGGCTTCTGCGAGTATCATTTAACCGCCCAGAGTTGCAATGTCTAAAAACTGATTGTACATCATCTTACATAGCCTAAAGCGACGCGCCTGTGAATCAAATTCTAGAGCCCCAATTGCGCGCCATCAAATTTAACACCGAGTTCAGTGAGCGCGTACCCGACACGAGAGCGTCTAGCGCAACCGTTGGGCCTCCACACGTTTGATCTGTGCGTCGTCTCGCATGTCCCGTGTACGTCCTCCGCGCTCCCGGTCTTCAGCGGTTCGACTCTCATCACGCAATCCGCGCTCTCGTCGATCCAGTCCGCGTGCGTTCCGACGTCTGCGTGCGCAGAAACGACGACATCCATCCCGTTGCCGAAACTCCGTGACAGCGAGTCCAAAAAGCGCTCGACGCGCGCGCCACTCCCTCCTTTGTCCAAGAGCGCGAGCGAGTCCGCCCCGTCGATGAAGACGCATGTCCGATCGCTTTCGACTGCATACGAAGGATCGGCAGACGCGCGCGCGACCGCAGCGCGCGTCTTCGCCACTGCGTCGCAAACAGCCGCCGTCAGACGACTGACGTTGTCGCCGACCGCGCGTGGTCCAGCGTCCTCTTCGCCCGCCGACGCGTCGCTTGACGCCAACCAAGAGAAGGCGACGCCGTCGACGTGCACCAACGTTCCTCGGGCGAGCGCCGCTGCTGCGCTCTCGCGGTTTCCGCGCGCGACTTTGCGTCCGACGGCGAGAATTTCGTTAAAGTTTCGCTCCAAACTCACGACCACGACGCCGCGGTGTTCGCACGCGCGCGCGATGAGCGCCGCGACGAGCCACGAGGACGAGGCGTCCAAGTGGTCGGTGATGGCTAAGAGCCTACTCTCCGCCGAGGAAGGGCCGCTGAGGTCTAGGGATAGGGCGTCGAGCATGAGGGCGGTTTGCGTCGCGCTATGAAGGCGTTTCAAGAGGTTTGGTTAGTGTACTGTTCAATGTTACATGATGGATGGTGGTGCTGTGCGGTGCTACGGGTAAATCTAAAACAAATTAAAAAAGCAGGTATCAACTCGTATGTAACGCGGCTCGTGTTCAAAAAGAGCGCGCGTCCAGCGCCAAAATTGTGTCCAAAAATGAACGCGCTACATTAAGTCCTCCATTGTCGCGAACCGGCTCGGTTGCTGCGCCATTCTACGGTTGATTACCTCAAACTCTTGCGATGGCATGCGATACGAATGCGCGCTCTCACCGATTGTAGCGAAGAGACTGCGCGTTCGGGGCGTCGCAGGGGTGGATGTCATCAACGTTATGCGCTCGGGCCGCATGGGCGAAACGTAAATGTTCTGGTTCGTGATGGGCAACTTTCTGCGGGGAGAAGACAATCCAAACGGAAGCGGCTCGTCCGTCTTCACCGATCCGGATGCGTTTCCCTTGTTCTCATCATCAATTTCCGTCTTTGGGCGTTCGCGCAGAGTGAGCAAAAAGTCTTTGACTCGTCCGACGAAAACCTGGTTGTAGAACGAAATGATGTCGCCCCAACGCGTGACTTCCAGATCTGGGTCAGTTTGCTCAATCACCACGGTCCAAAATATATCCTCATTCGATTGCGGTTGCTTAGAGTACTGGTAAATGATATCCTTGAACTGCAGTGGACCCGATTGACCAGACGTCCCGTTGGCCTTGCACACGCCGTACATGGCAGCGAGAATAATCTGGTCGACGTGCCTGTTGTACATGAGATTTGTTTGCTCGTACACGACGTGCTCGATGAGAGCGTACGCGTCTCTGATCACCTCTGGTGTCAAGTTGAGTCTAGAACCCAAGTCACCCACTCTTCGCGCAGCCAAGTGCATCACCTTCATGAAGAACATGCGCAAAGCTTTGAAGGCGCACACGTCGCAACCCGCGGGCATGTCCACGTCGTGGTTTACCACGCGACTAAAGCTTTCCGGGAGAGTTTGACCGCCAGAGATCCTTCTGCGCGGCGTGGTGACCCCTCTCAATGGAGTCGAAAACGCCGTAAAGGCGCTCGACGGTGCGCGTCTCGCCGGTGACTGGCACTGCGGCATTAACGGTTCGTCGTCATCAGACTCCTTTGCGGTGCCGCCCATAGCGGCAACCTCCGCAATGGATGCGACGCTCAAGACCGGATTAGACGGCTCCCTCGTGAGCGATTTCTTCGGTCTAGACACGCGCGCCGACGCGCTGCTCGACGATCCCTCTTTCGCCGTGTCGTGATAGGTTTGCAAGAACTCAAAGAGCGTCGAACCTTTACACCATGCCAAGCGCTCCAACGTCTTCTCCTCGAGCGCGTTCAAATGTCTCTGAATCTCTCTCGGCATGCCCAAGTCTGCGCGCACGAAGGGTTCAATCATAGTCGTGAGATCGAACGGGTGCATTCCCAAAAGAAGTGCCGTCGCCGGGAAGGCGAGCGTCGACGTCTTGTACGTCGACACGACCACTTCCATGCAACATATGAGGAGCGACTTTGTAAATCGCGAACTCTTCAAAAGAGGAACAAAGTTGACATCCTTCTTGTCGAGACGCGTGCGCTCATCCTCCAGAATTCTATTCAAAAAGTAAAAGAAGACGTGCACGATTTCTGTCGTGCGCTCTCTCACCAAGTCATCCATCACGGAACTGTGCGGGCTAATGTCTGTTCGCATCGTCGACACCAACGCGTCCTCACGAATTGCTTGACCCACGCGTTGACCGAGATCTTCAACCTTCTTCTTCAACTTGAGCACAACCTCTTCCTCCTCCTCTGGAACGAATTTCTGCAACTGTGCCAACTTGACGTCGACATCAGATGCGCCGCACACGATATCCTGCAACCACGACGCGCTCTCCATGGCTTGGCTGATGGGCGTAGCCGGCGGCACCGAGACGTTGATGCTCTGAAACGATCGAAACGGACTCGGCGGCACCCCTTTTAAGGGAACCTTTTTCGGCCGAATCGGTGAAAACGGCGCCATACGCTTGCGTCTTGCCGGAGTCGCCATCGAACCGTGCGTCGTCGCCGTCTTACACTGCGCTAAATCGCCAATGATTCTTTTACCTCTCGACGTCTCGCCCTCCATTTCAGAGTACAGATACAGCGTTTCGTCCACCGCCAATCTACCGAATGTTTGACTCGCGTATTTTCTGTATCTATCACCCATTCCATCCGCCGTGCGCTCGATCGATGCCGCATCTAGAAGGTTTTGGACGCAGAGTTCGCTCGGGGCAACGTCGTCAAAGTGCGTATCGGCGTCGTTGACGGCGCGCGGAAACTCTTCAAGCACCACCTTAACGACGGCAGAGGACATGGATCGCAACGTCACCATCTTTGTCTTTGACGCCGTGCTCAAGCTCGCGAGCGGATCGGGAAGGGACGACACTGTGTTCTTCGTCGTCATGCTCACCATGTTCGACAGAGAGGTTCGCAGGAGGTTCCTGGGTGCGTTGACGAGCAAAAACGCCTCGACGACGACGAGGAGATGAAAGCACGAGTACAGGTCTGGAAAAGCCGGCAACGTTTCGCACTTGACGCTCTGGTACAACGCCCACCCAAACCGCGCGAGCGCCTTGCCCTCCGTCGACTCGGCGTCGAAATGAATCGTCATAAACTCGTGAAACTTCTTGGCGATCACCTTGTTGAACGCAAACGCGCTTCGAATCTCGCGAATCCGCAACGACTGTTCAATCTCCGCCACGGCGGATGAACCGGGAGATTTCAGTCTCAACGCCAGACTCCTCACGCTCGCGCTCAAAAACTCTGGTAACGCATCCAAAAGCATCACCAACGTCACCCCATACTCCTCGAGTATCGCCGTGAGGTCCCCGCGCTCGCTCAAGGTCTTTTTACCGTCTCGGCGCTCGTCCTCGGCGTCCAACAACCCGAGCGCGACAAACGCAGCGCACGCCTCTCTCGTCGCTCGCGATCCCTCGCTTCCCAAACTCTCCGAGTCAGCCTGTCAAATTTCAAAGAAGGACGAAATATCGTCAGTCTCCGTACGCAACGCAATCTCGTCGTCGTCCTCGTCGCGCGCAATACAAAACCAAAAAGAGAAAAAAGTCAACCAAAATTCAGCCCAGTCACGTCGTCATCGCGTAACGCAATCTATTCCAACGTACCTCCCCGCACGCCTCTAAAGTCGCCGTCGCCGCCTCATACACATCCCTCGCGAGCGTCTTCGCCTCCTCCGCCCGCGCGTGGCGTCCTAAAACCGTCATCGTCGTCGTACGCGCAATCCACTCGGCTCGGAAAGGATCTCAATCGCAATTTCGCGCGGGAAAAACCAATCGTCGTCGAAAAAACCCGACACCGTCACCCAGGCGCGCCTTTCCGCGCAGTTTGCGACGATGAAGCGATGCAAAAGTTTTCGTTCGACGCGGTTCCGTCGTCGGCGGCTCCGATGCGTCGTCGCGTCGATGCGTGCGTCGGGTTGTGTCGCCTTTCGCGGGAGCACCTTTTCAACCGTCATCAAGTCTCTTTGATTTTCAAGAGTCATAACCCGCCAAACGTGGGTTGTTTTCCCAAATTTGATGAGTGACTTCGATTTCATTCAACTCGCGCGTCGTCAGTGCGCGCCACCGCGGCCGACGGGGTTGATCGCGACGCACCCATCGACTCGATCCGAACGACGAATGCGCGCGAGTCCCGTCGTCGGTGCGTGGACGACGTTCCCGCGTGTTTAAAGTGTGTGAAAACGTCATCGACTCTTTCATCCCACATGTTGAGACGGGCGAGTCGCGCCGTCGTGGACGACGCGCGGCGTCTCGCGCGAACAACGATTGGTGCGGTGCGGTGCGGACACAGCCGAGTGAGCGCGTCCGGGGCACACGGCAGTGGTGGGAAGAGGTGCGGCGGGAAGAAGCGAAGAGGGGCGTCCAAGCACCAACGCGACGCTGGCGCGCCGACTCGGGTATCGAGAGTCGACGCGTTGAGACACGCCGGGGCGTCGTGGATGGAAGTTTTGCGAACGGCAGAGGCGAGGAAAGAAATTACGGATGCGTTCGCGGCGGGGGTGAGATTGGGGACGAGGTTTCCTCGAGCGCCGGGAAGGGTGACGCGCAAGGCGTTGAATACTGTGAAAAAGTGGAGGCAAGCGGCGGAGGGCGCCGTGCCGGTAACGGCGTTGAGACACGCCGGTGGGTCGTGGTTGGATGTGTTGACGCACCCAGAGTTTAAAACGCAGTTGTGGAACGCGAGGCCGTTTCAACCGGTGTGGTTGAGACAAGGAGCTATGGACGCGGCGGAGCGTGCGGGGCGAAGCGGTGCCGAATCGATCATCAACCCGGCGGTGTTTTTAAGACACGCAGGGGCGAGTAGGTTGGAAACTATGATGCACGAAAAGGTTAGGCAGTACTATTGGGCGCAGATTGTCGCCACGTACGTGTCCACGGTGGTGGAGCGGCCGTTTTTTACGGCGATGTTTTCATCCGTGGCAAAGTGCGTGAGCTCTGACATCTTTGTGCAGGTTGTGTTGGAACACCGCAGCGTGTTCGATTTGGATTGGAATAGGGTGGCGTCGTTTTTTCTTCTAGGCGTCACGTACGTTGGGGCGTTTCAGTACCGTCTGTACAATCACGTGTTGAAGCCGCTCAACGATGCGTGGAGGCCAAAGTATGGTTTGGCGTTGTCGACAGGGGGCGTCGTCTTCATCGACCAAGCCTTCTTTCAACCCTTTGTGTATTTGCCGACGTTTTTAGGGATTAGAATCATGAGTGAGGGTGGGACGAGAATTGTCGATCTCCCAGGCTCCGTCGTCTCCAAGTGGATCGAGACGGGGCCGGACACGATGAAGGCTTTGTGGCTTGTTTGGGTGCCGGCGCAAGCGGTCAACTTTGCCATGATACCAAAACATTTAACCATTCCGTGGATGAATGCCATCGGACTCGTGTGGAACGGGGTGCTTTCCTTCATGCACGGGAGCATCGAGTCCAAAATCGAACCAAAGGCGCTCTCTGCTGGAAAAGAAGAAGGCGAGGAAGACCGGTAAAAACTGATTGGATTTTTAGATGGCGACTGCGTTAGCTCTCGTCTTTTGTTTGTGAAATATAATCGAGCGTTTCGTAATTAAAAAATGTTTTCATACCGCGCTCGCGCTACAGAAATGGGTGGGGGTATCACGGCTTTACAAGGTCTTCATGTCCTTCTCTTCCGGGTTGCGGCCATCACCGGTGGTGATGGTATCCTTGAAGGTGCCGCCGCCCGGAACCATCGGAAGCACGTGCTCGACGTGCGGCACCATGACGTCGAGAAGGTACGGACCTTCAGCGTCAATCATACGCTGAATCGCCGCCGGAAGGTCACTCATGCGCATAACACGCTCCGCTGGAACGCGGAAACCTTGAGCAATGGTGACAAAGTCCGGGAAAATGTGCGCTTCTTCCTTGGACACTTGGAAGTCGTCATCCGGAGAGCCGAGGTAGGTGTGACCTCTGTTCGCCTTGTAGAAGCGATCCTCCCACTGCACAACCATACCCAAATATTGGTTGTTCAAAATGAAGCACTTGACTGGCAACTCTTCGGCGTGAAGGGTCGCGAGCTCTTGGATGTTCATCACGAAAGAACCGTCACCATCAATGTCGATGACAAGATCATCCGGACGAGCGGCGGCGGCGCCGATGGCCGCCGGCAAACCGAAACCCATCGAACCCAAGCCACCAGAAGTAAGCCAGTTGCGCGGTTCGTCAAACTTGTAGTGTTGCGCGGCCCACATTTGGTGCTGACCAACCCCGGTAGAGATGACCGCCTTACCCTCGGTCATCTTGCAGAGAAGCTCGATAGCTGCCTGCGGAGCAATGACGTCGCCCTGCTGCTCTGGAATGGGAAACGGAAACTTCTTGCGTTGCACTTCAATATCCGCTCTCCATTCCGAGAAATCGAACGGTGTCTTTTCAAGCGCAATCAATTTGTTGAGCGTCTTCAACGCGGGCTTGATGTTGCTAAAGATGGAGCAGAACGGCTTCTTGTTCTTGCCGAGCTCAGCCGGATCAATGTCGATGTGGACAATAGCGGCGCGCTGCGCAAACGCTTCGAGCTTACCGGTGACGCGGTCATCGAAGCGCACACCGAACGCGAGCAACAAATCGGCATTGTCGATGGCGTAGTTGGCGTACACCGCGCCGTGCATACCGAGCATGCTGAGGCTCAATTCGTCAGACGCCGGGAAAGAGCCGAGACCCATGAGGGTGTTCGTTATCGGAATACCCGTAGCCTTGCAAAACTCGAGCAACTCCTTGTCCGCGTCCAAGCATCCACCGCCGGCGTACACAACCGGACGCTTCGAGTTCTTGATGAGATCGAGAACTTGCTGAAGTTGCGGAGAAGTCGGCGGAGACGGAAGGCGGCTCAGGTAGCCGTTAAGCGACACCTTGGGCTCCCAGTACGGCACAGACATTTGCTGCTGCACATCCTTCGGGATATCGATGAGCACCGGACCTGGTCGACCAGAGGCTGCCAAAAAGAAGGCTTCTCTGACGATGCGCGGGATCTCCTCCACGTTCATCACCAAGTAGTTGTGCTTGGTAATTTGTCTAGTGATCTCGACGATGGGCGTCTCCTGGAACGCATCCGTACCAATCATCGGTCTCGGCACTTGTCCGGTGATGGCCACCATCGGTACGGAATCCAACAGAGCATCCGCCAAACCAGTCACCAAGTTGGTCGCGCCCGGACCGGACGTGGCGATGCACACGCCAACCTTGCCCGTCGCCTTGGCGTAGCCCTCCGCCGCAAAAACCTCCCCTTGCTCGTGTCTGCACAACACGTTTCGAATCCCAGTCACGCTCTTCGTCAAGCTCTGGTGAATCTCCATCGACGCACCACCCGGGTACGCGAAAACGCAATCCACACCCTCGCGTTCGAGCGCCTCGACGAGAATATCCGCTCCTTTTCTCGGTTCGTCATCCGCGAACCTCGACGCGAAATTCTGCTTCGGTCTCTTCGACGCGTACGACGTCATCTGCGCCGTCGACAGCTCCAACTCGGTAAATTGCGCCGGGTCGACGTATTCCGCGCTATCGGGTTGTCGAATCGCCGCCGTCTTCGCGACGCGCGCGATTTCACACCGCGCGTTCGGTCGCGCCGTCACGCGTCTGCGAGCGCAAGCCCGAGTGGTGGTTCTCTGCGTCGCGGCGCATCGCGGCGCGCATCGCGCGTTGGACGTCGTCGCCGCTCGCATGGCTCAGACAATCGTCGGTCGGCGTTTACCGGGTCGGTCCGCGTTCACCGCGTCGGTCTGCGTCGCGCGCGCGAGGCGTTGTGATGCCGCCGACGACGGCGCGATCCCCCCGGGGGGTCCAAGTTTTTCCAGTCTGGACCATATTTGGCGAGTCATGATTCGTTAAAAGAGGATGAGGGTTGGTAGTGGGTCGATAATTGACGGTTCGTGACTCGTGATATTGAGTGTCTTCTGGATATGGATTTTTTGTATTGCCCGCGCTCACGCCCAGCGTTGAGCCGCGTCGAGGTACGCGTCGAGCGCCTGGCGAAGGTCTCGGCGGTACCGATCGTACATTTGAGACCTTCGCGATGTATCGGCGGAATCCGTCGGTTGGATGGCTCGGAGAGCGGCAGATGCGCGGCCGAGTTCGGCTCGAAGGGCGGCGTGCGCGGCTGAGGCGAGGACGGTCGCCGACGCCGGAGCGAGTCGGAGACCGGTGTTTGGGTCGTCTTCGATGGGTGAGACCCAGATTTTGAGGATTTCCGCGGTTTGTGGGTCCTTGAGGTCTCGGATGCCTCGTCGCGGGGGGAGGTGTGGGAGAGTGACGCGCTCGGGGAGGCGTCGATTCCGTAAGAGACGAATGCGACGGTTGACGTCTTCGCTGTGCTCCAAAGTCGTGGACCAAGGAGGGAGAAGAACCAGCGGGACTTCGTTACCCGCGGTTGGTGATGCGAACCCATAGGTGAATATCAACTCTTCGTTCGACTTGTCTGCGCCGTAGTTGATGAAGACTTCCTCGCCTTGAGCCAAGCGTCGATCGGACGGCGAGATGAGCGCGACAAAGCCTCCGTCAGGACGAGACGGATCTTCAATGTGCTCCCAGCGCGCGTTAGTTCCGGCAGACGAGTGATTGGCCATGTCTATTCCCGGAATGATGCTCTCGCTCTCGACACCCCCCGCGAGTGGTATGGCGACGGCTCGCGACCAAAACGTCGCATAGGCCCATGTAAACTCCTTCGCCGAAACCTCTGGTAAGACGTGCAGCGACCCACCAGCCGCGTTATCCGCTTGCGTGAGCGTTCGCATGGCTGGTCGAATGCGTTCATCAAATACTTTCTCAATGTCCGCCTTCTGCGCCATGGCTGCGGCGTGGAGATTGGTACCCTTGAGCTCGCGACCAAGCTCTTCGTTTGAGACGTAGAGCGGCACGTCGTAATTTCTCGGCAAGGAGTCAATGTACTCTTTCCACACGCTCTCTTCGCCTTTTCTGCGCTCCAACATTAAAAAGCACATCGTTGCCAGTCTCTCATCTAAGGTTCCGTCTCGTAAAAGCTCTCTAAACGTCCCTCCTAGCGTTGGATGCTGGCACGCGGTCGCCGCGTTCACCACCGCGGCGTCTGGCGTGAGCATCAGCATCTGTTCCTTCCCTCTTAGTTTAACGCTCAGCTTTGCCGGCGACAGACTCACATGATCCTTGTCACCGCCTTCGTAAAACACGCTCACCCCGGCGTCGTGCGGCGCAGCTTTGAGATCACACTGTGCGAAATATGCCCCGTGAAGCTCCAACCACCTGCGAATGCGTCTCGCCCGCAAATCGTCTGAATCCCCCGCGCACGCATCCTTGGCCGGATCCAACACCGCACGCGAGGATGTGAAACCACTAAACAACCCACCGGACTCAGACGTCCGCGTGGCGAACGTGTAGCCACCGAGCGCCACGCCCAAAACGCCAGAAGCGAGGATTATCGGCCCGACGTTGGTCGTGTTCGCGCTCGACGTGCTCGCGCCTTCGGACGACAACCGTCGGTAGGCTGCGCGATAGACCACTCTCTGTGACACCGCGGTATCGAGCGCGCGCGCGCGACGAGACGCGGCTGTGGCGATCGCGCGCATGTTATGGGCGAAGAGTGAGGCATCGTGTCGGTTGGGCGCAGAGCGAAGGAGCAAAAGCGAACGAGTCGACGCGCGCGCACATACATATATTCGAGTCAAACTACAGCTGCATCCGGTGATCAATCTATTTCGGTAATGTCATAGGGCTTCAGGAACCCGATTTCAATCCACTTTTCGTCGAACCTTTCGCGGATGAGCGCCAAATCATCAAGTCTGGAGTCGTCGCCTTCGCTCTTTGCTTTGGCTTCGGCGTTGTTCAGAGTTTCCATCATCTCGTTGTAAAACGTCGACGATTGAGTCATCATCTTGAAATCTTTCGGTTTCATCTCAGAGAATGGCTCTTGTTTCTTGATGTAATCTGGCAATACGGTTAAGATGCGCGCGTGCAACGCCTTTAACGCCTTTGTTCGATCCACCGTCATGTAATCAAACTCCCACGCCTCCCTCGGTTGAATCCACAAGCGCGTGCCCTCCTTCAAGCAGTCATCCAGCTTCAATTTAAGGTTCCATCGATTCATGCTGTAAATCGTCAGCGGCTCAATGCCAATCTTTGCCCCCACGCTCAGACACGTTTCTGAGTTTTCTGTAAAGTACGCCCACCCGAGCGGCGTTTCGACCGCTTCACCCCTCCGCCCGCGTCCCGTCACCACCAACCGACGCTCTTCTTCCGTCAAATCATCCTTCAAAAAGTTTTCTTTATCATTCGTCGTCTTCGCCTTTGTTTTCGTCTTTGTCATTGACGCGGAGCGTTTCGGCTTTGTCGACGTCGGAGCGATATCCACTTCTCGTTTCCGCTTCTCCCTTGCGACGATCCCAACCTCGCTCGTCTCCACCGCTCTGTTCGTATCCTTATCATTCAAAGGCGCGGTGTTCGCGGTGTTCGTCGCCACGTCCCGGATTTCGCGCACCATCGCCGCGAGAAACGTCTCTCGAAGCTTTTCAAACCTCTTCAAACCAACCTCTCGAAACGCTCTCACATCGCGTTCCAACGCGTCGATTCGCGCGTGAAAGTCCTCGCGCATCTCATCGAGGATCGCCTCGATCGTCGCCGTCGCCACCGTCGTCGGCGGCGGCGTTTCCATGAGCGTCGGTTGCGAGTCGGGGTGTGACAGACGGGACGTTAACTGTCTAATCCATACTAGTTTTGAGAGACTGCGTGGGAATTTTTGTTTTCATTTTACAAATACACTCGATCCGATGGCGTCACCGCTTGCGACTGACGTGAATCTGATGACGCCGAAGCGCTCTAGTGTTTGCCTTGGATCTCTGCTCGTCGTACTCTCGCGCACGCTTGGATTCGGTTGCGAATGAACGCCGAAGCGATTTGGCGAGGGTGGCGTTTTCGCGCATCAAATCGACGAGACGCTCCTTGAGATTTTCAATGGGTAATCCGTCTCTCACGGCGTCGACGAGGGCGATGGCGCTGGAGTTCCCGGCGAGGGTTTTTGCGTGGGCGAGGAGAGACGCCATAAAGTCTGGAGAGTCTGTGGATACTTTGATGATGACGTTCCAGAGCTCAATGGGATTGTCGAGCTCGCTCGCGAGCTTGATGGCGCCAGATAAATCCTTGGCATCGAGGAGGAGAACCCTGACGGCTTCTTCGTGAGAACCGAGCTTGGAGAGGAGGAATACTCGCTCAAAGACGAGGGATTCGTTACCAGCGAGGAGCGTCGCCGCGCGAGAGACGTCGTAGCCGGTGCTTCTCTTCAAGAAATCCATGAGCGCACCGTGCGCAAATTCCAAATGAAGCTCAAAGAGCTTATCGTGGTACTCCTCGAAACCGCTCGGATCGTCTTCGAAGAGCGAAGACATGTACAGATGCGTCGTCTGTCGAGCATTGAACCCACCGTGACCGAGCAATTGCGAGATGACGACGCTCGGTGGTAAAACCTCGCGGTTTTTCACGAACAAGGACACCGCAGCGGGCGTATCCAATTGCACAAGGAGCGCGAGCTTGTCGTGCGCAACGAACGGCAACAAATCGTGCCTGGCTATGAAATTCAACACCGATGGACGACCAATGTCCAAGTATAAATTTAGCGCCCGCTCGCGTTGCCCGTCGCCGAGATAGAGCTCGGCCAGAGCCTCTTTCAAAACGACTGAAGACACTGAAGCCGCGGCGCTGTCGCTCGTCTTGATCGAGTTGAGATGACTCTTCACGACTGGGATGAGGACGTGCGCCGAGTACAACTTTGAAGGCCAAGCTTTAACGGCGGCGAGGAAACGGGCGTGATGCTCGGGGGTCGCCAGAAAGGCGTTCAAGACGACTTCGTACGTGTTCGCGCTCAATACTGGATTCTCCACCGGTATGTATGACTGAATCTCCGCGAGCTGACGCGCATGCATGAACTTTCCAATCCAAGACTCCCACGATGGCGCGTCGTTTCGCAGCAGCGTCGAACATAACACCGCGGTACGAGCGTAGTCTCCCTGAGCGAACACACTCTCGAGCATCTTGTGGCTGATTTCGCTCGTCGTCCCGTCCATGTGCCCAAAGTGCGACGCCGTTTCGCACACTTCGAGCAGAGTGACGTAATCTTCGTGGCTTGAAAGCCAATCTATCGTCTCGCGAGCGCCGTTCGTTTTTGCAACGATGGCGTCGCCTAAAGAATGAATCAGAAATCGTGGCTCGAAGCCGGTTTTCCACCATCTCTGTTCCCCAAACAATCTACAGCGATCGTAGGCGCCGTTGGCTTGCACTCTCTGCGCACACGCCAAACCGAGGGCGTTGCACCCAAGCTTGCCGACTTGGTCGTTCACCGGTACGACGTCAATGCTAAGCGTCGAATTCGTGTGCGACACCACGTGTAGCTCGGGAAAAGTCGCATCTTTACCGTCCCACGCTAACACAGCTAAAGAATCACCAAACGGCTGGATGCCCGCTACGAAGTACTCCGTCTGAAACATGGATGCAACCGTCGCGACGTACACCATCCCCATCGATGCGTCGCTCGTGGACTCTTTATCCCCATCACCAGACGAACCCGCTATTTCATGTTGTTGCCCGCTACCGCTCTGTCTAATCATCGAACCGAATTCGCCAGCTCTACCCAGGACGCCTACGTTGCCGGTGGACGCCACGTCCACCTTTTTCATCTTGACAACCTTGACGCAATCCGCCCATCCGACGAGCAAGGTTCGCCCAGAATCCGAAGTCTCGTTCCAAACTAAATGCGGGCGGTACATCGACGCCGGAGGACTCCCCCTGGGTCTCTCGACGAGCGCAACCTTGGTGTCTCGACCGACGTCGTACAGTTTGACGCCGCTGTCGCACGTCCAAGCCAAAATATTCCTCGAGCTCCACGCCATCGCCCCGACTTCCCCGGCTCTCTCATCCTGCCCACTGAGCGTGAGCGTTTTGTAACCTATAATCGTGCTCACCCGCACGTGAACTCCACCCTTCTCATCCCCGTATGCGATTCCGCCTCGTCCGCGTCCCCTGCCACCAAAGTTGCGTTCCAGCGCCACGCACGTCACCCTCGCGTTGTGCGAAATCTGAACCAACTCCTCCTCCGAATCCGAATCCGAATCCGAATCCGAATCGTCCAAATCGACGACGCTACACACTAAAATCACACCCGAAGCGTCTGAGGATGCCAAATGCTTCCCGTCGCCGTCCAACGCCAACGCAGTTACACTCGACTGGTGTCGACGCCGCGCACGCACTCGCTCTCCGGTACGCGTCGCACCGATCCTCCACGTGACGACGGATCCGTCATCGCGACCAATCGCAAAGACATCGTTCGACGCCGTCGACGCGGTCATCATAGCCCCGGTTCCGGATGTCGACGGGGCGTCATTTGCGTCCGAATGAGAAACACGATTATGAATTCCTGCGCGAGTACTCACGACCGCCTTTGGACGCGAGTACTCGAAGATTGGACACGAGTCGTCCTCCGAATCTGACGTTGCGTCTGTGTCATCGCCGCGCATCCTTCGTGAAGGTGCGCGGGCGCGGCTCGCCCGAGCGAGACGCGACTAATCAGCTAGCGAAAGCTCTTCGCGAGTCGAGCTCTGACGAAAGAGTCTTGAGTCTTCGAGTTAATATCGATCGGTCGATCTGTGTCGCCCGTGTCGGCAATGAGACGGACGATGAAAGCGAGAAAGACGAATGTCAAAAGTGTGCTACTAACAACGAGTTTTGTCGTTTTACAAGCTACTGTACTGTGGGTGATTTGACACGAGGCACGCGCTCGAGCGAAACTCGCGCTTCACCCGCGCGACGCCGCCATTCTCGCTTCACGTTCGGATTTACCCGCATTCAACGCCTTTAAGATTTTCGTCGCTCGACCATCGGCGACGTGCATCATGTGCTCGTGTTGAAGCATCTCTAATCCCTCTCTCGCCATGGCGAACGCCTTATCCGTATTGAATCCGCTCGCGAACGCGTTTTGCATCGCCGCCGTGTCGTCCAACTCGTTATTCCCCAAACACAACTGAAACAACCCACCGAGCCCGAAAAAATTCAAAAAGTACCACGACAGCGCCGACACGTACGTCACATCCAACCCTTTAAGCGCCACCCCACGCTGCAACATGCCCCGAAACCTCTGCGTCAACGGAAACGGAGTTCTACCAACCACAAAACCAGTAAAGAAAAAGTTCACCCACGCCGCCGTGAGCATATTCGGCACAATCATCGTCAAATTCTTCGTCATCATCGACGTCATCATCGTCGGATCGCTCAACATTTGCGCTTGCGCGTTCGGTTTCTCGCTCTTTTGTCTCAACAACCCCTTTTCCTCGCCGCAATAATACTCCCTCCTCGCCTCGTACGCCGCCCTTCTCAAATACCCCGCCTGCCCACGCGTCCTTTCCGCCCGCTGCGCCACGTTCGCCTCTCTCAACGCCGCGACGTCCGCTTTCGCGACCGTTTTCGTCAATCGCGACACTTGATGACGAAGCGTACCGACGAGAAACATTGCGACTGTGATCGGTACGAGCACCCACGCGCGAATGTTTGGATCCAGGTGGACCACCGACGACGACATGGAAGACGCCGACGACGACGACGCCGTCGCGCGGTGAAGATCCATGCCTCTTCTCTCGTCTCCGCGCCCACCGCTCGGACAAAGTACCGCGTCGGTGTGTGCCGACGCGATCGATCGATCGATGGATGAAAAAAGTCGTCAAAACGAGACGCACTCGAACGAACCAAGGCTGACAAAATGGCAACGACGTCGTCGTCGGCGGTCGAGGAATGGAAAACCCCGGCGGACGCGCGTCGACGCGGGGCGGTGACGAAAGTGCGATTCGCGCGGTACTCCCCGCCCGAATCGCCGCTGAGTAAACCCGGCGAGTTTGTGGTGCGTCGCGTCGCGAGCGTCGTTTGTGGTGTTCAAAATTGAATTTTTTGCGCCGAGTCTTTGAATGCGTTCGGTTGAGCGACGACGACGACGACGACGGTGGGAGCGCGCGGTATACGAAAGACGAGGGTTATTTTTCGGTCGGTGTTTGTCGCTCTCTCCCGCCTTGTGTCGCCTTGGTCGTGAAAACGTTGACTGACTTGACTGAATGATCTTTCTGAAACGCACGCGCGGTGCAGGTGGTGAATGAGTTTGTCGAGGAAACGATGAAGAGTTACGAACGATTGCGTGACGTCGTCGCGTCGACATCCGCGCCGGATTCAAAGAAGAGCGCGGGAAAGGGTGCTTCGTCGAGTTTCAAGGATGACCTGGACATGTCGACGCTGAGAGCGGTGAGTTTGGAAAAGAAGATTGATACGCTGTTACCACTGGCGAGCTTGAACGAACTGAAACGACAAGGAGACCACCGAGGAAGAGGCGCAAAACAGATTCAGAGGAATTTGACGAAGGAGGAGGTGCAGAGCAGGATGAAGGGGGCGAAAACGTTTCTCGATCAGGTGTGCAAGGAGACATCCGCGGCGCCGTTGGCGTCTATTCGAGAGGTGGAGCTGGAAAATATGCAACAGCAACACGGGGAGTACAAGCGTTCATTGATGCGAAAAGAAGCTGATGTGACGGAGGTTTTATGGAAGCCGCGCGAGTTGTTGGATTATGAAATCGATCCGAACGACTCGGGTGCGGCTGAACGCGCCAAGCACGGTGAAAAGCGATCTCGTACGGAGACGGATTCGCCGAGAATCACCGGCCAAGATGCGTTGATTTGGATTGAGCTCTTTCATCCATCAAAGCCGGGTACCGTGATGATGGACGTTCTTGTTCGGGGCTCGACACCGTTACATTGCTTCAAGGATATCATTTACTGCCTAAGAGATATTCAGGCTGAGCGCGAGGGTCATCCCCCGTCGAAGAATGGTTTCATCTTCATCGAGGGCATCTTTTACAACGATATGCGATCCGAAGGAGCGGTTGACTACTCGGAACCCATCATTGATTTCCAGCGCAGAGATTCGTTGTTAGCACCGGGCGCGCCGGTAGAGATGAACATTAGCGGCAAAGGATTCACCGCCAAGGATATGGAAGGCGTGCGATTCTGCGACGTCAGCTTTACGATTGGACGTCCATACGTCATGACGCACCAAGGCAAGTGCGAACACAAATGGCGCATTCGCGACGCGCGAGTCCCGCACCTCAACGATGACAAAGAGAACGCGTCTTACCCGGTCGTTCTTCGCGAAGGACGCTTGTACAGGCGCAGTTGTAGCGTCTGTACCGTCTTTGACGGCGTTCGAGTCTTGTACGGCGATCGCATGTCTGGCGAAAGCCCGAGCTTCTTTTGCCAAATCTGTTACGACGTGGCGCATTGCGACGCGCGGGGCAACAAGCTGTTCAACGATTTCGAAGAATACTTGTACGATCACGAATAGGAAGAATATTCTCTGGACATCGCATTTTCATTACACCGCTCATCTTTTTGAAATGCTGAAGACGAAGGAAGAAAATAGTAACGCGTCATTTCCGTTTTGTTTAATCCACCTTTGTCCAGTTTCCTTTATTATCGATGCGATTCGGCGACAACCGCGGTTGAAACGGGTCATCTCCCGATTCTGCTTGCACGACCGCCAACCCGATGCGTTCACAAACGCCGCAGTTCCCGTACGCCAATCCCGGACAGAGTTTACTCCCCGCTCCGATTTGAGTCGGACTCACGAGCAAAAGCTTCAATTCTGGCAACGGAATGCCCGTCGCATTCGACACCCGCCGCTTCACATCACTCTTCCGATCGTCGTGTTCGATATTCACGTGGATCACCGTTCCACTCTGACCCCAAGGCCCGGCGTGCACCATCTACGCGCGCGTAAAACCGTCGTCAGTCTCGAGGCTCGGCAAAGTGTCCAATTCTGCTCTCGCGTGCGCGTTCTTCTTTCAAAGACCAAAGAGCATCGCTCATTCACACCTTGACTTGCGCCACCGGCATGTCGAGGACACCCACAAAAATCTGCAAACGATCCACGCGTGTATCCTGCGTCGTAATCTCGCGTCCGTGCGTTACTGTTGTGCGTTACTGTTGTGACATTGTTGTCGTTGTCAACTGTCAACAAGAGGCACCAATTCCAATTGCACGCGCGGCACTAGGATGCGCGCCACCGTGGCCGGTCTCACCGCGCGAACCTTTACCCGCCGATACCACCCGTCGGCACCATCGGCGTCGGCGTCCGCTATCGTCGCTCGAATGTCGACGAACGCGGCGGCGACGACGAGTGGCGATGATGCGAACGCCGGTGCGTCGACGAGCCTTCGCGTGGAAACCCCGCGTTGGCGACCGCTGCGCGGGATGCGCGCGGAGGAATTGCGGTTGAGGTACACGCTCCCGACGGGACAGAGCTTTCGGTGGCGCCCTAGAGGATGTAGGGAGGACGATTACGTCGGGGTGATTGGAGGGAGGGTGGTGCGCGTGCGCGAAGGCGCCGACGCAGACGCAGACGCCGAGTACAAGGTGTATTGTAGACCGTCGGATGAGGGTGAAAACGAGGATGAGGCGCGGGTGCGGGAGTATTTCAACGCGGACGTGTCCCTCGCCGATCTCTACGCCGGGTTTAGGGAGCGGGATGAGAGGTTTAGGGCGTTGTCGACGCACGTTCCTGGGGCGAGAATGTTGTCGCAGGATCCCGGGGAGTGTTTGTTTAGTTTTATATGCAGCAGTAACAATCACATATCGAGAATTCACGGCATGGTGGAGCGCATGTGCGTGCGGTATGGAGATAAATTACCGGTCACATCGGATGATTTGGCGGTGGATGATCCGGATGAAAAGGAAAGTTTCTCATCCGAGGATGCGCAGCCGACGACGGAGTCGACGATGGAATTTTATACGTTTCCAAGCGCAACGCGAATTCTTCGCGAGGCGACGGAAGAGGAATTGCGAGCGCTCGGCTTTGGGTACCGAGCAAAGTTTATCGTCGGTTCCGCGGAGACGTTGGCGAAGAATCCGCTGGGTAAATCCCCGGATGAGTACCTGGCGAGCCTTCGCGACGAAGCGCCGTACGTTGAGGCGCACGCCGCGCTCATGGCTCTACCCGGCGTCGGTCCCAAGGTGAGCGCGTGCGTCTGCCTCTTTTCGCTCAGAAAGCACCAAGCCATCCCAGTGGACACGCACGTGTGGCAATTCGCCACCGAGCACTACATGCCAGAGCTCAGAGACGCCAAATCTGTCACTCCGCGCGTCATGCGCGCCGTAGAGCTCAAAATGGAAGACGTCTTCGGCCCTTACGCCGGGTGGGCCCACAACGCCCTCTTCATCGCCGAGCTCAAATCCGTCCGCGACGCCTTACCGGACGAACTCAAAACCCCTCGGCGTCCGACACCGAGCAAAAAGAAACGAAAACAAGCCGAACCATCCTCTGGCGGCGCCGGAGGACGGAGCCAAATCCAAATCAAACCTGAACCAGTGTTGGATATCAAAGACGAGGACGAAGACGAGGCGCACCCGTTCGGGTCGCCGAAACCCACCAACCCATCGAATTGACCACCGCGCGCGCGCGTCACATGAAACACACACATGTGTGGATAGCGAGCGTCGCCGTAGAGATAGAAATGTCAAATTATCATACTGTTTACACATACATAATCGCTTTGATACGTCACTGTTCGACGCGCGACATTCGACACTCGAAATGATTCGCGCGCCGACGACGACGACGACGGCGCGTACCGTCGACGCGAACGCGCGACGTCGTCATCGTCGCGTCGTCGTCGTCGCCACTCGAGCGGCTCCGATTCCGACGCACCGACGCGCGCGACGGACGAAACGTTTCGAGAGTGAACGTTCGAGTGCCGAAAACCCAACGTTTCTGTCGTCTCTGTCAACGTCGTCGCGATGCGTCCGCACGACGTCGATCGCGGAACCGGAAGCGGAAAGTACGACAACGACGGATGGCGTCGATGGCGACGTTATCGCCGAACCCGTCGAGTCGCCGGCGTACGAGGCGTTGGAGAGACGAAGAACAAATGAGGAGAAAGCGTTGGAAGCTATCGCGTTGAACTTTTCGAGCGAGTATGGATTTACGGATAAAATGCTCGATGTGGGGAAATTTTTCAAGTCCTCCCCGACCGAGGTTGCGGGACGAGTGGCGGAGGTGTTGTCCGTGGCGGGAAGCGTGTACGCGAAATGGAAGTACGAGGAGAGAATGGGGATACCGCTGGAGAAGCGTAAACGCGGGGCGGCGTTGAAGGATGGCATCGCGAGGTTGGGGCCAGTGTTTATTAAAATGGCGCAGACGCTGAGTACGAGACCGGATATCATCGGAGAGGAGGCTGCGGATGCGTTGATGGTGTTGCAGGATCAGGTGGGGCCGTTTCCGACGGATGTGGCGCATGATATCATTCGCAGGGAGCTCGGGTGGACGGGAGCGGTGGTGGAGCGAGACGCAGAGAAACCGGGACCAAAGTATAGCTTGTACAAAGAGTTGAGCCCTGAACCGATCGCGGCGGCGAGCATTGGACAGGTGTATGAGGGATTAATGCACGATGGCACCAAGGTGGCGGTTAAAGTGCAGAGACCGGGCATGGTGAGACGCATTGCGCTCGACTTGCACATTATTCGTCTCGGATTCGGATGGGTTGAGGAGTCTGGACTCAACGGCTCAGAAGATTTGCCGCAGATTGTCGATCAGGTTGGTTCAGGGGTGTACCAAGAGCTGGATTACACCATCGAGGCGAGGAACGCGGATGAGTTTAGAAAGTCTCTTCGCTTTTTGAATTATCTCTTTGTTCCGCGTCACTACGCCGACATGACGACGAAAAAGGTGCTCACGCAAGAGTGGATCAACGGCCGATCGATGAAGAACCTCTCGCTCGATGAACAAAAGCTCATGGTACAAATGGGCGTGGAATGTTCGAGCGCGCAGTTGTTCCGAACCGGTCTCGTGCACGCAGATCCGCACGAGGGGAACATGCTCTTCACCGACGACGGCAAGCTCGCCTTGCTCGATTTCGGTCTTATTTGCCGCGTCAACGACGAGCAGCAAGAGGCGATGGCAAACTGTATTTTAAACATCCTCAACAGCCAGTGGGGAGAGCTCATTGATAATTTAAGAATTATGGATATGCTTCCGCAAGAGCCACAAATGTGGGTTGATGAGGATGGCAACCAAGCGGATTACACACAAGGCGGTCCGGGCTCGTGGAAGGTTATTTCTGACGACGAATTCCGTCGTGCATTTGAAATTTGTATGGATGGTGAAGAAGGCGAGCCCAAGGTTCGCGCCAACTTTACCGAATTGGTCATCGACTTGACAAAGATTTCCACCGCATACCGGTTCAACTTGCCGCCGTACATGGTGTTTGTCATTCGGTCTCTGACGACTTTGGATTTCTGCGCCGCTCGCACCAACTGTAACATGTATGAAGTAGCAGCTCCGACAGCCATCTTCCGAGCGTTGTCGCCAAAGACTGAGCGCGGAAAGAATGCGCTCGAGCAGATGCTTTTGGACAAGGATGGCGACGTCAACTGGCGCAAGCTCATCCAACTCAGCGAACAAGCGAATAGCGCGGCGGAGCAATCCTCCGACGGCACCGTGGACACCACCGACGCACACGCTAAGGAAGCCATCGCGCGATTGATGAACGATCTCGTGGACTCTTCCGCCGGAAGCGCCCTGCGCCGCGTGGCGCTCAAGGCGAGTCCATCTGGATTGATGCCGCCGCCGTCCATTCGTAAGGAGCTCGTCAAGGTGGCGAGAGCCTCCTTCGCTCGCTCCATGGCGACGTTTTCCTTCAGAGCCTTCTTCATGGCATCCTTCGCCACCGCGCGCGGTATTTTGAGCAACGACCAAGACAACGAAGCCTGCGAAGTTTTCGACGGCGCTGAGCGCGCCGCGTGCAACGTGGCGATGAACAATCGCCGCCGCCGCATCGCCATGCTCCTGCTCAAATCAAAGCTCAAAGCTCCCAGCGGGGTTTGGAGTTTCATCACACTCGCCAGTCTCTTCGTTTGGGCCGCCATCACCGGCGCTTTCATGGGTATCAAGGCGAACCTCCAGGCGCGTTGGGCTTCTTTAACGACTGGATCCAAACCCGCTCCGCCGCTCGCCCCGGCGTGAGATCGCACGCGCGCGCGCGCGAAAGAGACACACACAGAAGAAGAACAGTTATCATTTTTATACAATTTGAGTTGCATCGCGTACACGGAAACACATCGCCCGCGCGCGTCACCGCGAAACCAAAAAAGTAAACGCGTCCGCGCCGAATTCGGATAACTTTATGCCCTACCTCTCAAAGAAACCTCATCCCAGTAGTCTACGTTACATTCCACACACCTCGACGTCCACGTCGACGCCGAGAAGACCCACGAGGTTAAAACGGGCGTAAAGATGACGCTCGTGGATGCGCTCAAGGATACCTCGCGACCGGTGTTTCTTTTCGGTACGTCACGCGTCGTGTAAGAAACAAAAAATCAGATTTACGTTTTCGATCGAAAAAGGATGGATGAATGGAATGAAATGAAACGACTGACGCGTGTCGCCGATCGAACGTGAATAAACAGGAGTGACACCGCCGTTGGAAGGCACGGATGCGACGGCGACGTACGAAGCCGCGGAGAGCTTCGTGTCGAAATCTCGAGGACTCGCGTGCGATGGGTACATCGTGTACGACATTCAAGAGGAAGCCGGACGCACGCCGGAACCGAGACCGTTTCCGTTTCGAAAACTCGGTGACCCGGGAGAGTTTGCGAACGCTTTGAACAAGGCGAGCAAAGGAATGATGGAGTCTGTCGTGTATAAATGCGTGGCGGAAACGAAGAGCGAGGGTGAATTTGCGTCGTGGTTGAGAGAGGCGACGCGAGGAACCAAGGCGTATAATTTGGTGGGCGGGGCGAGCTCGAGCAGAGATTACAGCGGACCGACGATTGCGCGAGCGGCGGAGATGCTCAAAGAGTGCGATAAGAGATGCGCATTTGGTGGTGTGACCATTGCGGAGCGTCACATTAAAAAGGGTAACGAACACGAGACGTTGTGCGCCAAGACGGCGGCGGGCGCCGAGTGGTTTATTTCGCAAGCCATTTACGACGCCGACGCGACCATCAAGCTCGTCAACGATTACGGCGCCGAATGCGCCAAGCGAGGCATCAAACCCAAGCGCATCGTTCTCACTTTTGCCCCGTGTGGACGCGAAAAGACGATGAAATTCATCAAATGGCTCGGCTGTTCCGTTCCAGAGTCCGTCGAAGCGGAAATCCTCGGAGCCGACAACCCGGCGCAAAAATCCGTCGAACTCCTCGTCGCCATGTGCACCCGCATCATCGAGGAAACCAAAGCCTCCAACGTCCCACTCGGCGTGAGCGTCGAATCCGTCTCCATCTTCAAGAATGAAAAGGAAGCCGCTCGCGATCTCTTCCGTCTTACCCAAGCCGTCATGCTCGACGCGTACGGCGTTGATTGGTCCATGCGTTACGCCATCGCCGGTTCCAAATCCACCAACACCCAACCCAAGCGCGACGGCGGTCGAGTTCGCGACGTCCTCGGTTTCCTCGCCGCTTTCGCCCTCGGTGCCGTCGTTCGTCGGCGTTAGAAACAACACAGAGAGAGATTAATCAAGTTATTATTTGACAGACAGACTCGACGCCAAAGCCCCGCCGCTGCGGCTGCGCGGTTGCGTCAGTGCATGCACTCGTTCATTCCCGCACACCTCGACGCGCTCGACCGGCTGCGACGCACCGCGCACGCACTCGCGATGGAACTCTTCCAACTCCGCGTCGAGTCCGGCGGCGGACGCGCCTTCACCCCGTCCCGCGGCTCCATGGTTGTCCTCACCCACGTCGCCCTGGTCGTTGAACCTAACAGTGGCGGCGACAAAAAGAAGGAGCACGAACGCGTCACGGTGCTCGTGAGCAGCGGTGGAACGCCGGCGGTGGCGTTGGGAACGGTGAGCGACGCGCCGGGGATGGAACAGTTCAGCATCGGCGGGTCTGGGTTGTGTTTCGGGGATGAAAAGAGAGTCGAAGTGAGACACACGGGGTCGTCGGGGACGTGCGTGTGTCTGACGGGGCGGATCGAAGAGACGTATGAAGGCGAGTTGACGTCGAGCGATGAGGAGGATTATGACGACGATGATTCTGAGGGTGATTCGGAGGATGATGACGACGATTCGGACGATGACGACGAGGATGACGACGACGACGACAGTGAGGATTCTGACGGAGAATCCGATTCCGAAGAGTCAGAGGAAGATGCCGACGTTATGGAAACGGTGGAGAGGTACGCGGCGCGAGCCGCAGCGGCGAGAAAGGCGATGGATGAAGACGAGAGCGATGATGACGACGAGGACGAAGACGAAGACGATGAGTCTTCAGAGGATGACGACGACGATGATGACTCTGAAGACGACTCTTCGTCGTCTGACAGCGACGATGAATCGGACAGCGACGAAAGCGACGATAGCGACGCCCTTCCCGGATCCAAACGCAAAGGCGTGTCGTCCGAACAAGCGCGAAGAGAATCCAAGTTTGAAGACGCGCGCGAGGCGAAGAGATCCAAGGGTAACTTTGGCCGATCGAAATCGTTCCGACGCAAGTGAAGAATACAAAATGTAAAAAGTGATTATCAAATTTGTTGCTGAATCGCGTTCGCCCCGCACTATCCATCGCGTGCGTCGAGACGCGAACCGAACGCAGACGCGCGCATACCGCACCTGTGGACACGCATCCGAATCCACGCCGCGACGATGGCGTCGAGCGCGACGATGGCGAAACGAACAACCGTTGTCGTCCTGGGTGATTTCGGTCGTTCGCCTCGTATGCAATACCACGCGCTCTCCCTCGCGCGCGACGCGGGACACACCGTCGATGTCATCGCGTACGACGCCGGAACGACGCCCGCGCGCGAGATTATCGAGCATCCGATGATCACGCTGCGGTGCGTGACACGCGGCGAGTGGAGGCTGACGGAACGATGGCCAAACGCGGCGCGGTTGGTCGCGCGCGTCCTGGCGCAGTTCGTACACTTGGTCTTCTTACTCGCGACAATGCCGCGGGCGGATGCAGTGTTGGTACAGAATCCTCCGTGTTTGCCGACTTTTACGGCGTGTGGGGTGGTGTGCGCGGTGAGAGGGATGCAGTTGGTTGTGGATTGGCACAACTTGGCGTACACGCTCTTCGCGTTGAAGTACGGAGCGGATGGGTTGATGACGCGGTTGTGCGAAAAGTACGAACGGTGGCAAGGTAAGCGTTGGGGTGCGAAGCATTTGTGCGTCACGCGGGCGATGCGGGAATTTTTAGAGCGAGAATGGGGGTTGGAGCGCGTCGCGGTGGTCTACGACAGAGCGCCGGATTGTTTCCGACGAGCCGCGGAGCGGGCGGAGCGGGAGGAGCGATGGGAGTTTTGGAACGCGCCTAGAGTGGCGCAAGCGCTGCGGGCGTCTTTGGTGGCTCGAACGGGTGACGTTTTGGATCGTTATCTCGACGGTACGCATCCAGACATGGCGCACAACAAGCCTCGATTTGTCGTGAGCTCGACGTCTTGGACTCCGGATGAAAACTTTGGCGTTTTGCTCGACGCCGCAATCGAGTACGACGGTATTAAACGCTCGAAAAAGGAAAAGGGACTTAAACACTATCCAGATCTCGTCATCGTGGTGACGGGTAAGGGACCTCAGAGGGCGATGTACGAGGAAAAGATGAATTCTTTGGCGTTGGAACACGTGGCGTTTCGCACGGTTTGGCTCGACGTCGCAGATTACCCACACGCCCTCGCACACGCGCACTTGGGTGTTAGTCTTCACACATCGAGCAGCGGATTGGACCTTCCCATGAAGGTTGTGGACATGTTTGGCGCCTCGCTTCCAGTCGCCGCTGCGAGATACGCCGTCATCACAGAACTGATTGATGAAGGCAAAAACGGAGCGCTCTTCGGCGACGCGCACGAACTCACAGAGATTTTCAAGTCGTTCTTCAGCCTGAACAAGCAAACGCTCAAGGCGCTGAGATACGGCGCCGCGGAAAAAGGGAAGTCGAGGTGGGAAGACAATTGGATCGAGTGCGTGCTGCCAATGTTTAATTCGTAGAATTTGTAAAATGCTAGAGTACCAGTAGCTAATGTTTTCGACGGTGTTCGTGACGCTCCTCACGCCAGGCGGCGACAAAGGACGTGAGAAGTGTGACGACGAATACCCTCAGCGGAAAGCTTCCGAGCGCGAATCCGATGCATCGCAACCATTCGTGCACATCGAGCGGTGACGTGTGAAACATCTCGCCTCCGCGCTGCACGATCAGGATATGCAGTAGAAGCTCGCTCGACAACAAGACGCAGAAGCGCTTGTTTGCGGTGATGCCGTTGAATACGTTCACCTCCGTCGTCACTCTCCTACAATTTACTTGATTTGCGAGCTGAAGCAAGACGAATGTATTGAAGATTTGAGTGTCCGTCGGTCCAAATTGTTGAAGCAAGTAAGCCATCACGACGCATTGGTAAGCGCACTGTGTCGATATTTGCCAAAGCATCGCCTCTGTGATCAGCTTGTCCGAACACGCCGGTTTCTGACGCAAAATGTCATCGCTTGGCTCGTCCGTGGCCAGCGCTAAGCTGGCGAGCGAGTCAATTATGAGATTGACGAAGAGCAGTTGTATGGCGCTCAAAGGAGCTTGAGCGAACGCGAGAGCTCCGCCGGTTGATACACAGATCGAAGAAATGTTCGCCGTCAGCTGGAAGGTCAGGAACTTCTCAACCGACTCAAAGATATGCCTCCCGAATCGAATCGAATCAAGAACTGCTCCGAGATCGTCTTGGAGTAAGACAATGTCGGACGCTTCACAAGCCGTCTCAGTTCCGGAACCGAGAGCAAAGCCGATGTCAGATCGTCGTAGAGCGGGAGCGTCGTTCGTACCATCTCCGATGACGGCGCATACGTCGCGGCGTTTCGGCGATTGCAAAACGCCATCCACCAGTTTGAATTTAACCTGCGGTGAGGCTCGCGCGAGCACGCGAAGCTTGCTCAATACCGAATCAAACTTTGACTGGACAATGTCGCCGTTGACATCGGAAACCCTCGTCATGAAATCCTCAGAGGTCATCGCCGCGTCGACGGTATCTGCATCTTGGAGTATTCCGCAACGCTTCGCAACTGCGACGCACGTACTCAAACTATCACCACTCACCATTTTGACATCCACGCCAGCGCGTTTCAAACGAACAATGCTGTCGAGCGCGTCCGATCTGAGGGGATCCAGCAATCCGACAGCCCCTATGAGCGTGAGATTCCGTTCCGCGTCAGAAGCGCTGAGGCGTTCGCAAATGTCTCTCCCATCCATGGACGATATGACGTCTCGCTCAATGTCTCGATACGCGACGAGAAGGACGCGTTCTGCGTAGTCCTGCTGCCATGAGTCGAACTTTTGATAGAGTTCGCGACGAGTCTCGTCATCCAAAGGCACCCGTGCCCCATGTTCGAGCACCACGTCGGTGCACAGCTCGAGGACGTCAATCGCCGCGCCTTTCACTGTCGCCCGAACGACGGTGTCGCCCACCTCTGAGTTATCCACACTATCGCGAAGCATGAAGAGCGTACACATTCGCTTCCGCTCCGCGGTAAAAGGAAACAGAGCGAGAACTGGAAACCATTCGCTTATGCTGCGCGAAAAGTTTTCGTTATCATTGATGGAATTCGCGAAATCAGTCAGCGCAATTTCAGACTTTGAGCCTCGAAGAATGCCCCCGTCGCCGTCGTAAGTGACGGTGCTATTCAACACTACCAAAACAGAAAAGAGCGTCAGCACGGTAGAATCGAGCTCAGGAGAGCGTGTGACCTCGTCTTGCCACGTTTTCCGGAGCTCGAGGTCCAGAGGTCCGACGTCCGAGCCACCGATCCACGCGTGATTCACTCGTTGATTGTTTTCAGTAATGGTTCCCGTCTTATCGCTCAGCAACACGGTGATCTCCCCGCTCGTCTCCGCGGACGAGAGTATCCGGACCAATATGTCGCGCTCGAGCATTCGTCGGACGGAAAAAGCCAACGCCAAAGTGATGGCGAGTGGAAGTCCCTACTATGTGAAAAAACGCCGAGTCAGTCGACCGCGCGTGCGCACTTGCGTCTCGAAGAGAAGAAAAAAAGTCATTTCTCAGAGGGAAGTCGGCAGATTCAGTATTATCGTCAAAGAAGTCAGAGATAATATGTGAATCATTCATCATCGAAATGGATGGAGGAGAAAACGAGTCACGCAATGTCTCAGAGGGAAGTCGGCAGATTCAGTATTATCGTCAGAGAAGTCAGAGATAATTTGTGAATCATTCATCATCGACACGGAGCGCTTGAGGAGAAGAACTGAAAAAGCGCGCCATGTTTTCCTCGGCGTACCTCTGGTATGGAGACGACGACAACCGTGATGGCGGTCTCCAAAGAATTCAAATAACCAATCATTCTCATCGGCACATCAATACCCGGCGTGAACGCCGTCGACGACGCTAAAATGACAAAAACCAAGATTGCCGCCGAGATTCCGTAACGACCAATCTCAATCGCCAATTCTCCGAGCTTTTCCTGAAGTGGCGTCACGATTTGTGGACCTTTGGTGATCAATTCCGCTATTTGTCCTGCCGATGAGTTTCTCCCAACGTTGCAAACTAGACAGCTTGCTCGACCGCACGTTATTTTGCTCGCTGCATAGATCGGATCTGCGTACACCTTTCGTACCTCGTCATTCTCACCCGTCAGGTGAGCTTGATCGCACAACAAAGTTCTTCCGTCGAACACGACGCAGTCCGCTGGAGCTACATCTCCAGCTTCCAAAAGAATCACATCCCCGGCGACAATCTCGCTCTTCGCGACGAGTCGCCGTGTCCCACCGTTACGTACGACGCACACCGTGGTCAAGTCTCGACTCCGCGAGTTGAGTTTTGTAAACGCAACCTGTTTCTCGTAGTTGTTCGCACACTCAACGCCGACGATGATGGCGACAGCGAGTAAAATTGCCGCGCCGTTGAGCCAAGAATAGCCAGACTCATCGGTGGCGAGCGATGTTTCCAAGGCTACAGACACGAACGCGCACAGAATGAGGATGCGAAGAGTCACGTCGTCCAGAGCGTCCACAGCAAATTCCCAAATTGACTTGAGCTTTGGCGCTGGCAAGACATTCTCACCGTACAGTTGACGATTTCGCATGACTGCTTCATCTGTCAGTCCGCCAGTGAGGTTTGAGTGGAAAAAGTCAGCGACATTCGTCACGTCTTCTGCGCCGTTCTTGACAACTTTGGAAACTTCGTCGACACCTCGCGCCGGACTCGTCGGTTGCTCGGCTAAGACAACCGTCCGACTGGGCCGCCTGCCCTTCACGTGATGCACCTTGACATGAAGCGTAAAGTGGCGTTGTGCAAACATTGAACGCGGCGGCGAGTTGTAAGGATTCACGCAGAGGCAACCTGCGACAACATCGTAGACGTCAACGATGTCAGAGAATCTGAGTTGCTCGGTGGTACCTTTGCTAGAACCTTTCCAGCCTCTTTACTCGCTTTTTTGTCGCCATCACGGTTGGCGCGGGCGATGAGAAACGAAGCCAAGATTATCCGCGCGGATGCCTGAGCTCCGTCAGGTGCGCCCGGGTTTTTTATGACAGCTCTCACTTCCGCCTCAGCTTCGTCCTGCGCATCGGCATACTTTGCCAGAGCACCTTTGAGAGCCGTCTGAAACTCATTTTCACCAGGATCTGAAGAAATGCCTTTTCTACGACTAGTGGCGATCTTCAACAGGTGGATGGATTCGGGCGAGCCCGGATCGAGCATGGCTGCGCGTGCAGCGAGACGGATTCCGCGTTCTCCCATTGCATCGCCCTCGAGCACGGTGGATGCATTGAGAGCGCATGCGGCACTCGCACGACCTACCGCGGCTTGAACCTTGTGATTACCGTGTGGTTTCGTGAACGGACACACTGAAGCACCGGCAACGACCGTTTTATGATCGGAAGCGCACGAAGCAATGCGCGCTAACGCCTCACGGAAGCGATCAAAGTCAGGGTATTTGTGAACCAAAATACTCGCGCGTCGGAGCGCACTTTGGATGTCGTCGTAGCGTTCGTGAGTGTTTGCTAAATTTGACTCGCTCTGGGCAGCTACTCTGACGCGACAAGTGTCAGCGACAGACTTGACCACATTCAAGTCAACATTCAACGTGTTCACCACGGATGCGTCGCTAGAGACATCGAGTAAAGATAGTGTATCACCTAGCTCTGCGGAAGCCTCCTTGAGCAGCCCACGGCATTCGGAACACAGTGCGAGGGCGAGAGCAGCTGTCGGATCCGAAGGCAAGCTCTCTTTGGCTCGTCGAGCAGCGGCATACGCGTCCTGTGCTCGTGATACATCCAACGCACACGCCGTCAGAGCATATCCTAAATCTGCTTCCGCACCAGCTCCAAGCGTGGCAGCCATTCTAAACGCACCGCAAGCCTCTTCCAAGTTATCTCTAACAACGTTCAAAGCTGCTGTCGCAGTCCAAGCTTCTCCACTACTTGGATCAGCGATACGAGCGCTATCGAGAGCACCTATTGCGCTCGCGACATCGCCGTTGGACAAGTAAATTCTTCCTAGGGCGCACCAGGCATCAGTAAACGTAGGATCAAGTGCAACCGCGCGTGAAAGCGCAGTTTTCCTTCTTTCGAGGCGCAAATCTTCGCTAGCGATGGAAAAATCTTCGACAGAAGCGACGGCGAGCCAAGCATACGGATCTCCCGGGTCGCACTTGAGATACTCTAACGCCGTCTTGAGTGCCTTTGCTTCTAAAATCTTGACGCTCTCAACATCGCCTCTCAAACGGTCTATGTCGCGTTCTAATTTTATGCTCGTGATGAGATCGCGCCAGCGGGCGGGTTGATCCCTCTTCACCGAGACGGCTCTCTCGTACGCCTGCACGGCGCCAGTCGCGGCAATTTTCCTCTGTTCGAGCATAAATTTGAAATCTTTTCCAGCACTCGGATCATTGACGCGAGCAGATAAGCAGAGGACATCGCCGAGAAGTTTGCACACGGTGGCGGTAGATTCGTCGCCCACTAATTGAACGACGCGCTCGGCTGCAACTTTAGCGGCGCGAAGGGATTCCGCAGCTCTCCCAGGAGCGCCCCATTTGAGTGCACCTTTTGCGTAATAAAGGTGCGAGCTAGCTAGCCCGAACAGGGCTGCGACGCGTTCGACGCCATCGCTCAAAGCTTTTTCGTACGCATCGACGGCGTCCACTGAAGATCCAAGGGTTAAATTGATGTGACCCGTTTGCGCAGAGGCAAAAGGCCGAATCCCTTCACCGTCTTCATTGCTAAGTTCCATCGCCTTTTCAAAGGCTCGTAAAGCGGCAGAGTGTCGACCGAGCACGTTGTACGACGCACCCAGCGCTTCCCACGCGCCGGAGTTGCGTGGAGATACGCGTAAAACGGCTTGAAGTGCGAGTATAGCGCCTTCATGATCACCACTCTGAGCGCACAACGGCGCGAGACGATTAGCCGCCCAAGAACATCGGGAATCCATCGCGAGGGCTTTACGGCAAATACTAGCCGCTTTGGCGTCGTCTCCCGACGCGATCGCGTCCGAGCAAATGATCGGCCCCGCGGTGGGATCTGTGGGGTCCAGCGCGAGCGCTCTGGCGTGACACTTCTTTGAACGTAAATCGTCGCCATTCGCCGCGCAAACCAGCCCAAGATGCGCAAAGGCGGCGGCTCGGTAAGCTGACTCCTCCGATGCACCAATCAGTAAAGCTTCGTGTGCGCTTCCAGGTCCTTTGGATCCACTCGCTTGAGTGCGCCATCGCGCCACGCCGAGTCGGGCGCTCACATCGACAGGTGTTGACGTGGATAAAGCCTGGCTGGTGCTGACGCCGCACGCGCCCTCGAGCATCTTCAGCGCTTCCTGACGACTCGTCTGCGAACCTGCGATCATGGACAGCCAGCCGAGCTCGGCTTGAGTTCGTTTGACGTTCGGGTACGCTTCTACGGCGGATGAGAGAACCTCCAAAGCTCCATGATAGTCTGGTGGATGCGCACAAAGCGCACACGTAGCCAAACCGCGCATCGCCCTCGGGCCTTCAAGCATGCTAAACGACGACGACGCCTCACGGAACATACCACTTCTGATCATCGACTCTGCGTTGACGAGCAAGACTCTTCTAGAAGTCTTCGGTAGGACGTCCGCCGTCACGTCGTTGCGTAAGATTTTTAGCGCCATGTTCGAAGCCTGCAATGCATGCACTTCGGCGTGTTCACCGCCCACGAGCATCGATTCCGCCAAGGCGAGCCAACCGAGCGCACAAGACGCAGCGGGAAGACTGCCTGCATTTAGTGTTGCAATCATGCCGTCCCTCAAATCATCCGACAATAATCCCTTCTTCTCGCGCGGTAGATTGACTGGACGGCTGGAGTGCGCAAATGCGCCGCTGCGGCCAACGTCACACAGAGCCAACCAACCCTGAGCCACGGCGTTCGGCTTGGTTGCAATGACAATCTTCACTAGTTTGACTGCATCGGCTTGGTCAGCGTCGACTTCACTCGAATCCCACCCTTCGTCTTCGCAATCCAAACCGAGTTCTAGCGCAGCGACAATCTCCAGAGAAACTTCCTCGACGAGGTCAATGGCGACGTCTCCCCAACGATCTATGAGCGAAAGCGCTTCACGCAATGTGGCACGCGCGCACGTCTTGACGTCAAAGTCACAGTTCACGGTTGAAGACAAAGCGGCTGCGAGCAGAGCATCGAGTCGCGTAAACTCTGCGGCATGTGCGCGAGCGTCAAAACTCACGTTTGCCGCTTCTTCGGATAACCACGCCTTCAAAGCGACGGAGAGCGTTTTATCCTCGTCAGCGTAAGACGTTCGCGCGCCCACTTTGCGTATGGCGTCCTCATCAGACTTTGAAGCGATCGTCGTCGACCGAAGCACCTGCACTGCCGCTTCTCCAGCCTCGACGGCGCGCGCGTCTCTCAGTTCCAACGCGGCGTGACATGCCCGCCTCAGCGCCTCAATCCGTGAGTTTTCATCGACACCCTCCGTCGCCTTGAGCGCTCCGTACTCACCACAGAGCGTAGTCACGTCATTCCACCGTTTATTCTGCCACGCGCACTCGCAACCCTGTCTCAAAAACTCGATGTATTTTTCAAATTTGCTTTCCTTGTGACTCTTCACCAAATGTCGCAACACCTCGAGTCTCTTTTCAACGTTTCCATTCGCTTCGTAAACCTCATTCAACCCTTGATACGCCGCCGCGTGTTCGGGTTTAATCTCCAACGCCTTTTCGTACGACGCAATCGCTTCCTCGACGTCACCGCACGCGTGTGCGCACTTCCCATCCATGACCCACGCTTCGTACACGCTCGCGTCCGCCTCTGTTGCCTCTCTTGACAGCTCCCTCGCACCCTTTGCGTCGCCCGATTTGAGCGCCTCATTCGCAGATTTCAACAAACGCATCAAACCCGCCTTGCCACTCATCGTTCCGACGCTGGCCTTAACGAAAACACGTCCGGCGGTCTCTGCTCGCTTCCGCTGCCGTTCCGACTCGACAGCGAATCGAACGCAAAGACGCTAACCGAACGCCTACGTCGTCGCAATCAAACCTCCCAGGGTGAAAGAAGAGCTCAAAACCCAAAGAGCGTCTGCACAGACATGTACAGGCACGCCGCGCCGACCCAGGGACTCAGACGTTCGCCCACGCGCGCCGCTTTCCAGAAGACACCTCGAAACCCAGTGCGGTGCGCGTCGAGCAACCCCGGCGCGCGCAACTTGACGTACGTGCACGTGCACACGAAGAGGAGCAGAGTGGTGACGAAGGACTTGAAGTCAAACAGCGCGGACATCGCCGGTGCGTCACGACGCGCGGCGAGTGATGTTGTGAAGAGCGAGTGGGACGTTTTTTAGTTTTGAGTTCAACTTGAAGAAAGTTTGAACAGTTGCATGAAGACGCTCGTTACTCTACTAGCTACGATTGGTTGTTCGGTGGTACATCACCCGCGTTTACTACTGAGTACTAGACGAAACGAACGAGTGTGATTGATTGATGAGTGCGTGGTCACCTCCGTCAACGCCCGAGTCCAGCTCTGATGGCGAGGACAAAGACGAGCAAGGCGGAGGCGCCGACGGTGATGACAAAGTCGAGAAATTGCATCGAAGGGGAAGAAAATTCCTTTGCGACGGCGAGAATCGTCTCCTTGTTGTCGATGATCCACTGGTGCAAGTGAAGCTTTCTCAGGGCGATTTGTACGAGGACATTGGCGTCCGGAGACGAGGTCAAAATCATGTCGTAATAGCGCTTGGCGAGGTGTAAATCCTTTTGCATGCCAATGCCGTGCTCGTGCATGTGCGCGAGATTGAACATGGCGTGCGGGTTTCTTTGCTCGCTCGCCTGTCTGTACGCGGCGATTGACTTTGGAAGGGAGATAACCGTGCCCCGACCGTAGTAGTACGCATCACCGATGCGCAAGAGAGATTTGATGTTGCCCTGCGTGGCGGCGAGTCGATGGTAATGGAGCGCGCGCGTCGCCGTGCTTGTCGCCTCTGGGTTGACTTGCGTGTCCTCGCGAAACCTGCCCTCGTCCCCGAGCTTGTGCTCGAGCAAAAACGCGGCGTTGGCTTGCGCGATTTCTAATCCCATTTCCGCCATTTTCATATATCTCAGCAAAGCTCCGCGGTAGTCGCGACGCATGTACGCCGCGTACGCGTGCTCCATCGGCGTCGCCCAAGCGCCCCGCTCCGCGAGTTGCTTCAACAGCGAGTTGGCTGAGGAACACGACGAGGGAAATCCCATGCCGTTGAGCTGCATCATCGCCAGATTATACGTCGCCACTTCGTGTCCGACGTGCGACGCAATGTTAAAGTGATGATACGCCTTTGTAAAGTCTTGTCGAACGCCGATGCCTCGCAAGTGAAGCACGCCGAGAAAGAAGCGCGCCTCTGGCAACCCTTGATCCGCCGCTTGCGTCAGGTACTGCGTTGCCACCTCGTGGTTTTGTTCAACGCCCTGACCTGCGAGCGTCATGTACCCTAAGCCGTACCTACCCATGGCGTTTCCTTTCTTTGCCGCCTTTTTAAACCAGTACAACGCCGTGGCGTTGTCCACGTCCACTCCAAAACCGTTGGCGTACATGTTTCCTAAATTCGCCATCGCCGTCGCATCCCCGGCGCTCGCGGCATCACTGAGATACTTTCTCGCCTGTTCGACATCTTTTTGCAATCCACGCGCGCCGAGGGCGTACAACCGACCCATGGTGACCTGCGCGTCAACGTTGCCCATGTCGGCGCTGTATCGATAGTACTGCACCAAGTCGCGCTCGCGCTTCGCCGCGAGATTACTCCCGCTCATCTCCGCGCTCAGCCTATGCTTTTCAATCTGAAACGGCAGTACGCCGGGCGTACGTTTCGCCGCGTCGTCGACGACAATCTTTGCCGCCTCGTGGTAATACAACACGGATGTCTCGCAAGATTCCGGAACGTCGATGCCGTGTTTGTGTCGATACCCGAGCGCCATCATCGCCTTGACGGATCCTCCGCTCGCGGCAAAGTAATAATGCAACGCGCTCTTCGCCCCGTCTCTCGGCGTTCCATCCCACCCACTGGCGTACGTGAAACCCAACTCCTCGTGCGCCGCCACGCTCCCCAACTCTGCCGCTCGCGTCAAGCACTCCATCGCCCCTTTTTCATCCATCGTTCCGCCGACGAGCCCGTACCGTCTGGCGTACCCCAACGCGAACCACGCCTCGGCGTCGTCCCATCCCGGGGCGTCATTCTTCGCATCACCCTCGACGTACGATCGCACCCACGCCGCGGCGCTTTTCCTCCGTCGATCCGTCGCGCTCTTCGTTCTCGACGACGCCCCGCGCCGAGACGTCGTCCTTCGTCTGTCGTCCACGCCCTCCTCTTCCAACAAATCCCGAATCGCTTCGTCTCGCGCGGACGACTTAGACGACGGTACAGATTGCACCGCGTCCTTCCCATCCACACCGTACCCCGCACCACCGCTCCCGTCGTCCTCCTCCGTGCGCACGCCCGACCCACCGAGATCCGTCGGCGGCAACTCTGTTCTCAACAACCGCTCGCGCAGCCGCGCGCCGTCGTCGTCAGACGGCTCGGAAGAAACAGCCTCACCGGAAGAAGACGAAGAAGAAGAAGACCCTCTTCTCGTCGCCGTCGTCGCCGTCGTCGTCCGCGCGCCGTCGTTCGCCCCGCACACCGTCGTCGTCGATAACGACGCGAACGCCAAAACCAATGCGCACGTGAGCACCGTGAGCTCGCGCGGCGTCATCCACCCGACGCCGCGACGCCGTCGCGCGCTCGGTGCGTCCGTACGCATCGTCAGACCAAGTCGCAAAGCGGTGGAAACGAACGGAGCGTTATCAGCGACGCGACGCGCGCGCGCCGTCGACGCCTGACGTTCGGATGCACCGCGGATCCACGAGCAAGAACATTAAATTAAATTCAAAACCATCCAATGTTATCACTGTTTACACATACACGGACTAATACAGGACGCCACCAATTTGACCGGTGGGACCCCTACTCTGACGAGTCATGACTCAAAAAGTGACTCGAAAGCCCGGGTTTTAAAGCCACTCGAGAGTGGGAATTGCGTCCACAGCGCGCGTCGCGACGACGACGACGACCGACGACGCGGAAGGACGACGACGCGGAAGGACGGAAACGTAGACGATGCGAAAACCCGCGAGCGCGCGATCGACGACGGTACCGGCGGACGGACCGATGACGGCGTCGCTCAACGCGGCGGTGCGTGGGAGTTTGGGTGAAGAGACGCGTTGGCACGAGCGTCGCGACGACGATTTTGACGCGGGCGTCGACGGTGCGACCGGTACCGGTACCGGTGACGTCGCGCGTCGAGGCGGTGGACACGCGAGACAACGCGGTAAGAGAGACGGCGGCGGCGGCGGCGGCGGCGGCGGCGGGACGGTGGCACCGGCGGCGGGACGTAGAGGAAACAACAATGACAACCGACGGTGCGCGGATTGCGGGGCGAATAAAACCTCGCGTTGGCGACCGATTCGCGACGCGGACGGTGGGAACGAACGAACGGTGTGTAAATCGTGTTATCAAAAGATTCACCGCGCGCGGAACCTCGAGGCTGGGGAACGCGCCGACGCGAATGGAAAGTTTAAGTTTACGTGCGTCGAGTGCGGGAGCAACAAGTCGAGCGACTGGCACCGTCGCGGCGACAAGACGAAGGATAAGAAGGATGACGGTGACGAACGGATGTGTAACACGTGTTACGAACGCGGTAGACGGGAGAAACAAGCGACTTCGGGGCAAGAGGTGCGGTGTCCAAAGTGTAAGATTGTCAGTAGACGGTTACTCGTGGCCAATCCGAGCGATAAAGAGAGCAAGTGTTGTCAGCTGTGTTATCACAAGGAGCGGTATCGATTGAAAAAGCTCGCCGAATCGAGGACGTGCGTGGAGTGCGCGATCGAGACGAGCACGAGCTGGAGACGAGCGAATGGAGGAGGGTTTATGTGTGCGCAGTGTTGGCGAACGAACGCGGCGAATGAGAGAAAGAATGGCGGCGGCGCGGGCGGGTCGACGGGCGCCGGCGGAAAGAACAACGGCGGCGCTTCTTTGGCTTCGCGCGCGAAGCACGTCGAGAAGACGTGTTCGAGGTGTCAACAGAAGAAATCGTCCGGGCAGTGGCGTAAAATCGACGGTGTGGATGCGTGCAGCGCGTGTTATCAACAAAACATTCGTAGGATGAAAAAGGTTTCGTGCGAGCGGTGCGGCGCGCATCCAAAGAGTTCCGTCGCAAAGTGGCGCATGAACACGGAAACGTCGGGCGTGTGCGGAAAATGTACCGAGGATGCCGCGTGAAAGACGGCGTGTCACGCACGAGACAAAAATTACCGCTACTACTTACTGTGAATAATACATACATGAATCGAATCGAATCAATCAACCAACCAGCCGGGTGAGTTTATCGCGGATAATTTCCCATCGCGATTCATCCATCTCGGCGCCTCGCACTTGCACGACTTGCGCCGCTGCGGCGCATCCAGCGTCGCCGCACTGTTGCAAAGTCCCCCCACGCAAGAGGGCGTGTAAAAACGCCCCCGTAAACGTATCCCCAGCGCCCGTGGTATCGATGGCGTCGACACCCTCGGCGCGAGACGTCGCCTTTTCGCCCTCGCGATTCATCGATACGCATCCGCGTTTACCTCTGGAACACGTCGCCACTTTGACGAATCGCAACAAGTAATCCAGCGCCTCATTCTCCATCTCTTCGCTCGGTCTCGGCGCGTTTCGGCCATTGTTGTTCCCGAGCGCCCCGTCACTCACGGCGACGAGCTCCCGCGCCTCGTCCTCGTTACAAAAGATGACGTCAATCCATCCCGATTTCAACGCCTCTTCCAACGCGTCGCGACAGTTCCGCACCACTTCAAACGACGCCAAATCAATCGATACCATCGCCCCGTTTTCTTTCGCAATCGCGCACGCCCGTCGAACGACGTCTGGTTTATACAACGCGTACCCTTCCATGTGTAAAACCTTTGCCTTTTTGAGGACATCCACGGGTAAATCCTCCGCGCGCGTTTGCGCCGAAGCGCCCAAGTACGTCCGCATCGTTCGTTGTCCGTGTTCATCCACCAAACATAAACATCTCGCGCTTCCAACCGTCGTCGTCGTCGTCCCATCACCGATTTTATCATCGTTTTTATGCCAAATCAGCGCCGGTTTCACCCCAGCCTTTCGAAGCGCCCGTTCATACGCGATCCCGACGTCATCCGACGCGTCCACCCCGCCTACAAACGCGCACGCGTCCTCGTCGTCGTCATCATCATCATCACCAACCTCACACTGTCGAATCTTTGCGATGCATTTGAGCACGTTCGCCGCGGATCCACCGGGCGTGACGCGCACGCGTTCTCCACCGTCACCGCCGATCGCGTCGAGGATCCGTTGTAATCGTCGCGCGTCCACCGGTACGCATCCGCCGATTTCAACCGCTGCGCCGCCGCCGGCGTCGTCCGCGTCGTCGTCACCCTCGCACCCGTCGCGAAGAAGGGTGACGATTTCGCGACGACTCGCGCGGTGGAGAACGTCCGTCACGGGATCGCCGAGACCGATGATCATCGTCGGGATCGGGCGGGCGGGCGGACGAACGAACGCGTCGGGGTGTGATGGAAGGGAATGGTTTGCATCTTGTTTCTCCGCGCGCGCGAAGCGCCGAAACTCGAAACCCGGGACTTTGCGAATTGGAATGTTGGAACGTTTACAATACAAATAAAATCGTGCGATGACGGAAAAGAAATTGTTGCTCGCTAGTGCGCCTCGGCGTACGGCTTGGGGTTGAGCAAGGATAACAGCGATGGGAGGAAGATTAAACCGTGCGTCAACCCGAGGACGATGCAGAGGAAGAGCTGCTTGAAGAAGGTTTGGAAGACGTAGGAATCTGATGAACCGAGAATCAAAACAGCCATAAATGTAGACATGGCGCCGTTCCAGACGGCGACGCCCATGTCTTCGAGGGTGCGGACGACGCGCTCGTCGGGGGTGCCCAGCTTCTCGAGGTAGGCGCGGCCGATGTGAGCAGAGTAATCGACGGCGAGGCCGAGGGCGATGACGAGCATGATGACGGTGACGGAATCGATGGAGAGACCCCAAAAGTGCATGTAGCCGACAATGTTGACGAAAATCATGCAAAGGGCGAGGAAAACGCTGATGACCGTCTTGATTTCGACGACGAGGATGGCGATGATGACCAAGCACGCGGCGAGGGTGACGGTGACGTTGCGAATCGCTTCGTTGGCGATCGACTTGTACTGCTCATAGTTGAGCCAGTCTCTGCCGTAGGCGAAAATGTCTCCATCCTCGTTGCCGGGGACCGCAGCGAGATCGGTGCGGAGGGAATCCATCGACTTGACGTTATCCTTGGATTTGTCCACCTTGACGTGGTTGCCGTGAATGCGCGAGGAGACGATGGCGGTGTTGTCGTCGTTGAAAACGACGTCATTCTTGTACCGCGAACCGGCGTTCGCGAGCCAAGTTTTGAGGTTGGCAGGGTCCAACACGTTAGTGCTGGTCGCTCTGTAGGTGTAATAGTCATCCACCCAAGAGCTGACGGAAGCTTCGACGACGTATTCGTTTTGCCTGAAAGCCGCCGTCGCCGCGCGAAGCACGGAATCGTCGGCAAGAATGTCAATCGAACTCGTCGTGTAAATTTCCACTGGATCGCCGTATCTGGCGAAGTACGTGCGAAGATCGGAAAAGTAATCCTTCAGGTAGGAACCATCCGGAATGAAATCGTTCACGTCGGCGTCGACTTCCATCTTCGTGGCGCCGATGATGCCTCCGACGGTCAAGGCGGTGAAGAAGGAGAGCACGCCGTACTTGACCTTCTTCTTGGTGATTATTCCACCGAGACCCTTGCCGAGGACTCGCTGCATGATGGACTTTTCATCTTTCGTGTTGCAGCACGAGCAGCACGCCTGAGGAGAGCAGGTGAGGCAGCAGAAAATATCGCCTTGGTTTTTCGCCTTGCGTTGTTCGTCCAAAGCCAAGCACGCGGTGAAAAATGTCACCTGATAAAAGTAATCGAAAAAAATTCCGAGCGCGGCGTAGTAGCAAAAGTTTCTCAACGCCGGAAGGGACGTCGTGGAGCCGATGAGGAAAGCGATGACGTCCGTCAGAGAAGTGACGGTGATGCTCATGCCGGAGGTGCGCAAAGATAGACCCATGCGGTCGACGGGATTGCGCGCGCGATCACAATTGTCGTACGCGTTGACAATGACAAACATGTCATCGACACCAATGCCGAGCAACAAGAATGGAAGCACATTCATGAGCGGGGAGAAGAAGATGCCGAAATAGGCTCCCAGGCCGTAAGACGACGCGATCGACATACCGATGGAAATGATACCGGCAAAGGTGACGCCGACTCGAGAGCCAACACAACCCATGCGCCACTTACTCAAAGTCAACGCGGCGTAGGCAAGGATGAGAACGAGGGCCGCCTGAAGCTTGGTCAAATCACCGTTGATGGTGCTTCCGAACTCGTCTCCGAAGGATCGCTCGGTCACGTAGGAAACTTCAAATCCAGTCGGCGGCGTTTCAAAAATTTTGAGCACCTTGCTGTCAAACTCGTCGCCCTTGTCATCCTTTGGTTCACCGTTCTTAATCTCTTCATTATTCTTGAAGAGAAAGGTGACCGAAATCGCCGTCGCGCTCGGTGTCGTTCCCGAGTACGTCACTCCACCGGCCACGCTCTCGAGTAACACGGTGGAGCTGTCGTTCGGAGACGTGATGGTCGTCTGACCCAAAGTCGAGTCAATCGTACCCTGCGTCGGCGTCGTCCACGGGTTGTTAACAAACGCATCCAACACGCTCTTCTCGTAGCACGTCGTTCCCGTCTTGTAACAGTGATCCGTAAACGCATACGTCGATCCATCCCACTCGATCGACGTCGCCCGCACCTGCGAGGCGATGTCTTCCAACGCCGCCAAACCTTCCGGAGTCAACACATTCGCCCCAACCGTAGTAGACTTGAGAATCAACTGCGCGAAACGCGTCTCCTTCCCGTAGTGTTCATCCACGAGCGCTTTATCCGCTTGCGCCGGCGTTCCATCCGGGACCCAGAGCTTATCGCCCCGGTTTTCGTTCGTCAAACCCGGCGCGCCCAAACCCACGGCACACACCAAGCAAAACGCCGCCGACGCCCCAATAACCCTCCACGGTTTCTCCGCCGACATCCGTCCGAGCGCATCGAACCGCACACCGATGAAATCATTCACTCGATCCGCCAGCCCGCGTTTTTTGCCTTCCACCGGCGTCGCCTTGCCTTGCGTCGTCGCCGATGAATCGTGAATGACTGCGACGGCGGCTGGCTCGTCGGCAACCTCCCGCGTCACGCGCTGCGCGATCGGTGCCGCCGACATGACGACGGATGGATCGATCGATCGGTCACGCGTTCGTCTCAGCGCGCAAACACAGTCAATCGCGCGCGCTCGTCCGAGCGTCGAAGTGTGCGGACACGCGGTTGACAAGATGAGATTTGTGCTCTTTTTTTGGCTCTTCAAAGGGCGTGACGTCATGCGCAGTGTATTGTATGTGTATACAGTGTTGTATACGAAACGACGCGTTTGCTCGGTTGTCTCGGATTGGAGGAGTGGATGGACGGATGGACGATTGTGTGCGCTAGTCGTCGTATGTGCATTCGTGTCTGTGTTCTAAATTACGCGGGGGTGGACGGAACGGCGGTCGGGGAGGCGACGGCCAGGGTGTGACGACCGCCACACGATACACGGGTGACTTTCCACCTCTGGCCGCCAGGCAAAGGAGGGAAAACGACTCTACCGGGAAATCCGCAGGATGGGGAGGGATCGGTGACGACGCGACCGAGACGGCCGAGGGTGGTGCGACCCCAGGATAGGACGGCACCGTCGATGGTGACGGCGCAGCTGTGTGAACCGCCGAGGGAGACGTCGGCTATGAAATTGGACTCGTCGTCGCCTAAATCGACAACTTTGGGAATCACCTTGTCCTTGCAGTCGTCTCCGTGGCCGAGACGGCCGTATTCGCCGCGACCCCAGGTGAAAAGGAGGCCTCCGGCGGTGACGGCGGCGGAGTGCCAACCACCGGCGGCAATCTTGACGACGCCGACGCGACCAAAGGTTTCGATGACTGTCGGCTGGTCGCTCGACGCCGTCGCGCCCAATCCGAGCTGACCGTACATGCCGTTCCCGTACGAGAGCACCTCGCCGTTTCTCGTTCGAAGTAAGAGGTGGAAACTTCCGGCGGCGATTTCTACGATGTGTCTATCCGTTTTCATCAGTGACGGTTCCACCTTGGGCGCGTCGTCCTCAGTCGTCTGTCCCCACTCGAAAACTCTGCCGTCTCTGAGCAGCGCAAAAGAGCTCATGCCGCCGCAGGAGACCATGAAAACTTGCGCGGGAAGACTCACGAGTTTGGCCGGGCTCACAAGCGATCGCACCGGGGCCCAATCTCGATCGGGTATCTTTCCCGAATCCGTATTCAACTGCGATCCCGCTTGCGCGTATTCATTCCCACCCCACGCAAAACATTGTCCATCTCGATCTACGCACGCAGCGTGCCACCCTCCGAGAGACACCTGACTCACCACAAGCCCTTTACCGTCTTCTTTGCTCTTCTCGACGCTCTCTAACCTCGCCAACTTGGGCAGCGGCACCCACGCGTCGTCACACTCTCTCCAGTCGTGTCCGAGCGTCCGATGCGAATTCCATCCCCACGCGTAGAGCGTCCCGCGTTCGCACACGCACATCGAATTCCTCGATCCAGCCACCGGCGCCACCGGTATCGCTCGCGATCCTATCTCGCTCACCTCTCTCGGGGCGTCGACGCAGTAATCGAGGCTTCCTCCCCGTTCGGCATCCACGGGTACGTCTTCGAATCCCAACTGTCCATCCTCACCGACCCCCCACGCGAAGAGCGTCGAGTTCACCGCACTCGCCCCCGACGTCGTCGTCGACGACGACGGCGACGACAACCCCAACGGCACCGCGTCGGCGGCGGCGCCGCCCCCACGCGTCGGCGGCGGCGCGCAAATCGATTCGGTTTCCATCAAAACTGTTTCCAACGAACAACGACGCCGATGCGCGCTGCGTCCCGTCCCGTCTCGTCCGTACGTACGCTCGCGTCCTCCACGGCGTCGAATGAATAAATGTAAACTCTTTCACCCAGACCTCACGTCGATCGGTGTCGACGGTCGCGCGCGCGTCGGACAGTGAAGTAGAGTAAAAAAACGAAGAGACGCGCGCAAAGAGACGGAAACGCGCGCGACGATGACCGATCGTCGATACACGTCGACGCCACCGACGCGAAAGACGCCGACGCACCGCACGTCGCGAACCGAATAGAAGAAAATTTATTCTTCCCGACTCGGGGCTCTGATGCGCGCGATGTCCGCGACGACGACGGCGTCTTCCACGACGACGGCTGTGTGCGGTAGAGTGAGTGAGAAACGCGGTCGTCGGACCCGCGCGGCGACCGTCGTTCGCGCCGCGACGACGTTTGGACGCCGCGAGGCGCTCGCGGTGACGCTGGGGAGTTTTGTCGCGACCACCGTCCCGCCTGCGGGCGCGTTCGATCGCCCACCGCCGGGGTTTACGAGGTATAACGATTCCATCGATGGGTACGCCTTTATCCGTCCGAGCGATTGGATCGAGGTGAAAGGAAGCGGGAACGACGTGTTTTTCCGTGATCCGACGGAAGTAGAGACAAACTGCTTCGTTGGGGTGTCGTCGCCGAGCTCGAGCTCGTACGAAACTGTGCGAGACCTCGGGAAACCGGAAGAAGCGGCGAAAAAGGTGTTGAATCAGTATCTGCTCGAGCTGACGTCGACGAGGTTGGGCGTGCGAAGAGAGAGCGAGATTTTGAGCGCGGTTGAGCGGGTGGATAAGGATGGGAAGCCGTTTTACGACGTTAAGATTCGTATTTCGTCGTATTCGGCGAGGAATCAATACGGGTTGACCCCCGAGGACCGACCGCAGACGTTGGAATGGGATCGAACGCTGCGAAGCGCGTTGGGTACGGAGAATGGCAAGCTTTACGAGTTGCGTTTGCAAGCGTCCACGGACTCGTACGCGCGCAACGAGGATGCGTTTAACGCCATGGTGGATTCTTTCAGGCAGTTTGAGGCTGACACGCCCAGCGTGAGGTCTGGGTTCGGGTTGTGATGAGTAAAGTACCGTTTTTTATTATCAAACTTACAAAAAGCGTCGCGCTCGCTTACTTTCTCTGCAACGTCGGCGAGTACCAATCACCCTCCTTCCTCGTGATCAAGCGCGTCGGAGACTTGAACAACGTAGCATCCTCGGCGACGAACGCCGGGACTTGGTCGTCACCGATGACGACAATCGTGCTACCGCTTCCCGACATGAAGACGACGGCATCCTCCGTCGCTGCCTTGAGCTTCTCCTTGAGCTCGGCGAGCTCGGGCAAGACGGTAAACGCTGGAGCCTCTAAATCGTTGATGCACACCGTCTCCGAGCACCCAGTCTCACTCAGACCCTTCATGAGCTCGAGAGGATCTACTTTGGAGCGAGAATCGAGATCGAGCGCCTTAAATACGGCTGGCGTGGAGCACCCGGCAGGCGGTTTGACAAGGAGCATCTTTGTCGCGAGATCGAGCGGTGGTTCCACATCCTCAACAATCTCCCCTCTACCCGTGCAGTACGCCGCCCCTTTGGAAAAGAAAACAGAAATATCGCTTCCAATCTCACCACTCCACTCTAAGAGCTCCGCCTCGGTCGCCGGCGACCCACACAGTTTATTCGCCGCGAAGAGCGTCGTCGCCGCGTTTCCGCTTCCCCCGCCCAAACCCGCTCCGTGCGGCACGCGCTTATCCAACTCGATCCAAAACCGCTGCGTGATCCCAGTCTTCGCACGGAACAAATTCAAAGCCTTGATCACCAGGTTTGACTCATCCGTGGGGATGGTTGGATCGTTACAAATCAACGTATCCTTGGTTTCGCTCGACGACTTGGCAAAACTCATGTAATCCCCCAAATCGATCACGTGGAAAAGCGACGCGAGATCGTGAAACCCGTCCGGTCTTCGCGCGGTGACGCGAAGGAAGAGGTTAATCTTACTCGGCGAGAAGTATTCCGTCGTCTCGATGCCGTCCGACGCGCGCGCTGGCGCCGCAAAGGTGCGCAGGTTGCGCGCAGGTTGCTGAAACCTCTGACCACGTTGGTGGCACTGTTTCGCGCGTCGCGCGTCGACGCCGGCTCGCAGAACTCGCTGAGGCATCGCGATGGGGATTTGCACGGAACTCGCACGCATTGTTTCGGTGCAGATTGGACTTCGTCGAGTCGAGTCGCGCGCTAGGAAGTGCGGGCGAGTTTGTTAAAAAGTGCAGCGTTATCCACTCACGCGCGCGAATGCAAGGATGAATAAAAATGGTTTTGGAATTGAAACGAATGATGTGCGCAGTCTACGAAATGTCGACGGCGGATGGATCGATCGGTGGTGGTGCGACCGGGGTTCGAAGCTCTGGGGAGAGCTCGCGCGGGACCTCGAGGGACTTGAGACGAACGGAGAGCTCGTCGACGTCGAGGAGCGGCTGGGCGTTGACACCGAATTGTTCGGTCGGAGACGCGGTGAGGGCAAAGTCCATGGCAGCGGTGAATTCAGCGGGTGTGGCGGCGAATGGGCCGTCGAGATGGCTCGGGATGATGGATTCAAAATCCCAAGAGGTGACGATGTTGGACCAGCGCTTGACGTCGTCGCGACGACGAGGAAAGGCAAGGATGGCTAGGATGGGCGGGACAAACATGGGACGAGCGACGAGGGCGTCGAAATCTGCGCGCCAGCTCGGGTCCCACTTGAATCCGTCCAATAAATCCTTGGCGATATCACCACTAAACTGAAACTTGACCGCAGCCGGGTTGAAGAGCAACCCGAAGAGGACAGTCTTACCCCATCCGTCGCTTCTCGCTTGAAGCGTGTTCTCTGGCACCTTGTTCGGCTCATCCATGGCCCGCACCAAGAGCGGCTGCGGGTTGATTTGGCACACCGGCGGCGCTTGTTGGCTCACCTTCTCCATCACATCCGTCAGCACGACGGTTTTCGTGCGCTTCAGGTAAAACGCCGTGTCCACAAACCACGGATCGGTAAAGTTGCGAAGAGACGATCCGCCCACTTGCAGCACAGCGTGCTCAATCTCATTCGCCCATGGCACGTTCGCCTCACCATTCAACGACTGCATCGGAAGCGTCTTTGGCGATCCACTCGGATAAAACGGCACGTACGTCTCCAACGGCACATCCACCGGGAAGGACCAATTCTTTGGCGGCAACCACACGTCGGCTTCCGGAAACGCCTTGCTAAAGGGACCGCTGTAAATCTTGTGCTCAATCGCCGCGCTCCCGACGACGATGTGTTTCACCTTGCCGTACTTCTTCTCCAATTCTCTCATCGCTTCGACGAGCTCGTGCGTCGGCGCGATGGGATTGTGCACCCACAATCCACCGCCTTCCAATCTCGCCACCGTCATCCGCACATTGACCAAGACGTCGAGCAACCCCTGCAGCTGATCAAAGGTCCACACCTCTCCCTCGACGCACTCCGCGAATGCCGTCGACTTACTCCCGTACGGCGCGAGCGGAAGCGCCCACCAGTACGGATACCACCGCTCGGGCGCAGCCGCTTTCGACGTTGCGGCAAAGTAAGACTCTTGAAGCGCTTGCACCGCCGAGGACGCGAGCGCCGACCCGGGCGCGTTGGCGAGCGAAGCCGCGGCTGCCGTCAACGCCGCCTTGGAGAAAAACCCGCGTCGGGTCGTCGTCTTGGGAGGCGCGGAAGAAGACGCGTCTTCGTTTTCTTTTTCATTCAAACCACAGGACGAACGAGCGACGGTTGAACGTCTATCCACGACATCAGCACCACGCAACGCCATCGTCATCATCTTGTTCGACGTCGTCGCACGACCGGTGATCGTTCGAACCGACCCCGCGGTCGACGCCGCCGTGGGAGACGCGCGCAGCATGCTTGGTTCCGTTCGCGAGCGAAGTGGATCGATGAATCAAAACGAGTCTCGAGCCGACCGAGGCGAAGAGACGCGCGTGTCTTTGAGTGAGGATTGCGAGTCGTAGTCAGTTGTCGACGTGCGGACCGACCGCGCGCGATCGACGACGAGTAGTGAACGACGACGAAATGGGAGGTCGTCGTCGTGGACAGAGCTGGCCCGCCGACGCCGCGGGGTTGCACGACGCGCTCGTGGCGGCGATGTTTGAGCGAATGTGTGCGTCTGGTGGTCACGAAGCGTCGACGCGCGCTGTGAAGAAAACGACGGATGCGACGACGGGGACGGATGCGACGGTCGTCGTCGGTGAAGGATGCGCGCGCGGACGGATCGATGTCATGGGTGGGATCGGGGATTACTCTGGGTGCGTGGTGGCGCAAATGGGAACGAAGAGGGAGACGCGCGCGTCGGTTAAGTTTCGCGAGCGGTTGTCGGGAGAGAATAGATTAGTCGTGAGAACAACGATGAAGACGACGACGAAGACGAAGACGACCGAAACGAAGACGTTTGAGTGTGATTTTCGGCAGGTTTTTGCGGTGAAGACGTTCGATCCGGCGGTGACGAGGGAGTATTTCGAGACGAAACGGCCAAAGGAGGACGGTTGGGCGGCGTACACTGCGGGTTCGATCGGTGAGGTGTTTCGAGCGTTTCTTCGAGACGAAGAGTCTAAATTAGTGGAGTTGAGACGTTGGGTTCGGCGTTGCGCGCTCGGTTCGGATTGTGAGGTGGAGATCGAATCGGATGTGCCGCAAGGGAAGGGCGTGGCGAGCAGCGCCGCCGTCGAAGTCGCCGTAGCAAAAGCCGTGATTGATTGCGCGTTGAAATCCGGCGTAGCTTCGCTGGAGGATCCGAGATTCCGCGCGCATGTCGCCATGGTGCCACATTACTGCCACAGCGCCGAGAATAACGTCGTCGGCGCGCCCTGTGGGTTTATGGATCAGTACGCATGCTTTCATTGCGAGCCGGGAAGCCTTCTCGCACTCAACTGCGATTTGCACAAAACGAGCGTCGCCGACGGCCCAGAGGTTTTCGAGTTTGTCGATATGCCACGCGAGCTCGCAGTCGTCGGAATCGATTCCGGGATCAGACACTCCAACACGGGTGGCTCGGATTACGCAAAGGTGAGATGCGGCACATTTATGGGCAAAATGTTACTGATCGACGAGCTCAACGCGAGAATGGGGTGGAGCCTTAAGTGCGGTGCAATCAGTCTGTGCGCGGTGCTCAGCGCGGAAATGTGGGATCATGGTAGCTGGGGTAGCCCTGGGAACTGGTACCAGCACATTGACGAGGAAATGACAGGCGACCTCTACATGGCGATGTTTGGTAAACACTACGACGAGCCGTACACAAACGTCGATGTGAACGAGACGTACGCGCCGCGCTCAAACGTGAGCCACGCCCTTCGAGAGCACGCGCGCGTCAATGAATTCATCGATATTCTAAAAAAGTGGTCCAGCGACGCCGGCGAAGATGCCCGACTCGACAACAGTCGACGTCTGGGCGATCTCATGTTTGCGTCGCATGACAGTTACGGCTCAGTCGGTCTCGGATCGACACACACCGACGATCTCGTCACTCTCGTTCGGGAGCTCGATCCAGAACGGAAAAATCTTTTCGGAGCAAAGATCACGGGCGGCGGTAGCGGGGGCGTCGTGTGCGTGCTGCATCGCGACTGTGCCGAGTCGCGCGCTCTCATCGAGCGCGTGCGCGAGAGATATCAATCGATGCACGAGTTGAAGGACAAACCCGATATAATCCTCGACTGCGGCGTCGATCGCGACGCGTAGTGAACTTTTCTTCAATCGTCGCGTCATCGCACCGATAACGAATCGCAATTGTAATTTTATCCCAGACTAGTCTTGCCACGAACCGGCGGCTCGTCGAGCTCTTGTCTCACTCCGCGGTGCGCGGTGACACCGCCGTCATGTCCCTGATGAGCAGCCGTTCGAGCGCACCAGTCCTCAGACGTCTTGAACAGGGTTTCAGGGAGATTGCAGCCCGGCGTCAGTCGTCTCGACCGCATCGCACAGCGCGCGCCAACGCGACGAGTTCGTCGGACGTGCGTGTTGCAGAGAGTGACTCGCCCGGTACCTCGCGACCCGCGCGCGCGCCGAAACCACTCACGATTTACTACGCCGATTGGGCCGTCGTCGACCTTCCGCCAGGGCACCGGTTTCCGATGGATAAGTACGCCGCGACGCGCGAGGCTTTAGCCAAGGATGCGTCGCTGAGAGGGAAAGTAAACGTCGTTAAGTCTCCGCAGTGCACTCTGGAAGAGCTTCTCACGACGCATTGCCCAGAGTACGTCGACCGAGTGGTCAATCTGCGATTGACTGCCGATGACGTGCGCAAGATAGGCTTTCCGATGGAGCGGCAAAACGTCGAGAGATCTTTGGCGTCCACAGGTGGAACCATCGCGGCGGCGCGAGAGGTGCTCAGAGGAGAGGCAGAGTGCAGCGCGCAGATTGCGGGCGGCACGCATCACGCGTATCGCGATCGAGGGGAGGGATTTTGTGTATTTAACGACGTCGCGTGCGCCATAAACGTGGTGCGGGAAGAGTTTTCGGATACATTAAGTGGACGACGAATATTAGTCATCGATTTGGACGTGCACCAAGGCAACGGCACGGCAAAGATATTCGAGAACGACGCTCAAGTGGTAACGTTTAGCATGCACGGGGCGAAGAATTATCCAATTAAAACGAGGGAGAAATCGACGCACGATGTCGAGCTCGACGACGACTGCGACGATACCACGTATTTGTCGCGGCTCGAAGAGTGGTTACCGCGGCTATTCGACGAGTACGATCCCGCGTTGGTTTTCTTCCAAGCCGGGATCGACGCGCTCAAAGAAGACTCGTTCGGTCGTCTAGCTATGACGCGCGCCGGCATGTTGAAGCGCAACAACGCCGTGTATTCGATGTGCATCGCGCGCAATGTGCCCCTCGTCATCACCATGGGTGGCGGGTACTCCAAGCCTATCGGCCCAAGTCTCGACGCGCACGTCGACGTCTTCAGGTCCGCCGCGCTCCGATATACGGCGCCGAGCTATAAGTAGGTAAATTTCTAGTGTACTCGTAGTATTGAATCGAAAGAAGCCTAGCAGTAATGTACAGCGTGCGCGCTAATTGCTATCAATGTTCTTCGTCGCAGCACTTGTCGAAATTTCCGACATCGAGCTTGAGCGTCAACCTCCACTCGCCCGCATCCGCATCCACGAGCGGCGATCTGTGCACTATCGCTTTACCCTTGCTCGTGCTCCCGTCCTCGTATCGCCAGCGCTCACCCTTGAGCAATGCGATGTCGCACTCGGCAACTTCCTTTGGCGGGGCATACTTTTCACAAAGCTTCTTCATCGCGTCGCTGACGACATTCCCACCCCGCGCGTTCGCCGCCGCGATCGCTGACGACGTTTTTGGATCACATATTTCCGTCCCCGCGCCAAAGTACGTCACCATCGCCCGAGCGTTCGTGTGATCGACGTGCAAACGCGAGCACAATGTAGAACGCAGCAAACTCAACGTCGCTCGCACCCCGGCCCGCGGCGCCTCACCGCACACCGTCTCGTGAAACGACCGCACCACGCTCGCCGCGTCGTCCAACAACTTTTCCATCTCGGCGTCGTACTCCAAACCTCCCAATTCGCCCCCGGCCGCCGTTGCATTCGCCACGCCCAACGCCTCGGCGAGCGCTCTACCGTGCGGTACGTCCCCCGACGCGATCCCGCTCGCCGTAAACTCCCGATCCGCCGCCGCGAACCGCGCCCGAAGCGTCGTCGTCGCCAGCATCTCCCGCGTCTCCGCTCTCGGCACGACGACGACGTTCACGCGCGCGTTCGCAATGTTTCGAAACGCGTCGCAAAGCTCTTCATCTTGCACCCTCTCCCGCGCGACGGCGTCGTTCGACGCGCGGACGACGCGCGCTCGCAGAGCGCGCGATGGTTGTGCGCCTCGCGAACGTTGTACCCGCGCGTCGAGCCGCAGGATCGTCGACGTCGACGACGACGACGACGACATGGTCCAGCCGAGCAGTGACGACACTCGTGGACGCGTGTCGGCGATGACGCTGACATCGACGACGACGACGACGCCGGGGCGCCCGTTGAACCACGAGCGACGACGTAGAAAAAGAAGGTGCAATGTGGTTCCGCGGGCGTCGAGGACGAGCGACGGCGGCGATGAGGCGAGGGCGAACGTGCGAAGGGCGTGTGGATACGACCCCCAAGAAAAAGCGCGAGAAATGCTGACACGGATACAAACTTTAGCGGCGGTGCGAGTGATCATGGCGCAATCGGACGGGTTCGGGAACGAGTGCAGCGAGGATGTGAATCAGAGCTCGCTGACGACGGATTTATTGGACGCCATGGCGCGTTGGCCGCTCGGTGCGGATGACGGACGCGGGTTTCTAAGAAACTTGTTGGCGTGCGATAACCATCAACTTCGATTGGCGGCGGTGCGGGCGATCGAGGTGCGGCGGACGTACGCCGAGGAGGATGAGTTTGATTGGGAGTTTTTGAGAGAGAGCCTGAGGGAGGATATGGAGACGTTTAGGATGGATGTGCTTCGCGAACACGCCACGCGAAGTTTGGACGACGCACGCTGAAGAACGTGAAACGTGGCGGCTGATTTATTTGAGAATGCGGCGGCGGTGCGGCGCTTTATTTGAGTAAACTGTACATTTTGTATTGATATTGTTGTTTTCCGTTCGAGATTGATGCATTCATTCATTCGTTCGTTCTTCTACAGTAAGTAATCGTCGTCGGTTACTACTTCGTGCTCGGTGGAATTTCTCCGCGCTCGTAGTATTCCATGCGCTCAAAGTAACCGTTTTGGATCCAGAATTCAATTTGTTTACCAAGAGACGGGCCGACGTTCGAAACCTTGAGCTTACCCTTGCTAATCGCGATGCCGCTCGTCACCGGGAAGTCGATGGCGCGGATCGAGTTGCATGCCTTTACGTAGGCAGCAGCCTTCATTGGCTCCTCTGGGGATTGCTTGGCGGCGGCATAAATGGCCATGAGCGCTTTGCAGAGCTCGGCATTTTCGGGACAGTTGGGTGCGGGTCCACCAGCCTTGTCTTCTTTCGAAAGCGGCGGGTAAGACTCCTTGAGCATGTTGAACGCGGATTTGACGTCGTATTCGTCGTTGTAATCAATGCACGCGGTGAGCTTCGTGTAGCACTCACGCATGGCGTGACCATCATCCTTCGGAAGCGTCAGCTGGTGCTCGCGGCAAATTTCCATCATCTTCTTCGCCATTTCTTGCGGCGGCAAAGTACCCATGTCCTCCGGAAACTCAACAGGCTTTTCCATTCCGGCGTTGACGTCCTCCTCCTCGTCGTCCGAAACCACGTCGCCCGGCTGACGCCACGGCAATCGCGTTTGCGGAGCCCCAGATTTGACTTCTTCAGAATAATTAAAGTTGCAATGCACGACGGCGGAGATATTCTTATCCCAGTACCCGTTACACTTCCATTTCCCTTGTCCTTTATGGTTTTCGTCCTCGTACGTCACACGAAGCGTAGATTTTTTCCCGCATTTTGGACACGGCGGGTACCTCCCCCAGAGCTCACCATCGACGCAGTGCGCGACGAGATCTGCTTTTTTGTACTGAATCGTCTTATTCTTTGCCCCTCGTTCACTCATCGGCATTTTATTCATCTAAATCGTACGCAAAGACGCATACGTCAGTCAGTTTGGTCGAGGCGCCGAGACAGTTTAAAAACGCACCTTCATGTATTGCTTCAATTCATCCAGCGACATCGCCTTGTACTTGGCTTGTAAACCCTCATCCTGCACCGGCCCGGTAGTGATATCGAATCCAATCTTTTGCAACGTCGGCTTGCCTTCGCCCTCGCCGTCGTCGTCGCCCGTCGTCGTCGGTTCCTTTTTCACCTTCTTCTTGGCCTTTTTCGTGATCTGCATCGTCAGCTCGCTCTTCTTCTGCGACTCGGCGTTGAAATCTGAATCATCGGCGTCGTCGTCCGCGTCGACGTACTCGCGTTTGATTGCCTTGGGTTTTCGCATCGTCGGTCGCGTATCGATCGGCGTGCAGCGTGTTTTGACGATTCGCTTCCAAATCAAACAAACATTTCATCTTGTCAAGTGAAGTGACCAACCGCACTTTGTGACGACGACGACGCCCGACCACCCATCCATCCATACGTCAGTCGCGATATGACGACGACACACGACGCAACGATCGCGAGTCTCGTCCGTCGCGCGCGATGCGTCATGCTCGAACCAAAGTGCGCAGAAAAGGCGCGTCTGACGGCTGAGACGAGAGACTGGTGGCGGCGCGTTCGACGCGGTGAAACCGCGGGCGACGCGACGAAAGGACCGCAGACGGCGCGCGAGGATGATCTCGACGCCGTCGTCGAGGACCCTCGTCGGGAAATCGTCGTCACGACGGAGCCTGGGAAGACGAAACGGCTCGGAAAGGGTGGAACGGTGGAGAGCCGCGTGGCCATTTTACACTCGCTCGCGCACATCGAGAGCTGGGCCATCGATCTCGCGTGGGACGCGATTCAGCGGTTCGGGCAGGCGAGAGCGATGCCGGTGGAGTTTTACGACGATTTCGTCGAGCTCGCGGCGGATGAGGGAAGACACTTTGATTTGTTGTCCAAAAGACTCGTCGAGTACGGTTCGGCGTACGGAGCGCTCGAAGCGCACGACGGTTTATGGCAGACGGCAAGGGAGACGAGCGAGTCGCTCGAAGCGCGATTGGCGGTGGAACACGCCGTGCACGAAGCGAGGGGGTTGGATGTTTTACCGCAGACGATTGGAAAGTTTCGGAGGAACGGGGATGAGGCGTCGGCGACGCTTCTCGAAGAGGTTGTGTATCCAGAGGAAATTACGCACTGCGCAGCGGGATTGCGATGGTTCAAGTATTTACACGCGCGAGACGGGGATGGAGTGGACGCGCATTCGACTAGCGGTGGAGATGGAGAGGAAACGGAGACGAGCTCTGTGGTTCAGGCGTTTCACGCGATGGTTCGGAAACATTTTGCCGGGGCGTTGAAACCGCCGTTTAACGCTGAAGCGCGAGCCAAGGCGGGATTTACGCCAGTTTGGTACGAACCGCTCGTGGAGAAGAAGCGAGAAGGAGACGAGAAGGATATCTAGATTAGACAATTAGAGATTGAATGAAATTTAAAAGCATTGTTGTTGTCGAATCTAGTCACGTATGTAGTGCATACGGCAAAACTTTGTTTCAAAATTAATACCTCGCGCGCGCTCCGAGAGAGATATTTCGCAAACTAATACCAAAGCCATCACGACGCGCATCACACCTTGAGATTCTCATCGAGCTCTCGCATGAATGCATTCAACTTTTCAATTTGATTCTGCGCCTTGCCCTTTACGTCCTCCTCAAAGCTTTTCAACTTTGATTCGAAACGCGCGTGTTCGACGTCGGCCGACGTAGAGTTTTCTTGGAATGCATCAAACAAATTGAATATCGTTTTACTCTTGCGAATCCCTCGTCTTGTAACGTCAAACTCTGCGATGAAATCATCGAGCGCATCGTTTTCAGCCGTTTTCGTCGTCATTCGTCGTCGTTCTTCGCTCTCGTCACAAAGTTTCTGTTTCTGCGTTTCAATCTCAAAGGACAAGAGTTGTCAGTCTCAAATGTCAACGGTCCCGCGCGTCTCGCCGCGACTCACCTGCGCAGTCGACGGGTGCACCGCGCGAGAGATTTCCGCCTCCCAATCGTCGTCGTTTCGGTTGACTGTGCGTTCGTGTGTTTTCGGCATGTGTATCGCGAGGGCAAGAATGAGGCTCACTCTCGCGGCGTCTAGCTATTACAAATTTTGGTGTAATCATCATTCGTCTACTGCTTATTGTGGTGGGTGATTTCACCCGTGGAGTGAGCGTTCGCTCACTTTTTAGTCGGTTTCATGGCGAATGAAACCTTGGAGGAACCCGAGACGTTGGTCGCTTTGGATGTCGTCGTCGGCGTCTTGGTCGATCGAAAACCAGACGGAGCCGGCGTGCGTTCGTCTTGTTCTCTCTTAGCCGTCGCGATGGGATCTGCTTGTTTACTCTGACCCGCTCGCACGTGACCGGAAAGAACGACGAATGGCGAAGCTTGTTCGCGTTGCACCTCCTTGATGCGCTCATCCATGACGCTAGTCGCCTTGAGTCGAGCTTGCTCCTCTTGAAATTGTCTCAAACGCTTCTCACGCTTCATCTTACCCGGCTCAATGCCGTGGAAACGGTGGCAAAGTTCTCTAAAGGCTTCTTTAGGGGTGAGCTTACGGCCAAATTCGTCAAACTTGTCGAGCTTAAAGCCAAACTTGTACCCATCGACAGCCTTTTCTTCCATCGCATTGGCTTCGATGACGTGTTGCTTGTCGAAACGATCCTTCATATCGTTCGCTCTTCCGCTCCATCGAGTGTTCTGCGCGTCGTCTAATTGAGCTTTTTCTTTGAGCAATGCGAGAGTGCTCGCGAGACCCTTTTTGACGACGTGCTTCTCCGCCAAAACTGGCATGCTAGGCTCCGCCGCAGCTTCTTCTCCACCCGGCGGCGGCGGAGGGACGTCGGGCATCTCATCCTCCTCCATGGCATCCGGACCCGGCGGAGGTGGGGGGACGTCTGGCATCTCTTCTTCTCCCGCGCCTCGGTACAAGTCTTCTTCGGGCTGCTCATCCTCCACGGGATCGGTGTTGATACCCTGAACGAATTCAGACATGTCAGTGAAAACCAATGCCTCCTCAGCAGGAGAGACCGTTTCCTCCTTCGCCTTGGCCTCGTCGGCGAGGCGACGTGCCGCAACTTGCGCAAAGACGTCTTCAGAAGCTGTGCGCGTGTTTTTGTGCGCCATTTTACGACTTCTCGCCAATGCTCGAGCGAGCTCGTCGTCTTCCTCTTCCTCGTCGTCGTCGCCCGCGAGTTCGGCGAGAATCTTCTTATCCGTCACCTCGCGCGCTTTTTGCAAAGCGCTGGCAAACTTGGCGTCTTGATCCTCCATCTTGCTCTTCGCCGCCTTTTCGACCGCAGACCCGGTCTCGGCTCGCGAGCGTCGCGATCCCAAATCGCTTGCCCCCCCTGCCTGCGCCAACGCTTCTTGCTCGAGCTCCGCCGCGTCGATGTGCTCAACCGTCCTCTTTCTAATCTTCTTGCGCATCTTCTTCTTCTTCTCGCGCTTGACGAATTTAGCTTGCATCTCCTCTTGGGTGTGATAATCCGCCTGTTCGCCCCTGACAACCTCGGTATTTTCCAGCTTACCCTTCAATCCGGAGAGCTCTGCGGCAAGTCGCGCTTTAATTTCCTCTTTACGCCTCGTCTCGGCGGCATCCATGCACCCTTGATCATCCAGCTCCATCGCATCGTCATCCGCTTTTTCATCATACTTACCTAACACCGTCTTATTCGCCGTCGCGTCTTCTTCTCCGAACGGATCGTCGCTCTTCTTTGTCGCCTCGCGTCTCGCTTTTTTCCTCGATTTGCGTTCGGCAATCAAAACGTTTTCCAACTCGTCATCCTCATCATCCAAAACGCTCGTATCCTTGAGCGTCAACACCACCTCTTGCCCTTCATTAATCTCATCCGCCGTGTGTCTCACCTTTAACCCACGCAAATCTTTCGACGTGTACGACGTCGAACCGCGTTTCTTCTTTTCCTCTTCTTCGTCCTCGTCGCTCGCTTCTTCAGCATCCTCGTCTCTCTCCGCAAACATCGCCGCCATCTTTGCCGCTTTCGCCCGTTCCATCTCTTGCGCCTTACTCGCCATTTTCCCTTTACTCTTCGCCAACCACGCCCCGACGTTACCGTCGTCGTCGTCGTCGTCACCCAACTTTTTTGTCCTGGCGTTGACGCGCTCCGCTTCTCTCTTCGCTCTCGCCCGCGCCACCTTTTCCGCCAACGCCGCCGTCTTTTCCGCCTCCGCCGCCTCCCGCAGCGCCCGTCCCGCGTCAACGATTGTTGATTTCTTTCCTTCACGCAGCGGCGCCATCCCGAGTTTCGCTCGCATCGCGTTCGTTTCTTCGATCGTCATCGATTCCGTCACTCCAGCCGCATCATCTTCAGCATCATTTCGTCGTTCCTTTGTCGCGTCGTCGTCGACGGGACGTTCCGGTGGGTCTTCGCTCCCGGCGCGACCTCTCGATGATCTTCGCGGTGGCATCTCGATCGCCGCGATCCAGCGATTCACCGTGCGGTGCGGTGTGACGCGGAAGCTTTTGTGGGACTTTGGAATTGAAATGTCTCCTTTCCGCGAGGGAACGCGCGCTCGCACCGTTTTGATTAATATTAATGCGTTCATAAACAGACGAAAATGGTGATTATGATGAGAGCACTACGTGATGATGACAACGAAGAATCTATGTGTGGTTTTGTTTATCTAGCTGACGGAGAAACTAGTATTGGCAAAGCGCCGCTCTGCTCGCGCGCGTCATACGGACTGTAGATTGGCGCCGTCGCGAAGACCTTTTTCGACAAAAGGCTTGGTCTCTGGATCCATCGCTAGGGCGCGAAAGAGCCCGGAGGCGAAGGCCTTGATGCCCTCGTCCGTGGCACCCATGAGCGTGGCGAGCCGACGGATGATTTCGCCGTCTTCAGCGAGTCTTAATCGCAGGTCTCGACGACGCGGAAGAGCGCACGCCAAGCCGATGCAACCCCGAACGGCGACTTCGTCCTCATCCGCCTTGAGAGCCGTGGTGAAAACGTCGAAAGCGCCCTCGCGGATGATGTCGTTAAATTTCGTCTCGTCGTCCGCCACTTGTTGGGTGAGATTGACGATGAGATCGACGCCACCGACGCGCTTCATAAAATCCAGTTCCGTCTTGCCGGAAACCTTTGTCGCTTCGAGCGCGAAAGCCATGCACCTCGGATCGTTCCTCACCGCGTTAAACCCGCGCTTATCACCCTCGCTCTGTAAAAACCTAAAGAAATCCAACGCGTTGATGCACACCGACGACCGAGCGCCGGCGATATCCGCGGCGTCGTCGTTCGCGCCTCCGGACGACTTGGTCGCGTTTGCGCTCAACGCTCTCCCGCCGTCCAGCGCCCGCGTCATCGTCATCCCCACCGCGTCCCGTTCCAGCGCCCTATTCCTCGCCCCATCCACCGTCGCACACAATCCCGTGAGCGCCGCCAACACCGCCGCCTGCGCCGCCGGTTCGTCGTCCGCGATTCGTTCGTCTAGAACGTTTAATAAGTCATCCACGAGCGTTGCGAAATCGCTCGGAAGTCTCGCGCGCATGGCGAGCGCACCGAGCGCGGACGCCGCCGCCGTCACCACCCGCGCGTCGCCCGATGCGAGCTCGCGTCGGACGTCATCGGGAGATATCGGTAGAGGTTTTTGTTCCTCCGCCGGGGACGCCATCGGATCGGGATCGGATTCGCGCGTCGCAGAGTTACGTCGTCGTCGGGTGTTTAGATGATGTGATGATGGTTGTTGTGCGTGCATCAAAACGCGACGCGCGGGCGCGCGCACGCACGCGCGGACGGACGACGATGTCGACGCCGGGGGAGAACGCGGTGATGAATCCCGGGTCGTCGAACGCGTACGAAACCTTGGGGGTGCGACCCGAAGCGTCGAGCGATGAGATTAAAAAAGCGTACAGAAAGTTGGCGCTCAAGTACCACCCAGATAAAGTGGCCCGGTTGTCCTCGGAAGACGAACGCGCGGCGGCGGCGGATGCGTTCAGCGCCATCGCGAGCGCGTACGAGACGCTGTCGGACGAGACGAAGCGCAGGGAGTACGACGCGAAGTGTGAGTTGAACGGGGCGAAGAAGGATGACGTATTGGTGAACGTGAGCTTTGCAGAGAGCGTGCGCGGGGCGACAAAGTTGGCAATGGTGCCGTTCAAGTTGTTGTGTCCGGCGTGTCGAGGGGTTGGGATGGTGTGTTTGAGGTGTGAGGGGTGTCAAGGGGGTGCGGGGATGGAAGGGTGCGGGACGTGCGGTGGGAAAGGTTTCGGGGCGCCGGAGCAGTGTCGAAAGTGTAAGGGAGACTGCGTCAAGGATGATTTTTATCACGGGCGAGTCCACGTCCCGCCCGGGGTGGAGAATGGGGCCAAGCTGCCCATTAGTGGTCGTTCGCAGGAAGTGCGCATCAGGATTCTTCCTAGTAAGGTTTTCACCCGGGACGGCCTCAACGTCAAGTCGACGCTCAAGCTCAGCGCGCAGCAAGCGCGAGACGGCGGATTTTTCGAAGTCGAGACGGTTCACGGTGTCGAAACTATGTATTTTGACGACGACACGAAGAATGGCGACACGAAGACGCTTCCGGGTAAAGGTATACAAGATGGGAAGAAGTCTGGGAATCACATCGTACGCGTCGAAGTGGAGCGGGAGCAGACGCCAGAGCCCGAATCTGAAGAAGAAGAAGAAAGAGAAGAAGAAGGCAAATCCGAGGACGAAGACGAGGCACCGGCGGCGAAGAAACCGAAACCCGCCGAGGAGACGGACATGTCCGATTTAGAGCGTATACTAGCAGAAAAGAAGGCGAAACTTCTGGCGCAGCTTGAAGCCGCCTCAAAAAAGTAGCACAACACTTGTAGTAGTGGACACCAGAGCCCGACTCCACACTCCCCGCTCCTCGAGCCGAGCCGCACGCGCGATCCATGCGCGCGTTCATCGCACCACCGCGAACGTCGTCGCACGCGGGCTCTTCTCCTGACTGCGCGCAGTGTCGGGGAACGAGCGCTGCTGCGAGCGGTGGAAGATGCGTTATCCAAAACCGACGACCGACACGACGCTCCACCGTCGCCCGCGCCGACGTCATCGAGCGCACACCGACGTCGAGCGATGATTTCGTCGGGCGCGTCGTCGCGACGTCATCGTCCAATCCCATCGTCGTCCTTCCGGGTTTCGGAAATGACAGCGCGGATTATTCCACGGCGCTGGGCGCCGACAAGGCGTCCATCGTCAAGGCTTTGAAATCCCGCGGATTCGACGTGCACGTCACCAGGGTGGAGCGAAAGGATTGGTTCATCGGCATTTTTCGCGGTTTGCTCACTCGTGGGTTCTGGATGAACGCGTGCACGACGAAGCAGGTATACGGATGGTATCTCGCCCGAGTGGACGAAGCGGTGACGGAAGCGTTGAGAGCAAATCCTGATAAGACGCAAGTTGATTTAGTCGCGCACAGCGCCGGCGGGTGGCTCGCAAGAGCGTTCATTGGCGGCGCGTTGGCGCTGAACGAGCCCGGGGTCGAGTGCGACGGCGATTGCATGGCGAGAGAGTCTCGCGTGGCGTCGTTGACATGTCTGGGGACGCCGCATACGCAAGACGCTCGATCTGACCCGACCCGAGGCGCGTGTCAGTGGGTGAACGACACCTGGCCAGGTGCGTATTTTGATCCAGACGTCAAGTACACCTGCGTCACCGGCCGATCTGTCGTCGGCAATGCGTCGGCGGACAAGGGAACCATTGGCAAATACAGCGCCGGTTCATACGCCGTCGTCGCTGGCGGAACCGGTGACGGCGTTGAGGGCGACGCCGTCGTCCCTAATTCGTCCGCTCTCGCCCTCGACGGCGCCGAGAAGATCATCATCGACGGATGCTGGCACTCCATGTCCACTGTTGGCACTTTTGACCAAGCCTCTCGGTATCCTTGGTATGGCGCCGACGACGTCGTCGATCAATGGCTCGGTGTCTTGCGGCGAAACTAGTCACGCCTGGTAGTCTTTAATTTAACGTTTCTCCTAGTTTAATTTCAACCTCGCTTTTGAACGCGTTCTCGATCGATCGGGTTCGTTTCGCCCTTCAAATCCAAAACTCTGAACGGTAAAGCCAAGCCAAGCCAAGCTCAACACTATACGTCAGAGTGTGCCATGCCGCGTCCGTACCCCGAAGGCGACGACGCCCCGTCGACATCGGACGCGCTCGAACTCGCCTCGGAGGGCGATGACGTCGAGCTGTCGGAAATTCGGATCCGCGCGCCGCCGGCGACGTGGACGACGACGGCGAGCGTGTCGTGCGTCGTCGCTTGGGGCGCCCTGGCCATACACAACCTGGTGATGATGCCGCGGCTCGACGGCGTCGAACCGGTGACGTTTGATCGAGTGACGGGCACGACGAGGTTTGGGTCTAGGTAAGTTTGTTGATTTCGATCCGTTTGATTGGATCTTTGACGTTCGCGGTGGGTGTTGGATGGAAACCGAATGGTGAAACAAACCGATCAACGGTGTTGAGAGGGGCGAGATTGAAACGAAATGAAAACAAACGAGGAGACTGACGAACGCGTTTTTTGTCGTTTTACCTAGGTACGCGCTGTTCGCCCTACGTCTCGGGACGTTTCTGTTTGGCGTGTTTTTCCTGTGTTATCACCTGATTTACGAGGAGAGCAAGAAGCACACGGATGGGATGGAGTACTTGAGCGACTGGACGATTTTGTTTTTATGCGCCACAGAGGGCGCGTTAGCTTTTAGCATGTTTAGGACGGAGAAAGAGCCGGGGGCGTTAACGGCTTTGACGAATAGATTGGTCATCGCGTACGGCGTGTCGTGGTCGCTGAACCTCGTGTCGAGCGCCGGGGCGTGGTACTCGTTTTTCGCGTACCCGATGTGTCAGCAACTCGAAGGCGTAGACAACTACCCAGACTGTTACTTGGAGTGGTATAGATTGGCAGAACACGCCGGAAACCTCGTCGTTCTGCTATTAGAACTATTACTCGGCGCCATGCCGATGCGAAGACGAGATTTCGGTTGGTCCATCCTCTTCATGGAGGTGTACGTGCTCTTTTGCTGGTTCCGCTACGTCTTTCACGGCGTCATCGTCTACGAAATGTTTGACTTTTCCCTCGGCATGGAAGCCTTGGCTTGGTACAACGTCGCCTTTTTCGGCACAGCGATCGCCTTTTTTATCTCCCTCAAGCTTCACCAGCCCAAGGGTTACCGAACCAACGGTCGAGCTGGCATTTTTACGTACGAAACCGTCGACGGCGAGCGCGCCAGTCTCGTCTCCGGCGGTCGTTGACGACGATGACATCACCCGACCGAGGGGGGTGAACTGAGACGACAGAAAACCGTCTTCTTCCATCCCCGTCGGGATCCCATCCGACGATTCCACGGACGTCATAAAGTCTGCGTCCATTCGTAGTCAGTCGACCGACTTTGTAAATCTGTAGAACTCATACTGTTTACCTATACGATTAGCATCGATGGAGACTACAAAGTCGATGCGAGCGACACGGCAGAGACGGACGCGCGCGTTCGATCCAAACGTCCATCGAACCGACGACGATGTTGGCCCGCGCGACGTCGCGAATCGCCCGCCGAGCGTTGGAGACGACTGCAAAAAATGTTCGTCAAACCCGGAACATGTCTGCGGGGGCGTCCATCGAAGAGGAAATCGGTACGTGCGACGAACGCGTCGGGTGGGATCGAGGGGTTTGACGCGGACGGAGCGTATCGTTTGGTTTGGAATGGTTTTTTGTTCGCGCGACGACGCGGGGTTACGACGACGACGAGGATGAGGATGACGACGACGGAGAGACTGACGATGTGACGACGTTCACTTGTTTCCCACAGCCGAGATGAACAAGTGGCGAGCGGTGAGCTTTCTCGCCATTCCCGCGTGCGCGGGTTTCGGCGTGTACACGTTGGCCAACGCACACCACTCGCACAACGAACACCCTTCGTACTCGTACTTGAAGATTCGTAACCGTGAACAGTTCCCGTGGGGTGGTGATTGCGGGTTGTTTGAGTACAGAGACGACTGCAAGTAGAGCGCGCGAGAAAAGGGGGCGAGTGGTGGTTTTTTCGCGACGAGAGCACGTAGTGGCGCGTGGGCGTCAACTACGGAGTCGCGAGTGTACGTTGTAATTGAAATCAAAGACGCATCACGTCAAATATAATGAAATCATATTTGCAAAGTAATAACGGTTGGAAAAACTATCGGAAAACTGGGCAAAACGTGCGAACCGACGACAAGGTGGGAGAAAATGCGAGTGTGATATTGTGAGCAAATCTGACTCGCTCGCAGAGCAAAGAGAGTCGACTTCATATTATGACGAGTCGTGCTCACTTGCGTCTCTTATTCTCGGCAGCGAGGATGGCCAATTCCTTTTGGTATTCTTCTTTGCTGCGCGTGATGGTCTTCTTCAACACATCAAAAGTCGTGAGCTGAATCGACTTGTTTGGCATGTTCTTCATGGCATTCGGAATGAAGCCGCGGAACAGACCGCCGACGCCGTTGGCTGCGATGATACCGCGGCCAGCATCGAGAATGTTGGCGTAAGTGCTTCCTTGAAGTTGCATTTGACGGCGAATCGTGTCCAAGGGGTACATGGAACCCGTGGCGAGCGCCGTCGCCATGAGAGACGCCGTGGCGATGCCCTGCGCTTCGTTTCTGATTTCCTCGGGAAGCGCCTTTTTGAACAAGTCAAAGGCGCAAAAGTTGAGCGCGCTGTACGGAGCGATGGAGACGCACGTCGCCCGAAGGCCTTTAAAGAACCCACTCGGGCCTTCGTTGGCCATAATGTTGCGCACGACGTCACCCATGGTGTTGGCGCTCGTATCGACGCTCAAACGAAGTCGAATGATGTCGAGCGGGTACGTCACAATCGTCGCCGTACACGCCGCACCGGCGCCAGCGAGCAATCTTCCCGGCACAGAGAGCTCACCCGTCTCTTTGTTCGTCAGCTTTTTCTTGTAAGTTTCGTAAGAGTACAGCATGGCGCTCGAGTACGGCAAAATTCTCACAACCTGCGGCACGTTACCCCGCCAATACCCAGCCAAACCTTCCGTCTTGCCGATGGCGACAAAGGCTGCCAACAACCCCTTATCCGCCGCCGCAACGCTCGCCGCGCTCGCTCTCGACGCCCCAGCCGTCTGCATAATAATTTTCAATCGATCCAACGGCGCCGTGCACGTCTTCGCCAGCGCCCCGGCGCACCCGCCCGCCAAGAACATGGCGAGTCCCGGCGCCACCAAGTGCGTCAGCGCCGCCGTCGGGTTCTCCCGATCCACCACGAGCCTCTTCAGCGTCATCCTCGCCTCTTTCCCCGCCGCGTTCGCCGCTTTAGAAATCTCCGCGATCGCGTTCGCCGTCCCTCTTCGTCCTCTCTTCGCCGTCAGCGTCTTCGACATCGTCACGGACATCACCGCCGGCTGCCCCGCGGTTCTTCGCATTCCTCCTCCTCGTCCTCCTTTGATCGTGAACCCCGACCCGAACTTCGTCGGACCGTTCGCCGTCTCCACCGAAGACGTCGCCGTCATCGATCGTCGTCGTCCGAGCATCTTCGTCCTCCCCGCGCTCGCGCGTTCGCCGTCCTCCGTCGCGCACTCGCGCCGCGTTCCTCGCCCTTCCCTCGCGTTCGTTTGCCCTTTTCGCGTCGGGTTGCCTTTTTTATCTGTGCATTGGTATGTGTATACAGTGTATGCACACATAAATAAAAAAACCGAACGGAACGCGCCACCTGCCCAACCAAAATCACAAAAGTTGCGTACACGCGAGGTGTGTGCATCAACCATCGCTCGTGACGGTTCGTGAACGGTCGATAGTGTAGGGACTGGACGACACGCGCGCGCGTTGATTTCCATGTCGATGACGCGGAACGCGACAGAGTCGGACGCGCGACGACGACGACGACGACGACGACGACGAGGATGATGACGACGATGATGACGATGACGACAGCCGGTGGACGGATGCGGTGGACGGACGCGCGGCGACGCGCGAAGAGCGGGGGCGCGCGAAGAGCGGGGGCGCGACGACGACGATGACGACGCGCGCGTTCTGTGTGAAAGGGCGGTGCGGCGGCGGCAACGGTGTGAAGATGGTTTCACTGAAGAGCGACGACGGTGCGACGGGGAAGGGAAGGAGAGGGACGAGGGCGACGCGAATCGGTGCCATCGTGGACCGGGAGGACCAAGAGTCGTCGTCCGCGTCGCCGTCGAGAGGCGACGGAAAGCGACGAGGCGAAAAGCAGTCGTCCAAGGCAAAGGGAGAGCGACGAGGCGACGAGGACGGGTCGGAGCGGTGGAAGTGGCGGCGGGTGATGCTCAAGGTGTCCGGAGAAGCGTTGGCGGGAGATGAAGGGTTTGGGATATCGCCCGATGTGGTGAAATCGATCGCGAGCGAAGTTGCGGAGGCGGCGATTTCGGGAATTGAAGTCGCCGTCGTCGTGGGCGGGGGCAACTTTTTCCGCGGGGCGGAAAAGGAAGGGAACGGTTTGGACCGGGCGAGCGCGGATTACATGGGGATGTTGGCGACGGTGATGAATTCGTTGAATTTGCAGGCGGCGATCGAGTCGCACGGGGTGCCGACGCGCGTGATGAGCGCTTTGGAGATTAAAGAGGTGGCGGAACCGTACATTCGGAGACGCGCGATTCGTCACTTGGAAAAGGGTCGGGTCGTCATCTTTGGTGCGGGTACGGGCAACCCGTTCTTCACTACGGATACCGGAGCCGCGCTTCGCGCCGCTGAGATCAACGCTCAGGCGGTTCTCAAGGCAACCAAGGTGGATGGTATCTTTGACAGCGATCCAAAGAAGAACCCCGACGCCAAGTTGTACAAGACGCTCACGTACAAAACCGTGAGGCACGAAAACCTCGCCGTGATGGACCAAACGGCGATCACTTTGTGCGAAGAAAACGACATTCCCGTCGTCGTGTTTAATATTTCTCGCGACAGAAACATTGTCAAAGCGCTTCGTGGTGCAAGCGTCGGCACGTGCGTCGGGAGCAGCTCCAAGTGCGCCGACGTCTGCGAAGACTAGTCATTCGAGTTTTGACTTTAGTTTCGCAGCGCACCGCTTCGTTCGCCCGAAGATTTATTTAAACGTTGAACGCGCGCTCATCTGCCTCGTTTCGCACGCGAGCAGAGAAGTAAAGAACAAAGAACAACACTGTAATTTTATGACAAAGAAGACTTTTATGTTCAACGCGAAGTGCGACGTGAGGGCGCGAAAACTTTCCAACGAGAAGGAGGGCGGAGAGAGCGGTAATTTCCAAAACGATTTATCGTCTACCTTACAAAAAGTGTAAGCTAAGCTATGATCGTCCCGATTCTTTATGTATATCGAGGAAGTTAACCAGCGCGAACGACGGCTCTTTCGACGTTTAGTCGAAGAGGTCGAAGTCCATGTCGGCTTCTTCTTCTTCCTCCGGCTCCTCGGCAGCGGCGGCTTCGCCAGCGTCACCGCCAGCGGCACCACCAGCGGCACCACCGGCAGCGGCGGCACCACCACCAGCACCGACGTTGGAGATGAGGTCCATCACCGGCTTCTTTTCCAAGAACTTGGAGAAGAGACCGACCCAGTACGGTTCAATCTCGACGCCAGCCGCCGCGACGACAGCGGCGAGCTTGTCGGCGGTGACTTCTTGGCCGTCGTCGGCGAGGATAAGGGCAGCGTACGTGCACGCGAGATCTCCAGACATTTTCTGTGTGAGCGTAAAAAAGTGACTCAGTCAGTCTCTAGAGTTCATTTCAATCACTTCACCCAAATCCAGCCTTGCCTCTCTGTTAGGGCTTTCAACCCGCGACCCACCGAACCATTCATCCAACGCGGTCCCGGCGTCCACCGCAAGACCACCGCGAAAGACGCACAGACGCGCGGTAGAAATACTACCCCGTCATCCAATTCCACGCTCCGAACCGTCAACGCAACGACAACCGCCGACGACGACGGTGGGTCGTCCAAACCTCTTCCTTGCGGCGTGTGCGCGATCTTTCACCACCAGGGTCGGTCCGTCCGTCCCGCGCGACGTCGACGACACTCCGCGCGCGGTAGCTGGTCGAATCAAGAAGAAGAAAAATAATCGCGTCGTCGCGCACGCACTCTTTGTGTTAGTTTGCTTACTTCGTAGCCGCGACTGTGCGCCTTAGCTTGTTTGAGAGCCGACGAAAGAGGGCGATGGCTCGACGCGCCGGGGCTCTTCAATCGAAGAAATGGAGTTTTCTCTTTACATTGGTGGTTTATCATACGTTTTCATACTAAATACTGCTACGTGGGTGTTTTCGTCTGACGCTAAAAGTGAATCGTCGTCGCTCTACTTGCGAGACTTGCGAGACTTTTTCTTCTCCTCGTACACGTCGCCCTCTTGCCACTCTTTCTCCTCCTTGGCGAAAGCTTCGGCCCAGCGACGGTCGTCCTCGGCGTCGCCGTCGGCGTCTCGCGCGTTGGCAAAGTCGTCGGATTTGTTAGTTGACTTTTTAGCCTTTTTGCCCTGTCTGAGACGCTCCGCCTCAGCCTTGAGTTCCTTGTCGCGCGCTTTTCGCTTGACGTTAGCCTCTTGTTCTAATCGGCGCTTCTTGCGAAGCTTTTCGCGCTCCACCTTTTTCTGTTCGAGCGTTTTAATCTCCTCTGGCGTCTTTTCGACGTAGGCGTGGTAGAGCACTCTGCCATCGCACATGCCCTCCTCAACTTTGACGAGCTCGAGCTCCATTCGCGGACCAATCTCTTTGAGAACAATCTTAGACGTACTATCCGCGTGTGCGACGCGGTTGAAGTCTTGCGCCAAGTGCACCCGCTTCGATTCGTCGTCTGATCCCTCAGAGTCGCTTGCGTCGCCGACGCGCTTGTCGAAAAATTCGCTCACATCCTGAAGGTCACCCATATCCGGCGTGTTTCTGCTCATCAGAAGCTTTTTCAGCTTTTTGTTCGTTCCAACCGGAACGGCGTTGATGCTATAGTGCCGAAACTGGAACCGCTTCGTCTTGGCGTCGTAGTCTACGAGCACCGCGCGTTGGCACGTCGACAGTTTCACCTTGCGCACGTTGATGGGTGGAAACATGTTTTGAAACGTAATGGTTGCCAATTTCTGATGCGCCTCCTCGCCAAAGTTGTTCAACACCACGAGTGGTGGTGATAAGAACGCATTCGCCGGATTTCTCGGGTTCTTCTGCGCCCCCTGCACCTCGTTCGCCAGAGAATACGAGTGAATCTTAAAGCTCAATGTCGGCCCTCGCGGTGTGCGGCAAATTTTCAAGTACTTGCTCGCATCCGAACTCGACAGCATCAAAAAGTGCGAGATCCCCAGTGGACCAGACACTTGAACGAAGTCCTTCAGTTTATTGCTCTTCTTCTCCTTGAGATTCCTCGCCGTGTGTGGCTCCATCACCTGCGCTCATCGTAGTCGTCGTCGTTGTACACACTGGTCAGTCTTCGCCTTCTCCCTACCTCGCGAGTTTCTCGATCCATGCGTCAACATCTGACGTTGCGACGGAAACAATCACTCGCATCGCACCTTTCTCATATCCTCCGTCAATTCTTTCACCGCATCCGCCAACCGTCCGCGCCTAAACACGAACGTTTTCGGTACATCCTTCTTCGACCCACCCGGGCCATCCTCGGAGACGTGCGTCCGCCGCTTTCTTCGTCGCGTCTTCGCCATCGGCCGCGAATGCGATCGGCGTGCGAATCAAACGAACGTCGGTCGATCGTTCGGTCGTCCGCGCCTCCGCGCGTCCGACGGCCAGTGTTTGACGTCGTCGTCGTCGTCGCGGTCAAGTCGAAGTCCAGTTCAGTCGGCGGCGGCTGCGGGGCCTTTATGTGGAAATTTTCCACTGGAAAATGCATTTGATCATCATTTGAGTCTCTTTATATGTAAAAGGCCAAACATGCGTCGCGTTTGATCCCCGTTTGAGTCTCTTTATATGGAAAAGGGCGGTCGTCGGAACGGAATTTTCAAACGCTTCGACCGACAGACGACGGACGACGGACGACTCGGACGGCGGCTCGAACGGCGACTCGGACGACGGCTCGAACGGCGGACGGCGATGGGGATTAAAGGCTTGCCCGCGGTGCTCGAACCGTGGTGCGCGCCGACGCACGTGAACGAGTACCCCGGTGCGAGAGCGGCTGTGGATGCGTACTCTTGGTTGCACAAGGGAACGTACGCGTGCGCGACAGCGCTGGCGACCGGGGATAAGTACTGGGAACGAAGCGGTGAGATGGCACCGTACGTGCGGTATTGCGTGCATCGAGCGAATTTGTTGCGGCATCACGGGATCACGCCGGTGATGGTATTCGATGGGGATCGGTTGCCGGCGAAGCGCGCCGAGGAAGAGGAACGAAGGAGGAAGAGAAGGGAGAATATGGCTGCCGGACACGACGCGAGGGCGATCGGGGACTCGTTCAAGGCGACGAATGCGTTCGCAGCGGGGATGGACGTGACGCCGGAGATGGCGAGGGAGCTCATATTGGTGTTGAAGAGGGAAGGGGTGGAGTTCGTGGTGGCGCCGTACGAGGCGGATGGACAGATTGCTTCACTCGCAATGACGCCGAGGGAGAAAGGAGGGGTTGATTTGGTGTTCACCGAAGACAGTGACTTGGTGGCATACGGTTGCGCCACTGTGATTTTTAAGCTTGAAAAATCGGGCGACGCCAAGGAGTTTCGATTGGCAAACATGTTGGCGGGACCACCCTGCGGCGCGCCGGCGTCGGTTGATCAGGCCGATGGGGCGGCTTCGACGGTGGCAAAGGTCAAGAAGGGTCCGCCGCCGCTCAATTTCAAAGGTTGGGATTATGAACTCTTCTTGAGCCTCTGTGTCATGTCTGGTTGCGACTTTTTGGATAACATCAGAGGTCTCGGAATCAAGAAGATGTATAATATTTTGAACAAATACAGAGATGCCGACGAGGTCTTCAAGAGATTGCGTACTGATCCGAAAGTCCAAGGTAATATTCCAGACGGTTACGAGCACGAGTGGCATAAAGCTAGGCTCATCTTCAAGCACGCTGTCGTTTACGATGTCCATGTGAAAAAGTTGCGTCACCTGTCGCCGTTGCCAGAAACGCTCGAGCTGAATGATTTATCATTCCTCGGCCCAATATTCGACAACGAGCAAGCCCGCTTGATTGCCGAGGGAGAGATCAATCCAATCTCTCGACGTCGTTTCGAAGAGCCACTACCAAAGGCTCCGGCAAAGACAGGTCCCGTGAAGTTTGGCCTCAAGCGTAAACAGGAAAAAGCCAACAAGAAGGACAACACCACTTCGGCGCAGAGATCAATGATGATGAACTTTTTCACAAAGATGATTCCCAAGTCTCCAAAGAAGAGGTCCTCTCCGGCGAAAGAATTGAACGACTACCGAGCCCCAGCGCTCGATGATATTGAAGACGACGATGAATTAGCCATCTTGGACGTTGACGCGCTGACGGGAACGGCGGCTTCAAAAGAAAACGCCTCAACCTCCGGCACAAAGACGACTGAATTGATCAGTGACGACGAGGCGACGCTTAAACCGTCCAACAATGTCTTTCAGAGGTCTACGCCTCCTCGAAAGGCGAATTTCCTCACCTCGCTCTTCTCTCCTTCGCGCGCCAAGAAGACGCGCGTCTCGCCAGAGCAGAGCGTCCACGAGACGTAACGCATTCCACACGTCGCAATTTATTCATTCATTCCACGCGCGTAGCCTTTAAACATTGTAAAAGTAAACATCACCGCAGTGTGCTGCGATGCTTCTCATCGTCGCGTGGATTCGACCATTGACGACGCGGTCCGTCTTCACTGACAGGAATTTGAAAAAGGTTCCCCTTCGGAATTCTTTGACCCTCGAACTATTTTTCGAGTAATGACTCGTCGTTCTGAACCGTCGCGCGACGGTTGGTTTGAACGGAATTATAAAGTTTAATTGTGCAATCTTAAGTGTCGAATGCGCGCGCGCGGTGCTCATACAACGACGCTCCGTCTGTACGCGCTCCACGAAAACATCTGAAAATGTCTCTCCAAACCTACTGCCAAGCGATGACCGCCTACTTTGGCTTGTACGGCGTGACGATGACCATCAACCCGGACAAATTCTGGAGCACGCAGGGAATTATGCCGCTCAAATTCATCTCCCCGGCGGGCCCGGCGAACACGCTCAGTGGCTTTTTCGCCCGCTTCGTCGGCATCGTTTTCCTCACCATGGTCATCTCCAAGGTTAACGGCATGTCTGACAAGTGCTGGGCGCGCCTCGCGAACACGTTCCACGTCACCTCTGCGTGGCTGTGCTACGTCGCAGCGACGACTGTCGGCACCAAGAGAAACCCGTCTCCGTTTGTCGCCACGACGTGGTGGATCCAACTCGCGATGAACGTTGCGTTTTTTGCGTGGGGTGTCCACGCCAGTGGCAGCGTCAAGAAGGCTCTCAAGGCTGATTAAGTCGTTTCTATCCATCGGCTGTAAGTAGTCAAGAGTTGAAATTGAAGCGAGAGAGCCGGCGCCGCTTCGCGTCTCGCCGGCACCTTTTTGCTTTTCTTTCAAGAAGACACGACGTTCGCGCAGTATGATTGTAATAACGAGAAAAATAAACGAGTTTACTAAAGCACGTCTCCGCGTCTTTGTCGTCGAATTCGCTCGCGGCGGGGATCGAGGTGGGAAGACAGAGCTCTCCTTAGAGAAACGCTTGAAATCGGTTTCAAAGTCTAAGTACTACCAGCCTAGCCGGTCCGATCTCGTCTATCGACGCCATATGTCTCCGAACACAACCCCACCATATCGAACATCACCATGTAAAAGATTTACGCTTGGTTGATGGTCGCCTTCTTCTTTTGCCAGAGAAGGTCAATGGCAGAGTCGGATTCACCCTGCGTGCGTAAACAAGCGTCATGCCTTTGTCAGTCTCGCGTCGTCTCGAAGGAAAAACTCTCTGCCAGTCACACCAATCGAACCGTCGGGTCGCCTTGACCGCGCGAGCGATGCGATGCGACGCTCACGTCTACGCCTCGCGCGCACGCCTCGCGCGATGCGACACCCAGCGACCGGATCCTCCCCCGAAGCGCCCGCCTCGGAGCGCCCGCGCGTAGGTCAAAAGCCCTAGCCCCAAACAGATCCTCCGTTCCGTACCACCACGCGCGACCGACGCGCGCCAACCCCGACGCCGTAAAACGATCGGCATAAAAACTACTAATTCCCTCGAATCTCCTCGTCGTCGTCGTCTCAACGCACCTTGCTGCGCACGTAGCCAGAGAGCGCCACGGTCGTGTACTGCCCGCTGTACACCCCGTTCGCATCCAAGTGACCGACGTTGAGCTGCACGCTCGCCTTGTCCGTCGCCGTGATGAGACGGTTCGTCCAGCTGCACTTGCGCGGGATGTAAAGATCCACGTTTTCACCTTCGGCGTTAATCATCCTTTCCGATAACTTCGTGCGTGCGTCGCAGAGAGGCGGTTCGGGCCTTCGCGATCCGCTGCGAAAAGCCTCCTCCTCCTCGTCGCTCCAACACGCAAGTCCTCGCGAGGGCAAAGTTATCCCATAATACTGTTTACACATACACTATATCCAAATGTCCGATCGCAGTACACGTTTCCTCGCCATGCTATTTTTACATACCTTTAAACATTACTATAGTATGTTAATCAGGACCCGATTGGAATGTAAATAAATAAAAAATTGGAAAGCGAAACGGACGAGCCCCGGCGTCGACGTCCGCGGGCGCCGTCAGTCTGAAGAACGACGAACGATGTCCGCGGCTTTGAGCTTTAGCGCGTCCGTGAGCGGCGCTCGCGTGGCGGTCAAGGTGCGTCGGAGCGACGGAGACGATGGATTTTTACGGATTTAATCACGCGCGCGCGTGTAGTGGTGACGCGGGGCGTCCGTGCGCGTCGCGCGGACGACGCGTGGGATGCGATGCGGTCCGTGTGCGGATGCGCGCACACGGGGCCTCCCGAGGGCGTCGACGTCGGCTGGAACGATGGGCTCGGAAGTTTTGACGAAGACGACGCGACTGACGAAACGCGTGGATTTTGGCGCGAAATACGCAGGAAGAAAAGAGAGTGAGCGGTGCCCGCGCGGCGCTGCGCGTGGAGAACCGGGTTGCGGTGCGTGTGCGCGCGTTGATTTCGACCTCAACCTAGAGGTTGTGGAACCCTATTCTGCTCTGCTCTGCGCGCGTCACCCGAAGAAGAGGAAAAAGTCTAGAGAGGGACGACGCGCGCGTTTACGGGGGGAGACGCGATTCGTGCGATGTGAATGCCGAGACTGACTTGTTACCCGTGCGCGCGTTTGTTTTCCGATTGCCCACAGCTTCGTTTTACCCGCGGAGGTCGCAAGAAGGAACCGTTTTACCGCCTCATCGCCATCGACTCTCGCGCTCGCCGCGACGGTCGACCGATCCAACAGCTCGGCTGGTACGATCCGATCAGAAAGCAATCCAACTTTGACGCCCCGGCGATCAAGGACTGGATCTCCAAGGGTGCGCAACCGTCGGAGACCGTGGGTGCTTTGCTTAAGAAGGCGCTCATCATTTCCTAAGCGCGCGGAAATCGTCGAGACGTATGTTAGGAGAGGAGGCTGCTTCATTTTTTAGTCTATTTGTGTAATCGGACGCATCATTTGCTTCAACGCTTCTTCGTGCTCGCCTAATCGTCGGTTTGTTTTTGTGTTTAGCATGTGGTGTGTGTGTGTTACAAATTCGTCTAGTGTACAGTGGCGTTTCTACTGTCCATTGAGCTCCATGGCAATCTCGGCGATGGCAACGTGACGTCGAGGAGATGCGATGCCCGGAGCGAGACTTTGCCGCAAGATTTTGTCAATATATCTAATCATGCCTTCACCAAAAACATTAATCATGGCATCGATGTCGTTACGATACTTGGACAGCGATACGGGAGAGGTTGAGTCGATGGCGCTGTCAAAAGTATCGATGACGTGGGCGATGATGGCGTCCTGGATGACGATGGCGTCGTGTTTGCATGCCGCTTTGTAAATTTGATTCATTCTTTTCGGATGGAATTCATCCAATCTGGAGAATTCTACAAAGGACTTTTCAATCAAGTCTTTATATTCCTTCAACTCGAAGCGCGTGGCGAGGGATAGCACTTCCTCGAGTCGCTCGTGGAGAAAGGCGTGGTCTCGCAGAGATGACGTCTCTCGCACAGTACCAGAGTAGATGAAATCCATCATAGATTCAAAGGCGTTCGAACGCACGTCTGAAAGATCAATCGCGGTGGAGTCGTCTTCTCGACGCTCTCCAGAGTCGAGAAGTGCCAAGAAGGCGTCCGACGCGTGAGTGAAAGCCATACGATGAGCCTTGTAATCTCTTCGCGATCCGTCGCCGTCACCGTCTTCTGGAGTCACGGCAAAAGTGACATCGCAGAGATCAGGATCCCTGAAAGCACTGAAGGGAAGGTGCTCTTCAGCTGTTGGAGTCGACGGTGGTGGCATGGACGCGAGAGACTCGCTATCCTTGGGTACCAACTTTGATTTGATTTCCCGGAGAGCTTCCAACACGACATTTACCACCCGCGCCCCTCCTTGCATACGCGACGTAGACTGTGACAAGTCCACCGACTCAGCAGCCGATCCAGAGAGCAGAATGCCCGATAAAACTTTCAAACCACCTTTTTCGATGAAAATGAGACGGAGGTTTTCCGGCTTGCACAACCAAGCGAGTGCGAGCGTCATGCGTTGGCGCTCGAGGGGCTTGCCCGTGCTGACCACGTAAGCGAGGTAGTTGAGAATTTCTGCTCGCTGGCTATTATCTTCCAAACGCTTCAATGTTTTCGTGACGCAAGTCTTTGATGCTTCGACGCTGAGTTCGCTATACTTGAGCCGCATGAAGGCGTTGTGCTTGATCATCTTCGAGACATTGTCTGGATTTGCCGACACCCCGTAGATGGCAAACGCGGCGTTGTGTTGCAAATTCTCAACGATGCGTCTTGCATCGCTCTCAATCTCCGAGTCTGACTTTCCGTTCGGATGGATTCGTAATCTATCGGCAACACTATCGACGTCTGTTTCCAATAAGTTCAACAAGGGTGAGAGACCGTTAGAGTAACAAATTCCAACTTGGTTGTCACCGAGTTGAGCAAGCCTTCCCAGAGCGAACGCAGCCATTTCTCGAAGACCAGGCTCCCGGTGGCTCAGCATCTTGATAAGCGATTCCATCGCACCTCGCTGGACAATCTTCGTCCTGTAGTCTGGATCACCCAAAGGAGTGGGATCGAGACGTGCCGCGAATTGTCCAATCAACAGAGCAGCCTCGCGCTGGCTCTCCGAGCAGGTTGACTTGAGAAGCTCGATCACCGGTTGAAGAGCTCCTTCGTCGAGCACACGACGTTTGATGTGAGCTGATGAGTGCACCAAGTTTCCAATAACACCGATTGCCTCTTTATGGACGCTAGAATCGTCCGAACGAATCATAAAGATCAGCTTGGGAAGAGCGCCGCATTCGACAATCTGGTTTTTGTTCTCGTTGTTTTTGAACGCGAGAGTACGCAGAGCGCTCGCAGCGGCTCGTTGCACCTTGGGATCCTGAGCATCCAAGAGCTTCACAATCGGAGGAATACCTCCAGCGTCTCTGACCATGGTTTTAATGCGGTTGTTTTCATGAGCCAGGTTCGTTATCGCGTCAGCAGCTCGCCTAGCGACGCTAGCACCCGCAGAGCCAACCGTGTACGGATGGTAGCGCTTGAGAAGCGGAATCAACTGCTCTATGCCATTCTTCGAGTCGATTTTGAGCGATGAAGCAACCTGGTTTTGGTTTGACGTCTTCGTCGCAAGTAATCCGATGACGTAGCACGCCTCTTTTTCGATTTCGCTGATTCCTGGTACCTCCATCTCTGAAACGAGATTATGCTCTTGCAGAATGCGGCACTTGTGTAGAAGCGTCAAAATGGGCACAACAATGCCGACGTGCGAAGATCGACCATCGGTATCACCCTCCATGAGGAAACCGCAGATATCAGACATGTCGTCGTCTTTAGCATGGCTCTTTTTTAAAGTAGTGAGGCACTCGATACTCGCAGCGCAAATACCATTCAAATCTTCTTCTAAGAGCTTGACGCGCCCGTCAACATCCCAAAACTCCTTTGTGGCATTGAAGTAAGCGGCCTCATCGAGCTCTTCTGATTGCGGAGCATCGTTGAAGATTTGGATTATCTTGCGCAGAAACGTTTCCACCTTGGAATCAGGAAATCGGTCGAGACCCAGACCTAGGCTATCCAGTTTTATCTTCAACTTGCTCGTGCAGATGTGCGTTCGTCTATCAGAACAGATCACTTCCAAGATGTGGTTGTCAAACCCAAGGGATGACGGAGGCGAGTCCTTGACGAGCTCAGCGAGCGCACGGAGAGATCGTTTAAGCTTTTCGACGTCCCAACCCGATATTTCCGTGACACGTTCCCTCTTTTTATCCGTATTCACGCTCGGTTTGTAAAGATTGTGCACCAACCTGTGATGCTCTTCGAAGGACAGTACACACGCCGAGGTGATTCGGGACACGGACGAGTCTTTCGATTCGAGTAGCTTGATCAATCGGTCTGAAGTGGCACCGTCATTTGCAAAGAGATCTCTCAGGGTTGGGTTTCCACGCGCGAACATTGTGAGCGCCCCGATCGCCGGCATGGTGAGAAGTGGGATTTCTGCGCTAATCAACTTGGATCGGCTTCGAGCCTCCTTCTCTTTCTTTGTCATCGTTGGAAAGTTCAACAGATCAAGAATGACCGGTCTGACGATGTCAAAATGCACCATAACTTCGTCCTGGACGACTTTGGAAGACTCCATTGAAGACACTTTCACCGCGAGCGCATCCATCATGTAAGAATTGTCGCCAGCGGCGATACATGCCAACGTCGTGCAAAGGTTTGCTTCAGAGCGAAGGTCTGGTTTGTTGAGCTTTTGTCGGTAGCCAAAGAGAGGTACGAGGTCTTTCACCAATTTATTGGCATCGGTGAGTGTGAACGGATTTACGCTCATGATGGCAGCGAGTTGAGACAGACTCTTTGCTACTGCTTCAAATCCCAAAGCGCTCTTTGATTCCGACTTGGCCACTTCGACAAGAATTTCGTGCACATTCAGCTTGAGTATGATGTCGCGCATTGACTCTTTCACAGAGTTACTCTTGTGATTCTCGATCACGCCGACCAGTGCATCGGCGAGTTCAAGACGTTTCGCAACTATCGGTCGAAGAGACTCAATAGAATCCGAAATTATACCTACTGCGTATCGCGCGAGCTTGCGTTTGAACCTATCCGTCAACCGGGGATCAATAAGAGCAGCGGTGCGGCTTTTATGAGGCACCGACACCTTCAGCTTGGGCAGACGCAAAATAATACTGCACAAGTCATGGATGGCGTTTTCACTCGATTCTCCTTTTGGTAACCCTTGCAGCGCCGTCTTGACGTTCGAGAGCTGATGATAGAAAAATTCCATCAACCTTCTCGCGAATTGACTGTAGTCGTTATTCAGAGTGATGACGTACGCGTTCATCCGCTCTCGGACACATTCTCCTTCAGATACGTGTCCGATCGCGTGTGCACTATTCATCACCCAGGTAACAAAATGCACATCGGAAAGAAAGTTCTCTGGAGACACCGCGGCTGCAGAAAACGTCTTTATAGGTTGCAGGACGACGTCGTACACCGCTCGCGCGCAATACTCAAAACTGGCGATGATAAACTTCATGGCCTGTATCATCGCCGCCATATGCTCGCAGTTTCGTCCGTACTCGTCCCTGAGATTTCCGCAAGCCATGTCCTCGAGCGTCTTGTTGAGATTGGATAGTATAAACTGCGAGTTTTTTGGATTGACGATGTCTAGAGTCTTGGAGGTCTTTGGATTGACGCTCAGCAGCTTGCACCAGCTCTCGATCAGCTTGGTTTCTTCACCGCACCAGGGCTTTTCCAGGTCTTTTAGCGAGCGCACACCATCTGCCAACGCGAACGCTTTCGCACAAGCCGGAAGAATGCTGAGTATCTGCTCCATCATCTGTTTGTCGCACCTCGGCCAGCTGCACCGAAGAACCGAACCCGAAGATTTGCCAAATGCGCGCTCGACCGAAGCCTCTATGTTCGCCAAGAGACATTCCTCCGGTTCCTTCAGACACCCACAAACAAACAACTTTGTCACGAGACCCTCCACCGAGCGCTCCCAAGCCTCAAACAACGCGTCATCCTCATCCTCTCTGCGCGACTGCGTGCCCAACAACGTCCCGCGCCACTCTGACCGCGCCGCCACCGCGCCGCCGTCCAACTCCGCACGCGATCGCTTCCCACCAGACATCTGCCCCGCCTCCGCCTCGGCTCCACTCATCCTTCTCTCAGTCCCTCGGTCCGTTTCAGTCCCATCCGCGCTCGTCCCCTTCACGACCTTCGGACTCGACTGGGCAACCGACGCCGCGGCTCCGTCCCGCAGCTCCTTCGCGCGACGCGACTCTCTCGCCAACGCAACCACCGCGCTCCACGGTCCAAGCAACCGCGGTGGAACGCGCGATCCGACCTCTTCTTTACTTTCGTGTGATTTTCTCCGTTTCTTCCGAGTCTCATCCTCCGCCGACATGACGGACGGGCGTTCTGGCGTCGAGTCTAGTCGTCGGTTTCAAAATGGAATGATTCAGGTTCTCCACCTCCTCCTCCTCGTCGTCGTCGTCGTCGCGCGGCAATTTCGCCCGTGACGGACAGACGGTGTGCGTCGTCGTCCGGTCCGTCAGTTTTCACTCCTCGACGATGCGCCACCGATGAGACGAAACGACGACGTGTGGCGAGGCGCGCGCGCGGTTTACCGGTTTTCTCTTCTTTGAGAATGAAGTGAGTCTCTACGATTGGTAATAAAAAGCAGCTATTGTTGAATGAATTGAATCGAATGATGCGCGCGCTCTCGCGCTCACTCTGGTGGCATGATACCGAGAATCTCATCCTCGCGGAAGAGGTGGTACTCCTTCTCACCCATTTTGACCGGTTCGCCGCCGAATTCGGGGAGAAGCACCGTGTCGCCGCTCTTGACGTCTGCGCGCGAACGAAACGAATGTAAAACGTGGAGAGAGACGCGCGTCAGTCGAACGTTCTTCTTTTCTAAAGAAGAAGAAAATAAAACAAAGAGAAGAAAACCACCACCTCTCTCGCGGTGGGTTTTGCGCGCGCGAGCTCGCGCAATCTCGAAAGACGCGAGATCCATCGTCTCTTCGCTACGCACCCAACGGCACCAGTTCCCCGCTCACGGTTCTTCTTCCGGGACCGACAGCCATCACCACCGCCTCGTTCGCCTAGATTGAAAAGAAAAGGAGGAGCGCGGCGTCGACACGCCGTCCGTTCATCGTCTCGTCAGTCCCCCGTTCGTCTTTCCGTCGTCGTCGTTGTCGTCGATCCGCGCGCGCGCGGAACGAACGAAATCGAAATCGAAATCGAAATCGAAGCCGCCTTCTCTTCCACCCGCCGAGTCGAGTCGAGTCGGTCGACGCACCCGTTTCCCCGTCATGGTTTCCGGAAGCAGCACCCCTCCCACGGATTTCGTCGGTGGGGTGATCTTCTCCACCAGCACTCGGTCCATGAGCGGTCGAAGCAATCGTCGCGTCGCCATCGTCGTCGTCGTCGTCGTCGTCGTCGTCGTCGCGCACAGTGACGCGCGTGTGTGTCGAGCGGACCCTCGGGGGTGGAAGTTTCGTTTGAGTCGTGGTCGTGATGACGAGTCATGACTCGACTCTAGGCATTCAGCCTCGGCCTCGGCCTCTTCTGCCCGGCGGTTGAAGAAAGGAACGAACGAACCCGGACGACGACTTGATTCGAGTCGAGTGCGCGCCTCAGTCGACGACGACGACGACGACGAGCGGGGACGAAGGATTGAGCGCGGGCGCGTCTTCTTCGTCTTCTCCTCGTCGGCGTCTAGGATGGGTTCGACGCTCGGTTCGGGAACGGTGAGAGCGGCGTCCGCGTCCGTCACCGATCGAAGACGAGCGGGATCACGGCCGAGGATGAGGAGCCGAACGATGGCCGTGGGACGGCGGATCGCGACAGTGGACGACGGAGAGGCGTGCGCGAAAACGCTGGGGACGCTGGTGCGGGAGATGAGCGCGGAGGCGATCGCGAAGCGAGGGACGTTTTCAATCGCGCTCGCGGGCGGGTCTCTGGTGAAGATGCTTTGCGGATTGGACGCGGGGGACTCGGACGCGGTTTCGTGGAAGGATTGGCGGGTGTTTTGGGTGGATGAGCGGTGCGTTGGACACGATGATGAGGAGTCAAACTATGGAGGGGCGATGCGGACGCTGTTTCGGGATGTGGCGATTCCGAGGGAGAATTTGTTTGCCATTGACGAGACGTTGTGTCCAACCAACTCCGGTTCGGCGACGAGGTGCGCCGAGGCGTACGAGAAAGACCTTCGGGGCGTGGTGGAGCGAGGTGAGATTGAGCTGAACGCCGATGGGCTACCGGTTTTCGATGCGCTTCTTCTCGGTTTCGGTCCGGATGGTCACATCTGCTCGTTGTTTCCCAACCACGAGCTCTTGGACAGAAGCGAAGCGTGGATTTTACCGATCGCCGATTCGCCAAAACCGCCGCCCGAGCGCATCACTTTTTCTTTACCCGTCGTCAACGCGGCCCGGACCAAGGTGTTCGTCGCCGTGGGTGAGGGTAAGGCGGACATGACGGCGCGTATCTTGCAGGATGCTCCGCAAGATGGCTCCATTCCGGCGGCGCTCGTTAAAGGCGACGTGAGGTGGATCGTGGACAAAGCGGCGAGCCAAAAGTTAAATTCCGAGTAAAATGTTGTAATGTTATAACTCTCTCTGGCGCGCGCGCACGCTTTACTTTTACTGTGGACATTAAAACACTGTAGTCTTTGGTTTGTAATCCTCCCCTTCGACGATTCGTTCGTATACACGAGCGCGTTCCTTCAATTTTGCTTCGCGCTCGCGGTCACTGCAAAACTCGAGCACATGGTCCTCATTCTCTCTTCGGATCAATTGAAGCGCTTGAACGATGTCCACCCCATAGTGTTCGAATGGACTCGGCTCATCTAGTTTTACGGACTCGTCGTAGAGATGTTCTGGGAGATTGTCAACCTCTGCCTCATCCCTGGCGGCGTGCTTGATCCGAACCTCTTGAACCTCGGCCATTTTCTTCTCCACAGCTGGTTTGATGGCTGGATCTAATTTGTGCGCCCGATAGAGGTCTGCCTCGGCGGTGGCTTCTTTTGGATATTGGGCACCAACCGGAGAAACCTTGTTCATCTTCAAACGCGCGCATGCGCGCCGAAACAGCGCTTTAGCCTTCACCTTGAAATCTTGAGGCGACAGATTGGTGTGCAAAACGTCTCCACAATAAAGTTCACTCTCGGCATAGTTACCTTTATCGTAATTCAGCAACGCCAGGTTGAGATATACCGATCGTGCCGCTTTAAAGATGATTAGATTTCTCTCAGCTCCTCCGGGGTTAACCTCTTCGTCTTCAGGTTCGACGACGTGGAGAATGTCTGCAGCGGCGAGCCATTTGTGTTCAGCTCGATCGAGCCTCCCAAATCCGTACAGACGCTTCCCTAGATCGTTCATTTCGTTTGCAAATTCGGCGCGCTCTTGTGGAGACATGTCGAATTTTCCTTTCCTTGCGGTTTCGCATCGAAGTATTTCGATTTGACCCGCACATGTCGCGCTCTCAATGTCATCGCCGCACGGCTCCATATCATTGAGAGTCGCTTCGCCTTGGCTGACAAAGGCACATTTGTCTCCAATTTTTAGGCCCAAAGCTGCAGCCTCTACACCACTCGGCTGAGATCCATCTTGCATCGTGAATTCAACTCCCTCTTGCCAAGGTTCGTTGCCAATCTTCAGTCGAATCGTGACCTTGGAGTTCTTCGTGACAATGGGCTCGTCGCACCTTTCATGCGCACCTTCCACAACAGAACGAGTGACGCCTCCAGGCGAGACGATTTCGCTCTCATCTGGGTCGTCTCCAGGCCCTGCGCAGTACACCCAATCGAAGAGTTGTTCCATGGCTCTCGGTCGGGAGAGGCGTTACGCGTTACGAAATGGTGATGATGCGAGCGACAGGACAGCTCAGCTAGTAGTCTCGCGAGGCGAAAAGACGGGTTAACAAGAAATTTCTGAGCAGGTCTCACCTACTATTACAAACCAAACCAATCTCGATTCGTATGCTAAGATTTAGTACTTCATGCCTTCACGCAAGATGTCGTACGGGATCGGGGTCAAGAGCTCCGGCTTGACGCTCTCGAGGACGAAACCTTCACGCGGGGCGCCAGTCACCGGGCGCTTGGTGGTGATCTTCTTGCCAGCCAACTTCGCTTCGTGGTGCGCCTTGTCGTTAGCCGCACGACGGGCGAGGAAATCTTCACGGCAACGGGAGTGTTGCACGTGCTCGATGCGCACGTGAATGCGCTTGCGAGCAATGCGACCGCCGATTTGCTTGTTAATCTCCACACCCACCGCGCGCGGCGTCACGTTCCAGACAACGCCAGTACGACCTTGGTACTGCAAGTACGGCATACCCTTTTGCTGCGCCGAGTTCACCTTGATGTCAACATAGTCACCGATGCGGAAAGTACGCAAGTAGGTGGTGGTGTTCAAAGTACCGTGCTCACGGAAGCCACGGGAGAACAAGTTGCGAGTGCCGTGGCGCAAACCACGGGATCGGGCGCGTTGGTTACCCATCTGTCGTCGAAAGAAGAAAATCACAGCCGTCAGTACGTAGTTCGAGCGCCGCAAGCGCGAAAGGACTCCCTCGAGTCTCTTTTCCAACCGCCAATCAGACACACGCGCGCCGTCCCACGCGCGCGCGCCTTTGAATCACCCGACCCCTCAAATCTTCCTAGGGCTTTCCCCGAGAGCCAACCCAGCGAAGACGATGCCCGCCGACCGCGCGTCCGCCGACGTCCAAGTCTCGTCGAAAACGCGCGCGATCACCGCGGAACGAAACGTATCAACGTTTGCGTGCGTCTCCGCTCGTCATCAACGCTCGCCATCGACGTCGTCGACGCCGTGACAACTCCCCTCTCGAGCGCTAGGGTCAAACGCCTCGGATCGCCCGCCCGCCGCGGGTCCCGCGCATCCCTCCGTCACGCGCGACGTTCGCGCGCCACACCGCGATCACTCGGCGCACGCGTCCCGCGTGCATCCGTTCGGTCCTTTCCGCACCCCCACTCGTCGTCGCCTCGAGTCTTTCGTTCGTACCTTGTGCTACGTTCGACGCGCGTCGGAAAGGCGGACGTCTCGAGGCGTTCGCCGAGTTTCTTCCTTCCTCGCCCGCTCTTCTTCCGTCCGTCCGCGGGTCCGATGTATCAAACTTTTATACGTGAGCACTCAACGAGTGATGACCCAGGAATTAGGTTGGGACTCACTCGCTTCATCGCGCACACACGACAACAGGACCGGAAAAAGCGAAAAGCCTCCACGAAGACGTCTGACTGACGAGTCTTGAACCGTCACTTTAGTGGGGGTGCCTCCACTCATTTTAATGTACATTAGTGGCGTTAAACCCTAGTACCTCGACCCAGACCCATTTTTTTGCGCTCGTCTCGGTCGCGGTCTCTGTCTGGAACGCACCGCTTCGGCCGGCACACGACGACGACGACGACGACGACGATCTTTTGGAGGGGTAAAAGATGAGCGGGGCGTACGATGAAGTCGACCTCGAGGACATGGAGTGGAACGAAGACCTCAAGGCGTACACGTATCAGTGCCCGTGCGGTGATTTTTTCCAAATCACCCTCGACGAGTTGAAGGCTGGAGAGGACATTGCGCACTGTCCTTCGTGTTCTTTGGTTCTTCTCGTGGTGTACGAACCGGATGATCTTCCTGAAGACGAGGAGGAGGCGTGTAAGAGGGCGAGGAGTTAGTTGGGGGTGAGGGCGGTGACCGAGGACGCTCGAAGTTGGGAGCGGCGGCGGCGGCGGCTGGCCTGCGCGGCGGCTGGCCCACCCAGATTTAGTTAGTGATGATTGATTTTTAGCGCATAGTTAGGTGTAAACGCGAAAACGTAGTCAAGATTTATGACGATTGATGCGCTACGCGTTCTGCTACGGTTCTTCTTCTACTCTCTATCATACAAGTTGAGCTACCTAGTTGACAAGATCAGCGAGCGCTTTTTCCACCGTCTCCCCGACGCGCGCCTGTTTCGCGACCGTCTCGATCGCTTGAAGGTTCTGAGTAGCGTTCTCCACGTGATTCTCGGCTTTTTCGTCGTTTGGTGCCAAATTTCGGAAGAGACGCGCCGCCTTGGCGTATTGCACGGTGATTCCCACGCGAACTTCGGGACGAATACCGTCTCGGCGAACCGCGTCTAAAGCGGCGGGCGCCAACACATCTACCACCTGACGGATGAGACGAAGTGATTCGGCCGCGTTGCCGCGCTTCCAAGCGACTTCTGCGAGATGCAAACGCGCCGAGGTGAGCGCTAGACCGCTTCCATCACCGCGCGTTCGACTCAGAATTGATGCTCCTCGTTCGAGTAGAGTCTTCGCTTCGTCTAAATGGTCGAGCTTCATCAACACCAAGGCGAGCGATTCGCATGCCCCAGCGATTTTGACGTGGTCTTCCCCCACCATGTGTTCTAAAGTATCTAATATTCTCCGCCTCACCCGTTCCGCGCGCTCGTATTCCTCGCAATCCCAGAGCAGCTGAGCGAGTCTCTTCAACCGCCGCAAGCACGCGTCAGTGTGCGCCGCTCCAATCTCTTCGCTCACCTTGATTGACCGCTCTAAAAGCACGATGGCGTCGCTTTTCCGCCCATTACGACAGAGAACTTCCGCCATGTGGTACAGAGTCGTCGCGTACTCCGGATGATTGACCCCAAGAGTGGCTTCCTTGCGTTCGAGCGACTTGGCGTACAGATTGTACGCTCCGTCGACGTCGTCCTGAGCCAGACGACACCCCGCCAAGTTGTGCAGAGCCGTGCCGACGGCTGGATGCGTCTCACCGAACGCTTCGCGCAAAATCTCCAGCGCTTGCGCGAATAAAGACTCCGATTCTCCCCATTTTCGCTCTATTCGGTTGAGCTCGGCGAGGTTGTTGAGCGCCGCCGCCACGTGCGGATCCTTCTCCCCGAACCCCTTCTTTGCCTCCAACAGCGCCCGCTCCAGGTACCTCCTCGCCTCGTCGTACTTTTTCTCTTGCACCAAACCCCTCCCCATGTCCGTGTATATCCTCCACTGCGCCGTGGACTTGTTCGACGTCGGCGGCGCCTCGGCTCCCCCTCCCATCGTCTTTCCGCCCGCGGCCGCGGACCCTTCCTCGCACGCCACCGACCCGGCGAACCCGAACGCGCACGCACCGAAAACGACGCTCTCCCCCGTCCCCGATCCTCCCCATCCCGGGCGTCTCCCAGACCCGCGCTCGCGTCTCGTCCAACCGCCCGATGCCGATGCCGATGCCGATGCCGTTGCCGTTGCCGACAAAGCCGATGCCGACGACGTCGACGCCGACGCCGAAACCGACGTCCCCCTCCACCGCCTCCCTTCCGTCCCGACTGTCGTCGCCGCCGCCCCGACGCGCCTTCCCCGCCAGGACCACCACCACCCGGCGACGACGGACGACGACGACGACGACGACGACATCCCCCGGTACCCCATCGGCGCGTCACTCGCGCGCGTCACTCGCGTTCGATCGACCGTCGTTCGTTCGACCGACCGATCGATGGACCGATCGATCGATCGATGGATTCCGTTATTAGTCGGTCGATTTCGTTATTAGTCGATCGATCCATCGGTCGGTCTCCCGAATCGCGTCCATCCGTCCGTCCGT
>Ga0181588_10000034_pt1 | contig 99801 bp, 99 predicted proteins | sample 071ome_26_FD_148607 | JGI IMG/M metagenome (GOLD analysis project Ga0181588, IMG submission 148607) | Coastal salt marsh microbial communities from the Groves Creek Marsh, Skidaway Island, Georgia - 071409BT metaG (spades assembly) | ecosystem: Environmental > Aquatic > Marine > Intertidal zone...
CGCCGGGGCCGTCCGCCAGTTCCCGGACACGTGCCTGTTCCAGGGGACGACCGCGGGGCGTGAGATAGATGATCGGCCGCTGGCCGTCAACTGCGTTTACAGCCTCGAAAAGCGCGGAATCCACGATATCCGGCCGCATCACCATTCCCGGACCGCCGCCGAAAGGCTCGTCATCGACGCTGTTGTGCCGGTCGGTCGCGTGAACCCGGATATCGCGGGCGTCCAGCCCCCAGATTCCCCGCTCCAGCGCGCGACCGTGCAGCGACATGCCCAGCGGCCCCGGAAACATCTCCGGAAACAGCGTCAGCACGCTCGCGGCCCATGTTGCGGGTTCAGTCATCTCGGCTTTCTTCTCCGCCCGAGCGCAGCAATTTCGCCGGGTCAGCCACCAGCCGTCCCGCCGCGACATCCACCACCGGCACGTCGGTGCGGGTGAACGGGACCGTCGCCAGACGGCCATCTTCGCCCTCGATTTCCAGAACGTCGCCACCCCCGAAATCGTACAGCGCACGCACCGTGCCCAGTGGCACGCCGTCCGGTGTCTCGACCGGAAGACCGATCAGGTCGGTGTGGTAGAACTCGTCTTCCTCCACCGCCGGAAGACGCTCGCGCGGGACGAACAGTTCGAGCCCGCGCAACGCCTCTGCGCCGGAACGGTCGTCGATTCCCTCGACATGCACCAGCAGCTGGCCCTTGCCGGCGCGGTTGCGCACCTCAAGGGTGAAGGAACGCGACCCGTCCGCGCTTTCGACCGGGCCGTAGGTCCCGATATCCTCGGGCCGTTCAGTGAACGGCCTGACGCGGACCAGCCCGTGCAGGCCGTGAGCCCCCGTGACGACGCCGACGCAGATCCGGCTGTTCGAATGTCCGCCGGCTTCGTCCATGGCCCTGTCCCCGAAATCGCGAGACGGGGAATCGAAGTCCGGTTACTCGGACTTCTCTTCCTCTTCACCGGCTTCCTCAGCGGGGGCTTCCTCGGCCGGAGCCTCCTCAGCGGGAGCCTCGTCCGCGGGCGCTTCCTCGGCAGCCACCTCTTCAGCCGGGGCTTCCTCGGCCGGAGCTTCTTCCGCCGGAGCCTCGGCTTCCGCCGAAGCCGCCTCGGCCGCCGCCTTCGCAGCCTCTTCCGTAGCCGCCGCGCGCTCCTGCGCCTTCGCCTTCGGCAGGTGCTTCTTGGACTGCTCGCGGATGACCGGAGCGTCCATCAGGCCCGCATTGGCGAAGAACTTCTGGACCCGTTCGGACGGCTTGGCGCCGACGCCGATCCAGTGCTTCGCGCGCTCTTCGTCGAACTGGACCCGGTTGGGGTCGTCCTTCGAGAGCATCGGGTTGTAGTGGCCGATGCGCTCGACGAAACGGCCGTCGCGCGAACGCGCCTTGTCGGCTACGACGATACGGTAGAACGGGCGCTTCTTCGCGCCGCCACGCGCCAGTCGAATGGTAAGTGCCATGGTTTACTTCCTTTTCTTCAGATAACCGTGTGTAGGGTTGTTGTTCGTGGTTCAGCGGGGCGGCAGGTGCACGGCCTCGATCTTGTGACCGTCGGGATCGAGCACGAAGGCCCCGTAATAGGTGTCGCGGTATTCCGGACGCAGCCCCGGCGTGCCGTCATCAGTGGCACCGGCGGCCATCGCCGCGCTGTAGAACGCATCGACCTCGTCCCGGGATTCCGCGCGGAAGGCAACATGCCGGCCGTCATCGGGCACGGCTGCAATGCTGTCGCGGGCGTTGATCCAGAAGACCCCGCCGCCGTTCGGCGAAGCCCAGGACACCGTGCCCTGCTTTTCCATGTAGCGCGCGCAACCCAGCGCACCCAGCACCGCATCGTAGAACGCCGCGGAGCACGCAAGGTCGGACACACCGATGGACAGGTGGTGAAACATGACGGTCGCTAGCGCCCCATGCCCGGGGGCAGCATGCCGGGCGGCAGACCGCCACCCATGCCGGGCATTCCGCCGCCGCCCATCGGGGGCATCCTGCCGCCCATCTTCTTCATCTTCTTCATCATGGTCTGCATCTGCTGGTACTGCTTCAGCAGCTTGTTGATCTCCTGCACCGAAGTGCCGGACCCGGCCGCGATACGCACCTTGCGCGACGCCTTGACCGTGGCGGGCTTCGCCCGCTCCAGCGGTGTCATCGACAGGATAATGGCTTCCTGACGCTTGATGAGGCTGTCGTCGAGATTGTGCTCGGCCATCTGTTTCTTGAGCTTGCCGACGCCCGGCAGCATCGACATCACGCCGCCGAGGCCGCCCATCTTCTTGAGCTGGCGCAGCTGATCGAGCAGGTCGTTCAGGTCGAACTCGCCCTTGGCCATACGGCGGGCGATCTTCTCGGCCTCTTCCTCCTCGACCAGTTCGCTGGCGCGTTCGACCAGCGAGACCACATCGCCCATGTCGAGGATACGGCCCGCGACGCGCTCGGGGTGGAAGGGCTCCAGCGCGTCCATCTTCTCGCCGGTGCCGATCAGCTTGATCGGCTGGCCCGTCACGGCGCGCATCGACAGGGCCGCGCCGCCACGCGCATCGCCGTCCATACGGGTCAGGACGATACCCGAGATGCCGACCTGCTCATGGAAGGCCTGGGCCGTGTTCACGGCGTCTTGGCCGGTCATGGCGTCGGCCACCAGCAACGTCTCGTGGGGGTTCGCCGCCTTGGCGATTGCTGTCGCCTCCGCCATCAGTGCGTCGTCGATCGAAAGGCGGCCGGCGGTATCCAGCAGCACCACGTCGTAACCGCCGCGGCGCGCCTGCTCCATCGCGCGCCTGGCGATCATCACCGGCATTTCTCCCGGTACGATATCCAGTGTCGGCACGAGCACCTGATCGCCGAGCACGCGGAGCTGTTCCTGCGCGGCCGGGCGGCGCACGTCGAGCGAGGCCATCAGGACTTTCTTCTTCTGCCTGTCGGCAAGCAGGTGACCGATCTTGGCCGTGGTGGTCGTCTTGCCCGAGCCCTGCAGGCCGACAACCATGATGGCCACCGGTGCGGGCGCGTTGAGATCCAGCTCGACCGCCGATCCGCCCAGCATATCGACCAGCGCATCGTGAACGATCTTGACGACCATCTGGCCCGGCGTGACCGAGCGCACGACCTCCTGTCCGACCGCCTCCTCCTGGACGCGTGCGACGAAATCACGGACCACCGGCAGCGCGACATCCGCCTCGAGCAGGGCCACGCGCACCTCACGCAGCGCCGCCGCCACATCCTCTTCGGACAGGGCACCACGCCGCTTCAGGCGGTCGAAGACATCCCCCAGGCGTTCGCTCAGCGATTCGAACAAGTTTCAGATCCCCTCGGGCGTATGCGCCCTTACATCCCGGAAATAAAAACCATACGCCCAACGGCAAACGCGCCAGTGCGCGAAACTCGCGGACTGGCGTAGCCCCGGCCTCCTCGGCCCGGGCCGCATCGGCCATCGATGCGGAATGCGGCGGAACCTATGCGAACTCCCGAAAACGGTCAACCTGCTGCGTAAATCAGCGCGCAAACAGTGATTTCATCGGTCGCAACCGCCGACCGGTTCTAGCCACGAAATCTCGGGTATTCATGTATGTGAACGACATGACAATCTGATGCCTATATCTGCATACACGGACTTTCTCCAATGCGCGAGAATGAGTTTTAGTAATTGTTTTTATTGTGTTTTTTGGATTCTCACAAATTCGAGAGTAAAATCTTGTATGCACGTGTCGGTTGTGCGATACGCTTCCGGTCTGTTGGGTTGAAGGGATGAAAATCCGGCGCCGGACGTCAACGGTCTGGCGTCCCGAACACCGGCCAAAACCGCCTTCTGCTCCGGACCTGTCGCATCTCGTCGACGACACAGCAAACGTTCCGGGCATACCTGTCAGGAACGGAAATCGAAAAAAATGGCGCCGGGAGAAGCCTGGCCGAAGTTAGATCAGGGGAACAGTTACCAGTGCCGAATCCGATCGATACCCATGTCGGGCGCCGTATGCGGGCCCGACGCGAAATGTGCGGAATGCCCCAGAAGGAGCTCGCGCGCCAGCTCGGGATCAGCTTTCAGCAGGTCCAGAAGTATGAAAGCGGCGCCAACCGGATCAGCGCCTCTAAGCTTTGGCAGTTGTGCGACGTCCTGGATGTCGCGCCGGGCTATTTCTTCGAAGGCCTTGCCGGCGGGCGCGCACGTCCCAGCGAGCCGGTCACCTCGGCCGATCCAGAATCCCGCTCCGCCCGACAGGTCCTCGACCTGAACCAGGCTTTCCAGAAAATTCCGGACTCCCGGGTCCGGCGCCAGGTCGTCCAACTCGTCAAGTCGCTCGGACGCGACTGACGTCCTTTTTTTCGGGCGCCGGCCTGCACTCTGGACGGGAGGGCCGCTCCGGCCCTATATCCCCGCCATGGCCGAACGTGAATTCATAAAGATGCACGGGCTGGGCAACGACATGGTGATTGTCGATGCCCGCACCCGCCCGCTCGCCGTCGAGGCGGCGGGCGCGCGCATGCTCGCCGACCGGCACACCGGTATCGGGTTCGACCAGATGATCGTGCTGGAGTCGGCCGACGATGCTGATGTGCGCGTGCGCATTTTCAATGCCGACGGCGGTGAAGTGGAGGCCTGCGGCAACGCCATGCGCTGCGTGGCCCGGCTGCTGATGAACGGCGAAGATGAGACGCTGACGATCCGCTCTTCCGCCGGACTGCTCGAGGCACGGCGTTATCCCGACAATCCGGACTATTTTTCCGTGGATATGGGCCCGGCGCGTGCCGGCTGGCAGGACATCCCGCTCGCACGCGCATGCGACACCGACCATGTGCCGCTCTCTCTCGGCCCGCTGTCCGATCCGGTCGCCGTGAACATGGGCAATCCCCACGCCGTGTTCTTCGTGGACGATGCGGACGCGGTCCCGCTGGGCGAACTCGGCCCGCAGCTGGAGCACGACCCGATCTTTCCCGAGCGCGCCAATATCGGCGTCGCCCAGGTCACGGCCCCGGACACGCTGCGCCTGCGCGTCTGGGAACGCGGTGCCGGTCTCACACTCGCCTGCGGCTCGGGCGCCTGCGCCGCCGGAGTCGCAGCACACCGGCGCGGCCTGACCGGCCGAAACGTGCGGGTGCAGGTCGAGCGCGGCGAGCTGCTGATCGAATGGCGGACGGACGGGCACGTCATCATGTCCGGCCCCGCAGAAGAATCATTCCGCGGCAGTATCGACGAAGCGCTTTTCGCAGGGACGGTCGATGGCTGAACGATCCGGCCCCGAGCTCGTCACCTTCGGTTGCCGCCTGAACACCTTCGAATCCGAGGTGATGCGCAACCACGCCACCGCCGCCGGACTGGACGATGCGGTGATCGTCAACACCTGCGCCGTCACCGCCGAAGCCGAGCGGCAGGCGCGCCAGGCGATCCGCCGTGCCCGGCGCGATAACCCCGGCGCGCGCATCATCGTGACCGGCTGTTCGGCACAGATCGACCCGGACCGCTATGCGGCCATGCCGGAAGTCGATGCCGTGCTGGGCAATCAGGAAAAGCTGCAGGCGGATTCGTTCCTGCGGCTGGATTCCCGGCCCGTGCGGGTAAACGACATCATGGCCGCGCACGATACCGCCGGGCACCTGGTGGAGGGCATCGACGGGCGCACCCGTGCGCTGATCCAGGTCCAGAACGGCTGCGACCACCGCTGCACGTTCTGTGTCATTCCCTACGGACGCGGCAACTCACGCAGCATGGCCATGGGCGCGATCACCGAACAGGTGCGGACCCTTGTGGCCAACGGTTATCGCGAGGTGGTCCTGTCAGGCGTCGACATCACTTCCTACGGCGCGGACCTGCCGGGACAGCCGAAGCTCGGCCAGATGATCCGCCGGCTGCTGGCTACGGTGCCGGAGTTGCCGCGCCTGCGCCTGAGCTCCATCGACGTCGCGGAAATCGACGACGACCTGATGCGCCTGATCGCCGAAGAAGAACGGCTGATGCCGCACCTTCATCTCAGCCTGCAGGCCGGTGACGATTTGATCCTCAAGCGGATGAAGCGCCGCCACACCCGCGCGCAAGCCGTGTCCTTCTGTGAGGATGTGCGCAAGCTGCGTCCGGGGGCCGTCTTCGGCGCCGACCTGATCGCAGGCTTCCCGACCGAAACGGATGCGATGTTCGAAAACAGCCGGGCACTGGTGGACGACTGCGGCCTGACCCACCTGCATGTGTTCCCCTATTCCCCGCGCCCGATGACGCCAGCAGCAAAGATGCCCCAGTTGGACCGCAACACGGTCAAGGCACGCGCCGCGGGATTGCGTGAAGCCGGGGACATCGCCCTGGCACGATTCCTCAACAGCGAAGTCGGGCGCAACCGCGCGGTCCTCATCGAGAAAACCGGTCTGGGCCGGACCGAACAGTTCGCACTGGTGAACCTGCCCGAGACGGCCGGCCAGCCCGGCGACATCGTGGAGACCGAAATCGTCCAGGCCGGATCCGACCGGCTGACCGGACGCCCGGCACGACGGGCCGCATGAGCGGCGGCGGCTGGATTTCGCGTCTGCGCAGCGGGTTGTCGCGCTCGTCGGCCAAGCTGGCAGGCGACATCGGGGGCATCTTCACAAGCCGCCGCATCGATGCCGCAACGCTCGACGAACTGGAAGACGCGCTGATCATGGCCGACCTCGGTGTGGCCACCGCCGGCAAGCTGCGCGACGCCATCGCGGAGCGCCGCTTCGAGGCCGACGCCGGCGGCGACGAGGTGCGTGCCGCGCTCGCAGAAACCATTGCGGAGATGCTGGAGCCGGTCGCGCGGCCCCTGTCGGATATCTTTCAGGATGGCGGCCTGCGCGTCGTACTGGTGGCCGGCGTCAACGGCACCGGCAAGACCACGACCATCGGCAAGCTGGCCGCGCGGTTCGCGGAAGAAGGCAAGTCCGTCGTGCTGGCCGCCGCCGACACCTTTCGCGCCGCCGCCATCGACCAGTTGAAACTCTGGGGTGAGCGGGCCGGTGTGCAGGTCGTCGCCGGAGAACAGGGCGGCGACCCGGCCGCAATCGCGTTCGACGCGCTGGACAAGGCACGGAACGAAGGCGCTGACATTCTGCTGATCGACACCGCCGGACGCCTGCACAACAAGGCCGACCTGATGGCCGAGCTGGAAAAGATCGTGCGCGTGATCGGCCGCCTCGACCCCGACGCGCCGCACGAAGTGCTGCTGGTTCTCGACGCCACGACGGGCCAGAACGCGCACGCCCAGGTCGAGACCTTCCGCGATCTCATCAACGTCACGGGCCTCGTGGTCACCAAACTCGACGGCTCGGCGCGCGGCGGTGTGATCGTGGGTCTGGCCGACAAATTTGCTCTGCCCATCTACGCCGTCGGAGTGGGCGAAGGCATCGACGACCTGCGCCCCTTCGAGGCACGCGCCTTCGCCGACGGGCTCCTGGGCCTGGAAGGAACCGCTGCGTCCGACGCGGACGCATGAGCACCACAATCGTCCTCGCGGTCCTGCTGGCCGCGCTTCTGCACGCAAGCTGGAATGCCCTGATCAAGGGCGGCGGCGACCGCTGGCTCACTTCGGGAATGATTGGCGGGTTCGGCGGGTTGGGCGCACTGGCCGTCGCGCTTGTTTTCCTGCCCCTTCCCCAGGCCCACCACTGGCCCTGGCTGGCAGCATCCGGCGCCTTGCACGCGTCGTACTTCATCCTGCTGGTCAACGCCTACGCCCATGGCGACCTGGGCAAGGTCTATCCGATCGCCCGCGGCAGTGCGCCGCTGATCATTGTCGCCCTGTCCGCACCGCTGGTCGGCGACGTGCCGAACCTTTGGGAGATCGCGGCAATCGTCGTCATCGTCGCAGGCGTCGTGACGTTGTCACTGGAGCGCGAAAACATCGCCACGGCCAACCTGCGCACCATCGTGCTCGCCCTGATGACTGGCGCGTGCATCGCGGCCTATTCACTGTTCGACGCAGTCGGCATCCGCACCATCGGCCCCGATGTGGAACAGCCCACCTTGTTCTATCTGTGCTGGATCATGGTGTTTGCCGCCATTCCGATTGTCGCAGCCACCTGGATGGCGCGCCGGGGCGCGATCGTCAGCCATCTGCGGCGCCATGCGTGGCAGGGCGCCGGCGGCGCGGCCATCGCACTGACGAGCTACGGGCTGGTTCTGTTTGCCTTCGCCAACGCCTCGGTCGCGGGCGTCGCCGCGCTGCGTGAAACCGGTGTTGTCTTTGCAGCGCTGATCGGCGTTCTGGTGCTGGGCGAGCGGCTGGGATCCCGTCGCATCCCCGCCGCCATCATGGTTGCGGCCGGCGCGGCAGCGCTCAAGTTCGCCGGATGAACGCCAGGCGTCACGCGTGAGGCTTTCGTTCGTCAATCAACAATCGTAGGTTCGCTGCATCATGCGCCCCTGGATCAAACTGGCCATCGAGGCGGGTCCGCTCGTCGTCTTTTTCCTCGTCAACGGCCGCGACGGCTTGCCCGAGTTCCGTCATCTCTGGATGGCCGAGGGCGCCGCACCGCTTGTCGGCCAGTCCCTGTTCGAGGCGACCGGCGCATTCATGGTGGCGACGGTCATCGCGCTTGTGGCCGGCTGGCGGATGGAGCGCAAGCTCCCAATCATGCCGCTGGTCAGCGGCGGGTTCGTGCTGGTGTTCGGTGGCCTGACGTTGGTGCTTGCAGACGAGACCTTCATCAAACTCAAACCGACACTCGTGAACACGCTCTTCGCGGTGATCCTGTTCGGCGGGCTCGCCTTCGGCCGCGCCCTGCTCAAGCCGCTATTCGGCGCAGCGCTTCAGTTGAGCGAACGCGGCTGGCGTGTCCTGACCCTGCGCTGGGCCATATTCTTCGTGATCCTGGCGATCGCGAACGAGATCGTGTGGCGCAACTTCACCACCGACTTCTGGGTCTCGTTCAAATTGTTCGGGATTATGCCGCTGACATTCCTGTTTGCTGCATCCCAGACCCCGCTGCTGCTTCGCGAGCAGATCGAGGAGGATGGCGAAAACGCCTCCTGAGACAGCTAGACGGTCAGGTTGACGTAGGTCCCGCGCGGCGCGTTCGGGTTCAGCTGCACTGCATCCTTGGGAACAGTGACACGCGGATCGGCGGCGGCCGTGCGCTGGGGTGCCGCGCGTTCAGCTTGCGCTGGCGCGGGCTGCGCGGCCCGTGCCGCAGTATTGGCGCGGGCGGGCTCAATCTGGCTGAGGAGCGATTTGAGGCTTGTGGGCGTGATGGTTCCGGACATGAACTCGACGTATCCAAAATGTGCAGGCTGGCCGCAGCTTGTCCGAACTGTCTTAAAGAAACGCTAAATGCGACGCGTATATCACGCGAATTGTTTACCTCTTGGAAATCTTGGCAGGTGCACGATGCCGCCCGTCGGGGCCACATGCCGGCCTCCGCCTGGCAGGAGTGAACACGTGTTTGCCGAACGCGAAGAAGACCGCGAGATCGATGTTGAGGAGCTGTTGCGCCTGGCGCGCGACCGTTCCGCCGATGCGCGTGCGCAACTCGCGGAAATTGTCAGCGATCTGTTCTTCGATACCTCACGCACGCTCAGCGAACGCGAGCGCTCGACGATGTCGGACATCCTGCGCCAACTCATCCACGACGTCGAAACGTCCGTGCGCAAGCACCTCGCAATCCGGCTTTCCGACGAACCCAACGCGCCGACCGAACTTTTAAGCGCATTGGCTAACGACAACGCCGAGATCGCGCACCCCATCCTGATGCGCAGCGAGGTCCTTCGCGACCCCGAACTGATCGAGATCATCCGCAACCGGACGCTGGAACATCAGCTCGCGATCGCGATGCGCAGTTCGGTCACACCGGCCGTCTCCGATGCGCTCATCGAAACAGACAATCAGACCGTGATCGAGCGTCTCCTGAACAACAACGGAGCCTCGATCACGCAAGACACGATGGCCTATCTGGTCGAGCAGTCCCAGCGCGTGGATGCCTTCCGCAACCCGCTCGTGCGCCGGCACGATCTTCCCGACCAGCTGGCACAACGCATGTACTGGTGGGTCTCCGCAGCGATGCGTGTCGAGATCCTCCGGCGGCACGGGCGCGGATGTCATTACCGTCACCATGGCGAGCCTCGGTTTCGTGCTGGCGCTCGATGCTGACGAATCCGAAGCCAACGCGGCGGACGGGGACGACTCGGTCACCCTTGAGGGCCTCTACGCCGAATCACTCATCAACCTGGGCGGCGGCAACGACACCTTCGTCGGCCTCGCGGGCGAGGACGAGGTTCTCGGCGGCCTGGGCGACGACGATATCCGGACCGGTGCCGGCAACGACATCCTGCGCGGCGGCGAAGGCAACGACACCCTGCGCGGTGAAGGCGGTGCCGACACGCTGTATGGCGGTGCGGGCGTCGATATTCTGACAGCCGGCGATGGCAACGACACCCTCGATGGCGGCGAAGGCGCAGACGAACTGCGGGGCGGCGCGGGCAACGACATCCTGTATTTCGACCCCGGCGCGGCGTTCGAGCAGGACGGCAAGACCTTCTACGAAGTCGAAGACTCGGTTGTATCGGGCGGCGAGGGCTACGACACCCTCATCGGCACAGAAGGAGGAGACTTCATCAACTTCCGCGGCGACTCGCTCGTCTCGGATATCGAGGAAATCCGCGCCGGCGGCGGTGACGATATCGTCTTCGGCGAGCTGGGGATCACCCTCTCCGATCAGTTCCTGGTCTTTGCCGGTGACGGCGACGACCTGATCTCGTTCTTCTCGGTCCAGACGAACAACCTCGACCTGAGCGGAATTTCGTCGTCCTACAATTCCAGCACCGGCACATGGACGGTGGACTACACAGGCGCGAGTGGTGTCACACTGACCCAGTCTGCGATCGTAAATTTCGATCCTTCGACCACCGGGCTGAACAACCTGTTCCCCAACGCGAACTTCCTGAACGCCAACGTCATCGACGGCGGTGCAGGCCAGAACACGATCTACGGCTCGGAAGGCTCCGATCTGATCTTCGGCGGCGTGAACACGTCCGATGACGCGACTCTCGCAACGTTCGATGACTACATCTATGCCAATGGCGGAAACGATGTGCTGGTCGGCGGCGAAGGCTACGATGTCTATTACATCTCCCGTGACGGCGGCGACAACTTCATCTTCGACGGCAATTCGATGACCGGACAGTACTCGAACGGTCTTGTGCTGTTCGAGGGCTTCGTGAACGACGACAACGTCAATATCGAGTTCGAGAACGACCAGGGCGGCGACAATGGTGTCGGCGCGGCCGATGTCCAGTTCGTCAACAACAACGACGGCACCTGGACGATTTCGTTCACGACCAGCGACGGCTCGGTCACCTTCGCAGGCCACGAAATCAGCGATATCGAGCTGCACAACAACGAGCCCGGGGGCACTGGTGGTATCACCACCAAGTACCAGTTCAACGACCACGGCACCGCCAGCTTCGACGACGACACCTACGATCTGAAGTAGCGGGCGAACGCTCCTGTAATTCTGATGACCGCCGCCTTCGGGCGGTAGTTTTCGTTCAGGCGGCGCCCAGACGGGCCGCGACGGCGTTGAACCAGCCCGCAAGGGGGCGTGTTGCCGGATCGCACGCGGCGAACTCCTCTCCGCGCGCGGTCAATGCCCGCGTCCCTGCTTCCGTGACCCGCACCTTGTCCTGGGCCAGGCACATCGCCTCGTCCCACCATTCGCCGTCTTCTTCCCGGTAGCGAACGACCAGGGCCAGACGAACGGCCGTGTGGAAGGTGGCATAGGTCGTGAAGTACTGCCGCGCCGCATCCGCTGTCATCTCCGCCGGAGCGTTTGCGACCGCGATCTCGGTGAGATCATCCAGCACCGGCACGAATTCGTCAGCGAGCAGCCAGGCAAAATCATCCAGAGCATTGCGCACGCCGCAATGTTCCCAGTCGAACCACGCCACGCGGCCGTCGCCGAGGAAAACGGCGTTGCCCGGGCGTGCATCCCACTTGAGCAATGCCGGAGAGGAAATCCGAAGTTGCTCGACAAGTGCGCCGACATCGAGATCCGATGCCGGAACCCCGATCTCCTCGCCGATGCGCGCCGGCGTGTTGACGAACTCGGCCAGCCACTCATCGGTGCGGCCGAGCTGCACCACCTGGTCCACAAGCCCTGTCTCCCGGCCAATGGCATGAATACGTGCAAGCTCATGGGCCGCCGTCTCCAGTGCCGAACGCGCCGCGCCCCGGTCGGAGTTCAGAAGAACATGAGGCAGGCGTTCGCCTTCGAGATATTCCTGAATCAGCCACTCGCCATCGAACGCAAGGACCCGCGGCACAGCCGCACCGCCATCGTGCAGAACGCGCATGACATGGGCTTCGAGTTGTGCGCGTTCAGACCGGCTTCGGCGCGTGGCGATCACGGCACCGTCTTCAAAACGCACCAGCACCGACCGCCGAGACCGGCTGGCCGGCCAGTCCACGTTCTTGGGATCGCGGTCGAGAAGTCGGCGGCAGGCATGCGCAGCCTCCACCCCGAACAGCCGGGGATCGCGAATGCTGCGACGGGCCATCCCCGCCTAGCTTTCCAGTGCCGCGACGCCGGGCAGGGTCTTGCCCTCGAGCCATTCCAGAAAGGCCCCGCCCGCGGTGGAGACATAGCTGAACCGCGCGCTCACGCCGGCATGGTTGAGCGCGGCCACCGTGTCACCGCCGCCGGCCACCGACAGCAGGCCGCCCGCCTGGGTCGCATCCGCGGCAGCCTGCGCCACCGCGACCGTTCCGGCATCGAAGGGCGGCACCTCAAACGCACCCAGCGGTCCGTTCCACACAAGCGTGCGCATCTCCGCCAGCCGCGCGGCGAGCCCCGCCGCCGAACCCGGCCCGATATCGAGAATCATCTGGTCGTCCGGCACGGCATCGACCGGAACGACGCGGCTGGGGGCGCCCTCCGCAAACTCCGGCGCAATCACAACATCGGACGGCAGAATGATCTCGCAGCCCCCTTCGTCGGCGCGCTTGAGAATTTCACGCGCCGTCTCCGCCATCTCGTGCTCGCACAGCGACTTACCGACATCCACGCCCATCGCGGCCAGGAAGGTATTCGCCATACCGCCGCCGATGGCGAGGTGATCGACGCGGGAGATCAGGTTACCGAGCAGGTCGAGCTTGGTCGCGATCTTCGCCCCGCCGACAACCGCCAGCACGGGACGCTCCGGCGCACCCAGCGCACCGGCAAGCGCCTCGAGTTCAGCCTGCATCAGCCGCCCTGCATAGGACGGCAGCAGATGCGCCACGCCTTCGGTGGAGGCGTGTGCGCGGTGCGCGGCGGAAAAGGCATCGTTCACATAGACATCGGCCAGATCCGCAAGTGCGCTGGCAAAGGCCGGGTCGTTCGCCTCCTCGCCCGCATGATAGCGCGCATTCTCCAGCACCAGGATCCCGCCATCGGGCAGGTTCGCCGACGCATTCATCGCGGCGTCGCCAATGCAATCCGGCGCGAACTCCACCTCACGGCCGAGGATCGCGCCGAGCTCCTTCGCCACGGGCTCCAGCGACATCTCCGGTACCCGCGCGCCTTTCGGACGCCCGAAATGGGATGTCACAAGGACCTTCGCCCCGCGGTCGGCCAGTTCCGTGATGGTCGGCGCCAGCCGCTCCAGACGCGTGCGGTCGCTGACGGCGCCGCCGGACATCGGCACGTTGAGGTCCGCGCGCAGCAGCACACGTTTTCCCCTGGGGTCGAAATCGTCGAGGGTGCGGTACGCGCTCATCTTCGGTGATCCGGCTGTTCTGTTGGAAAAACGGGGAATGGCGGGTGCACAGCCCGTGAGGCAACAGTTATAGCAGCCGCCGGGAAGCGGTAAAGTGCCCGGAACCGGGTGCCGCGCGGCGTTCCATCGCGTGCAGCAGAATGGTCAGCGCGATACCCGCGACAGCCGCCGAAATCAGCGTCACGGGTGCGAAGTTCCAGCTCCCGGTCGTGGCCACGACCCAGGCCATCGCAACCGGCCCCAGCAGCTGTCCGAGCTGTGAGCCCTGCATCATCAGCCCGGTCGTCGCCCCGACGAGGTTCGGCGCCGGCGCGAACACAGACGTCGCCGAGAAAAGGCTGGCCGGGATCGCGCCCGCGATAAAGGACAGGAAAACCGCGGCACCGAGCCGGACGGCAAAACTCTGGCCATCGTCGTAGATCAGGAACGCACTGACAGCCATGAGCACAAAGGTCCCGACGACCAGATGGGTGCGCGGGACGCCGCGATGCATGGCGATACCGGCCGCGATGTTCCCTCCGACATTCACGACGGCGACCAGCGCGGTCAGCGCGGAGGCTGCTGCCAGGTCGAGGCCGCCCGCTTCCGTATAGAAGGTGGGCAACAAGGCCACGACCGCAATATGGATGGAGGAGTAGAAGCCAAAGGTCAGGGCCAGCGTGACGGGTCCTGCATGCAGAAACGTCCGCAGTGCAAGGACGAACGACGGCCCTTCGCGTGCAGGACCGGTTTGCGGGCCCGCCCGGGGTGCAGCGCGTGTCGCGGCAAACACAACCGCCAGCACAAGCAGCATCAGGGCCCCATTCAGATTCCACAGTCCCCGCCAGCCCGCATGGTCCATCACCAGCGGCGTGATGAGGACCATGACCGCAACGCCCGCCGGCCAGTATCCGCTATAGAACCCGAACACGAGGCGGTGATGACGGCGGGCTGAATAGGCGATGAGAAGCGCCGGCGCGGCGGAGACCAGGACGATGAAGCCCAGCCCTTCCAGAACTCGTCCGGCGAGCAGCACCGTAAAACTGTCAGCCGCGGCGCCCCAAAAGCTCGCTACCGCAAGACAAAGAAAACCGAACACGATCAGGCGGCGATGCCCGAGCCTGTCCGCGAGCGCGCCGGCCACCATGCCCAGCGACAGGCCCAGCAGGTTGAAGATCGAAACAATCCAGACCCCGTCTTCGAGCGACAGGCCAAGCTCGGCGCGGATATCCGGCAGGGCCGCGGGCGCCTTCCCGATCTGAAAGGCCGCGGCGATCGATGCCAGGCAAAGTGCGGCAACGGCGACCCATCGCGTGCGCGCCTTGTCCACGCCATGAGGTTCGGACATGCGACCGGAATCAGGCCTTGGGCGCGATGTGCACGTAGAGACGCGGCCCGCTGAGCGAGACCGTCGGGCGGTACTGCTGCGCCGACTCATGCGGGACAACATCGCGCACGAGTGAATCCAGCATCCAGGCTTCACCGTTCACATCGACCGCCAGAACCGCGTGCTGGACACGCCGGACCTGGTCCACCACCAGGACGATGCGTAGCCGGTCTGGATGGAAGCCAATCCGGTTCAACAGCTTGTACTTCGCCAACGCGAAATCCTCGCAGTCGCCGCCGTTGCGGAAAAAGGTCCTGGTCTCCGCCCAGAAATCCTTCATGCCGTAATTCTCGAGATCCTCGACATATGGCACGCGGTTGGCGAAGTCGTTCACCAGCCGAAGCCGGTCCATCGGATCGAGTGAGACCGCACTGTCGAGAATGTTCGACCAGTGGCTCCCGCCTGCCGTCGCGGCCGGAATGCGCTTGTAGAGCGAACGGGCGAAACGCATCGCCGAATCATTGTCCAGCGGCAGGGTCGCGGTCCGCGCCCGCGGAAGCTTCTGCACCGTGCTTCCGACAAACTGCTCACGGGTGCCATAGAGCGACGGAAAATGATGCGGCGGACGTGAGACATCATCGGTCAGGGCAAGCGCGCCCGACGGGCGCGTCAAAAGCCCGGCGGCTGCGCCGGCGCCCATTGCTGCCAGAAAACCTCGACGCTGCATTCCTGTCCCCATTGCGCGTTCGTGGAAATCTATCATCGTGGTCCCGACCTCCCAATCACAAATTGGTGGTTTGGTTAACCGGCCCGGAAACCGGGCGTGTGCCGAGCCCGCTTGCCTAACCGGGCAGGCGGCGACTACCGTCTCGGCCATGACGGCCACGACGACAACCGCGCCCCCGGCGCCCGACGACACCGGCATCGACTGGCTCAATCTATACTGGGTCGCGCTCGTCCTGGCTGTGATGGTCGGCACACTTGTCGCCGGAAACGACTGGCTGCTGAACACCCTGCATGTGCTCTCGGGCCTGCTATGGACCGGGATCGACCTGTTCATGGGCTTCGTGATCGGCCCTATCATGCGGCGCACGGCATTCCCTGTCCGCCAGGCCATCACCATGCGGCTGATGCCGCGCATGATGTTCATCATGCCCACCCTGTCCACCGTCGCGCCCACGACCGGCTGGTTCCTCGCCGCGCGCTATGGCTTCACGGAACTGGCTTTCCCGGAGATGTGGTGGCTGATCGCCGCCCTGACGATCACCACGATCCTGTCGATCCAGGGCGTGCTCGTCCTGCTGCCGACCAACATTCTGGTCTATCTGGAAATGCGCAAGCCGGAGCCGGACGGCGCGCGGATCGGCCGCCTCATGCGCCGCTATGTCCGCGTCGTGGCCTTCCAGGGCCTGATGCAGGTGGCGATCATCGTGATCATGTCCCGCTTCGCGACGGGCCTCTAGCCCACGCCTGGCATTCTCAATTCTCGAGGTGACCGAGCGGCAATGCGGTGCGGTAGGCCACCTGCTTCAGCGCGAAGCTGGACTTGATGCTGGACACACCCGGGATCTTCGTCAGGTGTTGCAGCAGGAAGACCTGGAACGCATCGAGGTCCGGGGCGACGACACGCAGCAGGTAGTCGCTGTCTCCGGTCATCAGGTAGCACTCCATCACCTCCGGACGGGCGACGATCTCGCGCTCGAACCGGTCCAGCGCATCATCCACCTGTTTCTCCAGAGAGACCTGGACGAACACGCTGACCGGCAGGCCGACCTCGGCCGGATCGAGCAGGGAAACGTAGGAGCGGATAACCCCCGTTTCCTCCAGACGCCGCACCCGCCGCAAGCAGGGTGACGGAGACAGGTTCACCTGCTCCGCGAGCTCAACATTCGAGATACGCGAATTGCCCTGAAGCGTCGCAAGAATACGGCAGTCCGTCGCGTCCAGTTCAATTTCGGCCATGTTGCGCCCCTGAATTCCGGTTTCACACAACATATGCGAATAGCGCGGGTGCCTCCACAGCCCCGGCCGTTTTCCCGCGACGGGAATGTCTCTAGTGTCTCTCCCCGACAGAACACCAATCGACGGCGGGGGAGCCATGTACGACGGACCGATCATCGACAGCCATCACCACCTGTGGGAGTGGAAGAACTATCCGTGGCTGGTGGCCGAGCCGACCCCCAAGATGTACGGCAGCGAATATGAGGGCCTGCGCCAGGACTACCTCGTCCCCGACATGGTGGCCGATTTTGGCGACAACAACGTGATCAAGTCCGTCCACGTCCAGGCCAACTACGACCCCTCCGACCCGGTGGGCGAGACGAAGTGGCTGCAGTCGGTTGCGGACAGGGAGGGCTTCCCGCACGCCATCGTCGGCCACGCCGTGATGACCGATCCGGAAGTCGAGCGCGTCATCGAGGGCCATCTGGAATACGCCAACACCCGGGGCGTGCGGCACCAGCTTCACTACTGGGAGGGCATCCCGGTGCGCCAGCGCACCAAGCGCCCCGACCTGTGCAACACGGAAGAGTTCCGGCGCGGCATGGACGCGGTCGCGAAGCACGACCTGACCTTCGACCTGCAGGGCTTCACCCACCAGTTCGTGCACTTCGCCGAACTGGTGCGCGACTATCCCGGCATCAGGTTCTGCCTGGTTCATGCGGGCATGCTGTCCGACAAGAACGACCCGCAGGTGGTGGATGACTACCGGCGCGGCATGGAGATGCTGTCGCAGTTCCCGAACCTCTACATCAAGTGTTCGGGCCTCAACATGCTCACGGCCGCACTCGACAAGGAGCATATGGCGATCCAGCTCAACACCTCGCTGGACGCCTTCGGCGCGGACCGCTGCTTCTACGGGTCGAACTTCCCGCTGGAGAAGCTGTGGGTCAGCTATCAGGACCTGCTGGATGCCTATCGGGAAATCCTGGCGCCGCGCAGTGCGGAGGATCAGCGCAAGTTCTTCCACGACACGGTGGCGGGATTCTACAACTTGTAGCGCCAGCAGCGATTTTCAGGGCATGAACAGCCCCCACAGGCGATAATATGAGCCAACTGTTGCGCATATCCCGGGATAACCGGGCATATGCGCAACATCGCGTTTTCCGTTCGGTGCTAGGCTTTCCGCCTCGTCACACCATCGAGCGGATGCGGCCCCATGCCTGCGAAAACCAAAGCCCGGAACCTGCTGTCCAACATCGACATCCCGATGCTGGAGGCACTGGAGAAAAAGATCCTCTGGCTGTCCTCCTGGACGATCCACAACGCCAACCACATCCGTGAGAACCGCGACGGCATCAAGGTGGGCGGGCACCAGTCGTCCTGCGCGTCCTCTGCCACGCTGCTGACGGCGCTGTACCTCCACGCGCTGCGTGCCGAAGACCGGGTGGCGGTGAAGCCCCACGCGTCGCCGGTCTATCACGCGATCCAGTATCTGCTCAGCCGCCAGACCAAGGAAAAGCTCGAGGACTTCCGCGCCCTGGGCGGCGCGCAGTCCTACCCGTCACGCACCAAGGACACCGACGACGTGGACTTCTCCACCGGCTCGGTCGGCCTCGGTGTCGGCGTGACCCTGTTCGGCGCAATGGTGCGCGACTATGTGCGCCTGCACCAGCTGGGCGACGCGCGCGCCAACAACCGGCTCGTGGCATTGATGGGCGATGCCGAACTGGACGAAGGCAATGTGTTCGAGGCCCTGCTGGAGGGCTGGAAGCATGACGTGCGCAATCTGTGGTGGGTGATCGACTACAACCGCCAGAGCCTCGACGGCGTGGTGCACGACTATCTGTTCCAGCGCATCAAGGATTTCTTCGGCTCGGTGGGCTGGAAGGTCGTGGAGCTGAAATACGGCAAGCTGCAGGAGGCGGCGTTCGCGCAGCCGGGCGGCGACGCGCTGCGCGACTGGATCGACAACTGCCCGAACCAGCTCTATTCGGCGCTCACCTTCCAGGGTGGCGCGGCCTGGCGCACCCATCTGCAGAACGACCTGGGCAAGGTGAAGGGCATCAAGGCGCTGCTCGACTCCCATGACGACGAGGCGCTGCACCGGCTGATGACCAATCTGGGCGGCCACGACATGGCCGCCACACTGGAAGCCTTCGCCGGGGTCGGCGACGACGACACCCCCCACTGCTTCGTCGCCTACACGATCAAGGGATTCAACACGCCACTGGCGGGCCACAAGGACAACCACTCCGGCCTGATGAACCCGGACCAGATGGCCGGATTCAAGCAGAGCCACAACATCCGCGACGGCCATGAATGGGACGTGGCCGAGGGCCTGGACGTGGACGAGGACGCGATCCGGGCCTTCCTGGCCGACATGCCCTTCGCGCAGCGTCCCGCCCCGGAAGGCGCGCCGGTCATCCCGGTCGCGGCGCTGCCGGTGCCGCGCGGCGAGCGCATGTCCACCCAGGAGGCGTTCGGTGACATCCTGAACGATCTGGGACGCGGCGACAGCGAGCTCGCCAAACACATCGTCACCACCACGCCGGACGTGACGGTGACCACCAACATGGCGGGCTGGGTGAACCAGCGCGGCCTGTTTCATCACCATGAGATGGCCGACGTCTTCCGTGAGGAAAAAGTTGCCTCGGCCTTCAAATGGGGGATGAGCCCGTCCGGTCAGCACATCGAGCTGGGCATCGCGGAGAACAACCTGTTCCTGCTGCTGGCGGCCATGGGCCTGTCGGACAAGCTGTTCGGTGCGCGCCTGCTGCCCGTCGGCGCGCTGTACGACCCGTTCGTGGCGCGCGGCCTCGATGCGTTGAACTACGCCTGCTACCAGGACGCCCGTTTCATGCTGACGGCCACACCGTCGGGCATCACTCTGGCGCCGGAAGGCGGCGCACACCAGTCGGTCAACACGCCGCTCATCGGCATGTCACAACCCGGCCTGACAGCGTTCGAGCCAGCCTATGCAGACGAGCTGGCCCATATCATGGGCTGGGGCTTCGAGCACATGCAGGCCGAGGACGGCGGCTCGGTCTATCTGCGTCTCTCGACCCGGTCGGTTAAGCAGCCGCAGCGCGACTTCGCTGCCATCGCCGATGACGTGATAGAGGGCGCCTACTGGCTGCGCGAGCCCGAACCGGGCGCGGAGCTGGCCATCGTCTATACCGGCGTCGCGGCACCCCAGGCGATCGAGGCGCACGAAGCCATTCTCGAAGACATCCCGGGCGCGGGATTGCTGGCCGTCACCTCCGCCGACCGGCTCTACAGCGGCTGGCAGTCTGCGATGCGCGCCCATGCGCGCGGCCCGAATGTCGTGCCGTCGCACATCGAGGCCCTGCTGTCGCGCCTGGCGCCCGACGCCGGGCTGGTGACAGTGCTGGACGGCCACCCCATGACCCTGAGCTGGCTCGGCGGCGTCGCCAACCACGATATCGTCGCGCTGGGCGTCGAGACCTTCGGCCAGTCGGGCAATCTGGAAGACCTCTACCGCCTGCACGGTATCGATGCGGATGCCATCCTCGACGGGGCGGCGGCGGTGATCACCCGGCGCATGCGCCGGCACGGCGGGTACCGGATCGCGGCGGAATAGCGATCAGGTCTCGCCCGCCGGAGTCGGCGGACGCGGACGCGCGCCGCCGCGCCGCGCCATATAGACGACCGCGCCGACGATGATCGCGCCGCCCAGCCAGGTCCAGACCGTGGGCTCCTCGCCGAACAGCACGAGCCCCAGCGTCGCCGTGACGACCAGGCGTGTGTAGTCATAGGGCAGGACCGCCGAGGCCTCGGCCGCCGTGAAGGCGCGGGTCAGGCAGATATGCGCGCCCAGCCCCGCCACCCCCAGCAGTGACATCCAGAAAAGACTCTGCGGGTTCGGCCACGACCAGGCGAACAGCGCCGGGACGAGAGTCGAGGGCACGGCGACTATCGCCAGCCAGGCTATGGTGGTGTTGGGCGAATCATCCCTCGAGAGCGAGCGGATCATCAGGTTCGAGGCCGCGATGAACACGGCGGAGATCATCGGCAGCGCGAACCACGGATCGACATCCGAGACTCCGGGCCGCAGCACCACCCACACCCCGGCAAAGCCGATCACGGTCGCGATCCAGCGCGGCGCGTGGACCACCTCGCGCAGGAACAGGGCCGCCCCCAGCGTACCGAACAGCGGCGCGGCAAAGGTCAGTGCCGAGACCTCGGCCAGCGGGAGGCGCGCCTGGGCCAGCACCAGAAGCAGCAGCCCGATCATGGAATAGAACCCGCGCACAATCTGGCCCACGGGCCGCTTGGAACGCAGGGCTGAATCCCGGTTGCGCAGAATCCAGGGCAACATCAGCAGGAAGACAACCAGCGAGCGCCAGAAGGAGACCGTCAGCGGGTCCGCCCCCGCACCGACGGCGAAGCGCACCAGCGGTCCGTGGGTCCCGAAGAAGATCGAGCCGGCCAGCATCCAGATCGCACCGCGCGCCGGACCTGGCAGTTTCTGGAAGGCGTCAAACAACCCGGTTGGGGACCGGCTCGCCCGCGCGCAACTTCAGCAGGCCGTCGAGCAGCATATCGCCCATCGCCGCACGCGCCTTCACCGCGGCACTGCCGATATGCGGCGTGACGCACACATTGGGGAGTTCGAGATACTCGCGGCGAAAATTGTAGGGCTCGCCGTTGAAGACATCGAGACCCGCAGCCGCCACCTTGCCGGACCTGAGCGCGTCGATCAGCGCGTCGTCATCGACGAGATCGCCACGCGACACATTCACCACGATCGCACCATCGGGCAATTGCGCGATCCGTTCGGCATTGAGGAATTGCCGCGTCTCCGGCGTCGAAGGTGCAGTTATCGCGAGGAAAGGACTGACCGCGAGCAGCCCCTCCGCCGTCGTGTAGTAGCTGGCGCCCGCCTCTTCCTCGAACCCGAGGCGCGTGCGGTTGTGGTAGTTGATCTTCATGTCGAAAGCCCGCGCGCGTTTCGCGAGGGTCCGGCCGATCCGGCCCATCCCGAAAATGCCCAGCGTGCCGCCGGTCACGTCCGTGCCGACCATGAAGCGCGGTGTCCAGGCACCCCAGCCGCCCTCGCGCATCGCGATCACGGCCTCCGTCGTCCGCCGCGCCGCGCCGAGCAGCAGGTACATCGCGATCTCGACCGTCGGATCCGTCACGGCACCGGGTGTGGCCATCACCGCAATGCCCCGCGCCTTCGCCGCATCCAGGTCGATATGCTCCAGTCCGATGGACAGGGTCATGATCGCCTGCACGCTGTCCGGCAGGCGGTTGATGACGTCCGCATCGATCCGCTCGCTCACGCAGATCAGCAGCGCGTCCTTGCCCTGTGCCTCCGCGACGATCTCGTCCGAAGTCATCACATGGTCGTCGCCGATGATGGTCGCGTCGAACTCCGCCGCGAGGCGTTCCTCGTTGGCCGGCATCAGCCGGCGGGAGACCAGGAGTCTGGGTTTGGAGGCCATGTCCGTAACTCGTGCCTTCGCTGGAACCTGCTGCTAGCATTTTGGCTTATCCGACGCACAAGGCACATAGGCTCGTGTGCATCCCCAGCAGGAGAAAACATCATGCGCCTGAAAGGCAAGACCGCCATCGTCACGGGCTCCGGCTCGGGATTCGGCGAGGGCATCGCGAAAACCTTTGCGCGCGAGGGCGCGGCGGTTGTGGTCAACGATGTGAACACCCAGGGCGGCAAGCGTGTTGTGGACGAGATCACAGCCGCCGGCGGGACCGCCAGCTCCTGCGCCGCCGACGTCACCAAAGCCGATGAGGTCCGAGCGCTCGTCGAACATGCGCTCTCGGCGCATGGCGGGCTGGACATCCTGGTGAACAACGCCGGTGTCGCCCACAAGCGTAAGCCGATGCTCGACGTCACCGAGGATGAACTCGACCGTATCCTGGCGGTCAATGTGAAGGGGCTGTTTCACACGGCCAACGCCGCCATTCCGGTGATGCGCACACGCGGCGGCGGCGCCATCGTCAACATCGCCTCGACCGCTGCCGTGCGGCCCCGGCCCGGCCTGACCTGGTACAACGCCTCCAAGGGCGCGGTGACAACACTCACAAAATCCATGGCGGTCGAGCTGGCGGAAGACAACATCCGGGTGAATGCGGTCAACCCGGTCGCGGGCGAGACCCCGCTGCTGCCGACCTTCCTGGGCGAGGACACGCCGGAGAACCGCGAGGCCTTCCGCCAGACCGTACCGCTGGGGCGCTTTTCCACCCCCCAGGACGTGGCGAATTCCGTGCTGTTCCTCGCGTCGGACGAGGCCGCACTGGTCACCGGCGTGTGCATGGAGGTCGATGGCGGGCGGTGCATCTGACCGCCGGACCGCCGCGCCCTAGTTCCGTTGCTTATCGAGCATCGCGCGCTGAGTCTCGCGAATGCCGCGATGGACCGCCCGGAAGGGCTTCGGATCGAACACGTCCCGTGACCCGCAGCGCGAACGCCGCGCTTTCAGCGCCATCACCGCTGCTTCGGGCAGCGTGAACATCATAACGCCGTCCTTCGGCATGAAGGACGTAGTGCCATGCTCCGGACGCCCGTCGAGCGTTTCGACGTCGAGCCGGATCATCCCGTCGCCCGTGTGATGAAAGCCGGAATTCCGGCTTGGCGTTGGCGCAGGATACGTGGCCTCGATATCGGCGAGCGCGGAACGGTCGAGGCGCACAGCCACGGTGGTCATCAACCCGGGGTCGGTGCCCGTGCGGCGGCGCACGATCTCGCGCAGCTCCGGCGCAATGCCGATCGGCTCGAAACACTCGACCGAGGACAGGTCGAGTTCGTAGTCACGCCCGGCCTGCGCGCCACCGGGCGCGGCGAAGGCAACCGCCGCGCCGAAAACCGCTGCGATCCTGGCAACACGCCTGATCACGACGGATAGACCAGCCCCGCCAGTTCCTCATGGGTGGTCATCCACACCCAGTCGATGTCCTTCACCGCGGCAATAGCCTCGCGGAACTCGATCGCGCCATAGGGACGCCCGAACACATGGGCGTGTGCGGTGATGTCGAGCACAGCCGGCGGATTTCCGATGGACGCATATTTTTCAATGATGCGCTTGAGGGTATCGGAATAGGTCTGTGGCGGATTGCCGTAGCGCATGTAGATCGGCAGGTCGTTGATCTCCATCGTGAACGGAACCGCGGCAAGCGGTCCGGCCTTGGTATCGATCAAATAGGGCAGATCTGTGTTGAAGTGGTCGATGTGCCAGGTGAAGCCGTTCTCGACCAGGAGTTCAACCGTGTTGGGTCCGCAGGTGCCGCGCGGGCTGGAGAAGCCTTTCGGGGCCTTGCCGATCACATCCTCGAACAGGGCCTTGCCCTTTTTGAGCGACGCCTCTTCGACATCGCGCTCCTGATAGACGGGCAGATCGTTCTGCATCCACGAATGGGCGCCGATGAAGTGACCGTGGGAATCGATACGCTTGAGCAGTTCCGGCCATTTTTGGGCGATGATGCCACTGGCATAGGTGCCGCAGGGCACGCCGAGATCGCCGACGATGTCCAGCAGACGCGGGGCGCCGATGGTCATCCCGTACTCGGCCCAGGATCGGGCCTGCATGTCCAGAAATCCGGGCTTCAGCGGATTGCCCATCGGCCCGATCCCCGGCGCGGCATCGTCTTCCCACGCCTCGCACATGATGTTGACCGAGACCGCGAGGACCTTCCCCTCCGGCCAGCCCTTGGGCAATTCGTTAACAGCCATTTCTTCCCTCTATTCACATTCTGGATTGTTGCAGGCGACACGCCCGCCTGTGATGATGCTGCATTCGCACCCAAGAACCAACCGCCGCGTCATCCGGCAGACAAGCGCGCGAAGCGCATGCGAACCGACCGGGAGGCCTCCATGCTGAAAACCACCATCACCGGCAGTCTGCCCAAACCGACCTGGCTCGCGGAGCCGGAAAAGCTTTGGGCGGCCTGGTCCACGAACGACCCTGCACGGCTGGAAGAAGCCAAGCAGGATGCCGTGCGCCTCGCCATCCGCGACCAGGAAGAAGCCGGTATCGACATCGTCACGGATGGCGAGCAGTCGCGACAGCACTTCGTCCATGGTGTGCTGGAGAAAATTGAAGGCATCGACTTCAACAAGAAGACCCGGATCGGCATTCGCAACGACCGCTACGACGCCGACTGTCCGACAGTGGTCTCCGAACTGAAACGCACAGCCCCGATCCATGCCGATGAAGTGGCCTTCGCGCGCGCCCACACCGACCGGCAATTGAAGTTCACCCTGCCGGGCCCGATGACCATCGTCGATACCCTGGCCGACGAGCACTATGGCGACCGGCCTGCGATGGCGATGGCCTTCGCCGAAATCCTGAACCAGGAGGCGAAGGATCTGGTGGCCGCCGGCGCAGACAACATCCAGTTCGATGAGCCCGCCTTCAATGTGTACCTCGACGCCGTGCCGACCTGGGGCCGGGACGCGCTGAACCGTGCCGTCGCGGGGCTCAACTGCACCACCGCCGTGCACATCTGCTACGGCTACGGCATCGAGGCGAACCTGCAATGGAAGGCGACACTGGGCGATGTCTGGAACCAGTACGAGGCCATCCTGCCGCCGCTCGCCGAGAGCGACATAGATCAGGTCTCCCTCGAATTCGCAGGCGCGCGCGTCCCGATGGAGGTCATCCGGCTGCTCGACGGCAAGAAGGATGTGCTGGTCGGCGCCATCGACGTCACCACGCTGACCCCGGAAAGCCCGGAAGAGGTCGCGGCGGTCATCCGTGAGGCACTGAAATACACCTCACCCGACCGGATTTATCCCTGCACCAACTGCGGCATGGTCCCCCTGCCCCGCACCGTCTCACAGGGCAAGCTGAAGGCCCTGGGCGCAGGCGCCGCGCTGGTGCGCAACGAACTCTAGAGAACTGGTTTTACCGTCATGGCGTTACTGGACATCAACGGCACCCGGCTTTGGGTGGAAGAAAACGGCCCGGCGGGTGCCCCGGCGCTGGTGTTTGTGCACGAATTCGGCGGCGACCAGCGTTCCTGGCGCGAGCAGGTGGACCATTTCCAGAACCGCTACCGCTGCGTGACCTATTGCGTGCGTGGCTATCCGCCGTCGGACATACCCGAGGATGAGGACCAGTATGGCCAGGACATCTCTACAGAGGACCTGCTTGGCGTTCTCGATGCCCTGAGCATCCCCCGCGCCCATATCGTCGGTCTCAGCATGGGGGCCTATACGGGCCTGCGTTTCGCGCTGTCCCATCCGGACCGGGTGCTGACATTGGCCGCCGCCAGCGGCGGATCGGGGTCTTTCCCGGCGACGCGCGAGGGCTTCCTGAAAGAGACACGCGCACTGGCCGATGCGATCCTCGAACAGGACTCGCTGGATTTTCCTGGATTCGCCGCCAGCGCCACGCGCACCCAGCTGAAATTGAAGCGGCCGGAGATGTGGGAGGAGTTCGCGACCCATTTCCGTGACCACTCGCCGCGCGGATCGGCCTTCACGCTGCGCAAGGTCCAGGCGGGCCGGCCGTCGCTGTATGACTTCGAGGCCGAGCTGGGTGCGATGACCGTGCCCGTCCTGCTGATGATCGGCGACGAGGACGAGCCCTGCATCGACACCAATGTGTTCCTGAAGCGCACGATCCCGTCCTCGGGCCTCGTGACCTTCCCCAAGAGCGGACACCTGATCAATCTTGAAGACCCCGACGGATTCAACGCCGCCATCGACGCCTTCCACGGTGCGGTCGCGGCCGGGCAATGGCCAAATCGCAACGCTGCCACCACGGGATCGAGTGCTTATCTGGCAGAGGACAACACATGAGTGAAAACGACCGGCGGGTCTCCGCCGAAGCGCTCAAGGACTTCGTGAAGGACATCTTCCGCACGTCCGACGTGGCCGATGACCATGCCGAGGTCTGGGCCGACATGCTGGTCTGGGCCAACCTGCGCGGCATGGATTCCCACGGCGTGCTGCGCATCCCGCGCTACACCGCCTATATGAAGAACGGCAACATCAACGCCAAACCGAACATCCAGGTCGAGAAGCGCTCCGGTGCGATCGCGATGATCGATTCCGACTGGGCGCCCGGCCCGGTCGCGCTTTCGGCCGCGATGGACGAGGCCATGGGCCGCGCGCGCGAATGTCATGTCGGCTGGTGCATCGTGCGAAACATCACCCATGGCGGCGCCATCGGTTACTACGCCATGCAGGCCGCGCGCGAGGGCTTCGCCGGGATCGTGATGACTGCGTCGCGCCCGATGATGGCCTATTACGGCGCCAAAGCAGCCGGGGCCTCGACCAATCCCATCGCCATTGCGGTGCCGGGCAACGAACACCCGCCGATCATGCTGGACATGTCCACGGCCACCGCGTCGATGGGCAAGATCCTGTCGGCGCAGGACACCGGCACATCGATCCCCGAAGGCTGGGCACTGGATGGCGCAGGCAATTCGACCACCGACCCGAACCAGGCGGAAACCCTGATGCCGCTGGGCGGCGCAAAGGGGTCCGGACTGTCGATGATGATCGAGTGCCTGGTCAGCCTGCTGGCGGCCAACCCGCTGATCGAGCCGAACATCCGGCCGGGCGCCAACCCCACCGGCTACCGGCAAAACGGGCTGTGTGCCGCCATCGACATTTCCGCCTTCACCTCCCTGGACAGCTATCGTGCCGATGTGGACAGCCTCGCGGCGGGCCTGAAGAACCTGCCCAGGGCCGAAGGCGTCGATGAAATCTACGCGCCGGGTGAACGCGGAGATGCTGTGCTGCGCGAGCGGTCGAAGAATGGAATTCCCCTTCCCGCCGGGACATGGGACCGGCTGAGCGCGGAGGCGGAGAAACTCGGCATCGCCATGCCGGACACGGTATAAAGCCCGCAACGGCCACAACGCGCGGGGAATAACCCGCCACAGCGCCAACACGAGGGCAGGACAAGACGGACACATGACGGACACGCGCCCAAATCCGCGCGCGAGCCTCCTGCGGCATCGGTTGATGCTGCCGGTGCTGTTCATCTACCTCGCCGTCAGCGCGGCGATCGTGTCCGGCACCGCGCTCTGGATGAAGGACCTGGCCGAAACCGCAGTACGCGAACGCAGCACAAGCACCCTCAACCTGGTCATCGAGAACATCCGCGGCGAACTGTCCAAGTTCATCTATATGCCGAAATTGCTGTCGTCACTCGAAACGATCCCGCGCACTCTCGCGAAACCGAACAGCACCGAGCCGGTCATCCAGCTCAACGAGGAGTTGAGCAACATCGCAAACCTGTCGGGTGCACAGGCGATCTACGTGCTGAACGACCAGGGCCGGACGATTGCCGCCAGTAATGCGACCGCCGAAGAGATTCCGCTGCTTCCCCGGTCAACCGCACAACCCTATTTCATCGAGGCCATGCAGGGACGTCTCGGCCGGCACTACGGCATTGATCCCGCGGGGCGCGGGCGCAGCTATTTCTTCGCGCACCCCATCCGCCAGCAGAACGCCATTATCGGCGTGGTTGTGATCCAGGTCGAGCTCGACAACCTGGAGCCGCTCTGGTTCTCGTCCGAAAGCGAAATCCTCGTGGTCGATCGCGACGGCATCGTGTTTCTCAGCAGCCGCCCCGAATGGCGTTTCCGCACGCTGGCGCCGCTCGATCCGGCGCGGCATGACGTACTGGCGGAGGCAGAACATTATGGCCGGCGGACATTCGAACCCCTGCCGTTCCTCGAGGGGCCTTCGGACGGCGCGGCCCGCATGGAACCGCTGATCGTCCAGTCGGGGAACGGCAACGAGACCACCACGCGCACCGACTTCCTTGTCGAGCAGCAACGCATGCTCGATTCAGGCTGGCAGGTGGTCATCCTGGCCGACGCACATGGTGTGAGGCGCCAGATCGTCATCGCCGTTGCCGCCGCCACATCGGTACTCGTGATCGTGCTGCTGGTCGCGGCGAACATCTATCAACGCCGCCGTCGCATGATCGAGCGCCTGACCCTGCAGGAGGCGGCACGCCAGGAGCTGGAAGTCCGCGTGCGCGAGCGGACGCGAAACCTGACGGAAACCACCGACAAGCTGCGCGCCGAGGTCGAGGAACGCCGCCGGGCGGAGGCCGAACTGAAGACCGCTCAGGCCGAACTCGTTCAGGCATCAAAGATGGCGGCGCTCGGTCAGATGGCGGCCGGCCTGAGCCACGAGCTCAACCAGCCGCTGGCCGCGATCCGTTCCTATGCCGAAAACGCGGTGACCTTCCTGGAGCGCGAGCGCACGGACACGGCGAAATCCAACCTCAGCGAAATCGCGGAACTGACCGACAGGATGGCGCGCATCATCAAGAACCTGCGCACCTACTCGCGCAACGAGCAGGTTCCTGTCCGTGCGGTCCGCCTGCAGGACGCGGTGGACGAGGCGCTGGCGTTGCTGGACACCCGGCTTTCCGAGTCCGGCACCACGGTGCAACTCGACGTGCCCTCCGACCTGCCGCCGGTCATGGCCGGCGACGTGCGATTGCAGCAGGTGTTCGTCAATCTGTTCACGAATGCCATAGACGCCATGAGCGGCAGGCCAGAGCGCATCATCAAGGTCCGCGCCCATGCGGATGCGGACGGCGTTCAGGCCTGCGTGGAGGACACGGGCCCCGGCGTACCCTCCGACGTGCTCGAGAATGTCTTCGATCCGTTCTACTCCACAAAGGACGTAGGCGAGGGAATGGGACTGGGCCTGTCGATCACCTACGGAATTGTTCGCCGGTTCGGCGGCGTCATCACGGTCTCCAACGGTGATCAGGGCGGTGCGGTCTTCACGATCACGCTGCCGCGCGCCGTCAGCGCAAATGAGGCCGCGGAATGAGTTACGACGTCATCCTTGTTGACGACGAGGTGCACCTGCGCACCGCCTGCAGTCAGGCCTTTGAACTGGCCGGAATCTCGGTCGCAAGCTTCGACTCCGCGGAAAGCGCGCTCGACGCCATCGACCGAAACCACCCCGGTGTGGTCGTGACCGACGTCAAGATGGCCGGCATGGGCGGACTTCAGCTCCTCACAGCGGCGCTCGAACGCGACCCGCAACTGCCTGTCATCCTGATTACCGGCCACGGGGACATCGCGATGGCCGTGCAGGCCATCAAGGACGGCGCCTACGACTTCCTTGAGAAGCCTTTTGCCAGCGAGCGGCTGGTGGAAATCACCCGGCGGGCCCTGGACCTGCGCCGGCTGGTGATCGAAAATCGCTCGCTGCGCGATGCACTCGATACAGGTGACGCGCTTGAGCGGTCTGTGGTTGGCCGGTCACCCGAAATGGTGCAACTTCGGGGGCTGATTGAGAGCTATGCGGCCACCGACGCCGACATTCTGATCCACGGCGAGACCGGCACCGGCAAGGAGCTCGTCGCCCGGAGCCTGCACGATCTTTCGGAACGGGCCGGGAAGCGGTTCGTCGCCCTGAACTGCGCCGCCCTGCCGGAGAACATCGTCGAGAGCGAATTCTTCGGTCATGTGGCCGGCGCATTCACGGGTGCGATGTCCGCGCGCGAAGGGAAGTTCGAGTATGCGAACGGCGGTACGCTGTTCCTTGACGAGATCGAGAGCATGCCCCTCGATCTCCAGTCCCAGCTGTTGCGGGTCCTGCAGGAGCGCAAGATCGTGCGGCTGGGTGCGAACGAGGAAATCCCGGTGGATATCCGGATCATCGCCGCCACCAAGGAGGATCTCGGCTCCGCGTCCGACGCGGGCCGGTTCCGCGCGGATCTGTTCTTCCGCCTGAACGTTCTGTCGCTGGAGATTCCGCCGCTGCGCGCGCGCCGCGATGACATTCCGCTGCTGTTCGCGCATTTCCTCGAACAGTTCGCCATGCGCTTCAAGCGAGACGTCGAAGCCGCCTCGCCCGTCCATCATGCCGAGCTGATGGCACGCGAATGGCGCGGCAATGTGCGTGAACTCCAGAATGTGGCCATGCGGTTCGCGCTGGGCTTCGGCCTTGAGGCTGACAATCAACAGGCACCAGACCCTGCAGGGGCCGGGCAACGCCTCGCGGACCAGGTCAATGCCTTCGAACGTGATGTCATCCGCCGCACACTGGATGCCAACGCAGGGCGGCTGAAGCCGACCTATGAGCAACTCGGCGTTTCACGGAAGACACTCTACGAAAAGATCCGTAAGCACGGCCTGTCCGCCGAAACGGACGAAGCCGCCGAATGAGTTCTGGCCCAGATGGGTGGAAATCCACCCAGATGCATCGGCCGGTGGGTCGGTTTGGAAACACCACCGGACCTTCTGGCCCAGGCCCATTCCCCATGCCGCCACTCAACTATCTGAAATCATGTGATAATTCCGGAAGATACCCATATCACCCGAAAGTGGCATCGTCATTGCTACGAGGAAGGCATTGAATGTGCGGCGGCAACACACCGCCAACAAAATGCTCAAAAGGGAGAGCCTCGATGAAAACCATCTTCTTTGCGGCCGCAGCGACCGTTGCGGCCAGCCTGACCCTCGCCGCCGCACCGGCCCTTGCCGCCTGCGACGACGGCGAAATCGTTATCAAGTTCAGCCACGTCACCAACACCGACAAGCACCCGAAGGGCATTGCCGCCACGCTACTTGAAAAGCGCGTGAACGAGGAAATGAACGGAAAGGCCTGCATGGAGGTCTTCCCGAATTCCAGCCTCTACAACGACGACAAGGTGCTGGAGGCCATGCTCAACGGCGACGTCCAGATGGCCGCGCCATCCCTGTCCAAGTTCGAGACCTTCACCAAGAAGTTCCGGCTGTTCGACCTGCCCTTCGTTTTCGAGGACATCAACGCGGTGGACCGCTACCAGACCTCGGCTGACGGCCAGAAGCTGCTCAAGTCGATGGAACGCAAGGGCCTGCTTGGTCTTGCCTTCTGGCACAACGGCATGAAGCAGATGTCGGCCAACAAGCCACTGCTTGTCCCGGACGATGCGAAGGGCCTGAAGTTCCGCGTGCAGCCCTCCGAAGTGCTGGTTGCCCAGTTCGAGGCGCTCGGCGCGAACCCGCAGAAGATGGCCTTCAGCGAAGTCTATGGCGCGCTGCAGACCAAGGTCGTCGATGGCCAGGAGAACACCTGGTCGAACATCTACGGTCGCAAGTTCTTCGAAGTTCAGGACGGCGTGACCGAAACGAACCACGGGATCATCGACTACCTGGTCGTGACCTCCACCGAATGGTGGGACGGTCTGCCGGCCGATGTGCGTGACCAGCTCGCCACGATCATGGCCGAGGTCACCACCGCCCGGAACGCCGAATCCACCGCCGTCAACGAACGCGCCAAGCAGCTTGTGATCGACGCCGGCGGCGAGGTACGCAAGCTCACCCCGGCCCAGCGCCAGGAGTGGATCGACGCCATGAAGCCTGTCTGGGAGAAGTTCCAGGACGAGATCGGCACCGACACCATCAAGTCGGCCGTCTCCTACAACAAGAGCAGCTAGCTCTGGCTGTCCGGCGCGGAAGGCTCTAGGCTTTCCGCGCCGGATCGCAAATCGGGCGGCGCGCTCGCCCGTAACGCCACAACGGTTCGGGGGGACCGATCGATGGCCAGCAAACAGCCCGGCGCGTTCGCGCGCCGTATCAACAGCATCGAAGAGAACTTCATCGCCGTCACGCTCGGCCTGATGACGCTCGTCACCTTCGCCAATGTGGTCGCGCGCTACGTTTTCAACGACAACATCCTCTGGGCACTGGAAGCCACGGTCTTCCTGTTCGCCTGGCTGGTGCTGGTCGGTGCGTCCTACTGCGTGAAAACCCGGGCACATCTCGGCGTTGACCTGCTCCTGAACGCCTTCGCGCCGCCACTGGCGCGTTTTCTCGCGATTGTCGCGGTGCTGGCCTGCATTGCCTTCAGCGTCCTGTTGCTGATCGGCTCATGGGAGTACTGGTATCCGTTTGTCGGAAAACGCGCCTGGTACGAAGTCGATGATATTCTCATGCCAGGCTTTCTCCAGTTTCTCGCGGACTGGCTGAACGAGGGAGAGCGCTATGAGAAAATGCCGCGCTTCATCCCCTATTTCTGCCTGCCGCTCGGTATTGCACTCCTGACGTTCCGGTTTCTCCAAGCCGGATGGAACGTTGTCACCGGCAAACAGCTTCTGGTGATCGCCAGCCACGAGGCAGAAGAATTGCTGCAGGAATCACAGGCCGGCAGCCAGGAAAAGGACTGACGCAATGGAAGCGATCTACCTCTTCCTGATGGTCATCATCCTGCTGATGATCGGTGTGCCGATCGCAGTTGGTCTCGGCCTGTCCTCGGTCGTGTTCCTCATGGTCTATTCCGACGCCTCCCTGGCATCGGTCGCGCAGACCCTGCTCAACGCCTTCGCCGGACACTTCACACTGCTGGCGATCCCGTTCTTCATCCTCGCCTCGGCGTTCATGTCCACCGGCGGGGTTGCCCAGCGCATCATCCGCTTCGCCATTGCCGCCGTCGGCCACTTCCCCGGCGGCCTGGCCATCGCGGGCGTGTTTGCCTGCATGCTGTTCGCCGCCCTGTCGGGCTCTTCCCCGGCGACCGTAGTAGCGATCGGATCCATCGTCATCGCCGGCATGCGGCAGGTCGGATACTCGAAGGAATTTGCCGCCGGCGTGATTTCCAACGCCGGCACGCTGGGCATCCTGATCCCACCTTCCATCGTGATGGTGGTCTATGCCGCCGCGGTCGATGTGTCGGTCGGACGCATGTTCCTGGCCGGTGTTGTTCCGGGCATCACCGCCGGGCTGATGCTCATGATCGCCATTTTCCTGGTGGCGAAGTTCCGGGGCCTGCCGTCCCAGCCGCGCGCAAGCTTCCGCGAACTGTTCAGCTCGGCCCGGGATGCCGGTTGGGGCCTGTTCCTGATCGTGATCATCCTGGGCGGCATCTATGGCGGTATCTTCACGCCGACGGAAGCCGCCGCCGTGGCGGCTGTCTATGCCTTCCTGATCGCCAACTTCGTCTATCGCGACATGGGTCCGCTGAAAGCTGGTGTGGACGGCATCCCGTCCAGCCTGATGCGCATGCCGAGCGCTCTGATCACCGCCTGGGTCCACCCGGACACCAAGAAGACACTTCTGGAAGCCGGCAAGCTGACCATCATGCTGATGTTCATCATCGCCAATGCGCTGATCCTGAAGCATGTGCTGACCGAGGAGCGGATTCCCCAGCTCATCACCGAAGCGCTGCTGTCGGCAGGTTTCGGACCGATCATGTTCCTGGTGATGGTGAACCTGCTGCTGCTGATCGGCGGCCAGTTCATGGAACCCTCGGGGCTGATCGTCATCGTGGCGCCGCTGGTCTTCCCCATCGCCGTCGAGCTGGGGATCGACCCGATCCACCTCGGCATTATCATGGTCGTGAACATGGAAATCGGCATGATCACACCGCCGGTTGGGCTGAACCTGTTCGTCACGGCGGGCGTCGCCCAGATGTCGGTGATGAACGTGGTCCGCGCCGCACTGCCCTGGGTCGGGATCATGTTCCTGTTCCTGATCCTGGTGACCTATGTACCGTGGATTTCGACCTTCCTGCCGACCAGCCTGATGGGGCCGGAAATCATCACGAAATAAGAAAGGGCGGCCCGAAGGCCGCCCTTTCGAAATACGCAGGGAAACGGGCGTTACTTCGCCGCCGGGACCTCGATGCCCAGCAGCTTCGCCGCATTGCCGCCCATGACCAGCGCCTTGTCGTCTTCCGACAGGCCCTTCACGGAATCGACGTGGCCGACCGGATCGGTCTCCGCCATGTCGTACGGATAGTCTGTGCCCATGACCACATGGTCCGCGCCCCAGGTCTCGATCAGGTAGCGGAGCTGATGCTCGGTGAACACAACCGTGTCGAAGTACATCTTCTTGATGTACTCGGAGGGCGGCTTGGAGATGGTCACACGGCAGTCGTCACGCAGGTGATAGGGGTGATCGAAGCGGCCCGAATAGGCGGGCACATAGCCACCGCCATGAGCGATGCAGATCTTCAGGCCGGAGTATTTCTCCATGTAGCCGTCGAAGACCAGGTGACCGACCGCCAGCGCGGACTCAACCGGGTGGCCGATCGTGTTGCGGAAATAGTGGTCACCCATCCGTTCCTTGATGCTGGTCCCGATGGGGTGCATGAAGATGACGACCCCCAGCTCCTCGACACGGGCGAAGAACTTCTCCAGCCCGGCACGGGTCAGGTCCTGGCCGTTCACGTTGGTGGAAATCTCCACGCCGCGCATGCCCAGGTCGTTCACGCAGCGGTCGAGCTCGGCCACCGCGATGTCCGCATCCTGCAGCGGCACGGTGCACAGGCCGACGAAGCGGTCCGGGTGCTGGCCGACGACTTCGGCGATGCGGTTGTTGACCACCTGCGCCGTCTCGCGCGCGAAGCCCGCTTCATAGGCGTAGTTGTAGTGGAATGGCGCCGGCGAAATCGCCTGCACATCGATGCCCGCCGCATCCATATCCGCGATACGCGCGGACGGGTCGGTGAGCTTCGACAGGATCGTCTGGTGCTGCTTGGCGTTGATCTCCGACGTCAGCGGATTGGTATCGACGTAGAGATTGCGCTGGTCGGCCGCCTCGGCGTCCTTCAGCATCGCGTCGGCTTCCGGCACATGCAGGTGGCAGTGGATATCGACGGTGAAGTGCTTCTTGCCGTCGGTCACCGCGCGGTGGTGGCCGGTGTCACCCGCCGGTGCGTGATGCGCACCGTGATGATGGGTGTGGTCGGTACAGGTAAAAAGCATACGTGCTTCCTCCTTGGCACCCGTCCTTCTTCAGGCTCCGAACGGGCGGATGGGATAGGCCCCGTGCTGAGCCTCTCGAAGCACGGGGTTGGGGTTTCCCCCGTTTAAAGCTTCAGCAGCTTCGCGGCGTTTTCGCCGAGAATCGCGCGCTTCTGGTCGTCGGACAGGTCGGAACCCATGATGTGGCCGACCGGATCGGTCTCCGCCATGTCGTAGGGATAGTCCGTGCCCATCATAACGTGGTCGGCGCCGTAGTAGCTCGCCAGGAACTCCAGCTGCTCGTTGGTGAACACGACCGTGTCGAAATAGAAGCGCTTCAGATAGTCGCCCGGAATCTTGCCGGCCGGCAGTTCGCGCTGCATGTCGCCGCGCAGCGGATGTGCATGGTCGATACGGCCGGGGTAGGCGCCCAGGAAGCCGCCGCCATGGGCCAGCACCACCTTCAGGCCCGGATGGCGATCCATCACGCCGTCGAAGATCAGGTAATGCACGGCCACGGTGGTCGCCAGCGGGTTGCCGATGATGTTCGCGAAGTAATGGTCGGCCAGGCGGTCACCCTTGGCGAAGCCCGACGGATGGATGAAGACGACCACGTCCAGCTCCTCGCACTTGGCGAAGAACGGGTCGAGCCCGGCCTTGGAAAGTTCCTGCCCGGCAACGTCGGCGTTGATTTCCACGCCCTTCATGCCGAGATCCTTCACGCAGCGCTCCAGCTCGGCGGCGGCCATCTGCGGATCCTGCAGCGGCACGGTGCACAGCGCGACGAAGCGGTCGGGGTTGCCCGCCACCAATTCGGCCAGGCTCTCGTTCACGGTTTTCGCGACCTGGAGACCGAGGTCCGGCTCGGCCCAGTAGCCGTAATGGTTCGGCGCGGTGGACACGGCCTGCACATCGACGCCCGAGGCGTCCATCTCCGCCAGCCGGATCGACGTGTCGGTCAGCTTCGGCATGATGTCCTGGTTGTGGGCGATCTGGAACTTGCGGGTCGCATCGTTCGAGTGGAACAGCAGCGGCTCCTTCGACAGTTCGAATGCGTCCTTCAGAAGCGCGTCGGCCGCCGGCACATGCAGGTGGCAATGGATATCGACGGTGCGCACGCCGAGTTTCTCGACCTTTGCCGCGCCCGAGGCATCGGACGGCGCGTGATGTGCGCACGTCTCACCCGGCGCATGATAGTGACCGCATTTGAACAGCATATTCTCAGTTCCCCACGAAACGGTTTGTATTGGATTGGCGGTGCCCGGATGACCCGGCCCGCCGGCGCGCGCGATTATACAGATCGAACCACGCTCCGAAAGTCGCCAACAACGCCATGCGTCATATCGCCGAACCTGTTAGCGTTACAGGGCTGCGGACCGGAAACCGGACGCATCGGAACTCGCATGATCCGGGGGGAAACGATCATGAGTGATACCGGCATCACCGCCCTGCACAGCGTCGATCTGGGCGTTACGGACGTCAAGGCGGCAGCGAACTTCTTCACCGATGTCTGGGGGCTGGAAAAGGTGGCCGGCGACGGCGAGACCGCCTATCTGCGCGCCACCGGCCCGTTTCACCATGTGCTGGCCCTGCACAAGCGCCCGACCGCGGAAATCCTGCGGGTCAACCTGCTGGCGCGTGACCGCGCCTCCGTCGATGCGCTGCATGCCCGGACCGCAGGGGAAGGCGCGGAATATGGTGTCAGCGACGTGGCGGACCCGGCGGCGCTCGACCAGCCCGGCGGCGGCTATGGCTTCGCCTTCCGGGACGGCGAGGGGCGCAACATCGCCGTCGTCTCGGACATCGCCACACATGGCAACACGCAAGACATTGCGGACCGGCCGCGCAAATTGGCCCATGTGGTGCTGAACGCGGACGAGCCCGAAGCGGCGGTAAACCTTTTCACCGGACTGCTGGGGTTTCGGGTCAGCGACCGCACGGGGATGCATAATTTCCTGCGCTGCGGCGATGCCACCCAGGGCCTGATCGATCACCACAACATCGCCATCGGCAATGGCGGCGGCGCGAAGCTGAACCACATCGCCTTCGAGATGCCGGACCTGGAATCGGTGATGCGCGGCGCGGGCCGCTGCCGCGATGCCGGCTGGCCCATCGAGTGGGGCGTCGGCCGCCACGGGCCGGGCAACAATGTCTTCGCCTATTTCATCGGGGTCGAGGACATCCCCATCGAATACACGGCGGAAGTGGAACAGGTGGACGACAGCTACCCCACCGGCAGTCCCGACGACTGGGGCTGGCCCGCCGGGCGCAGCGACCACTGGGGCATCACCAACCCGCCCTCGGACAACCTGAAAGCCGCGCAAAGCCGGATCGGCTTTGCGCCCGACAGCTACGGCTTCTAGCCGCACACCAAGAGGAAACACGTCATGAGCGACGCCAACGCCCCCCGGGTCGTGACCAAGCAGCTTTACGCCGTCCTGACCACACCCTGTGTCGATCGGGAGATCATGCGCCAGTCCCTGCCCGACCATCTGGAGTATCAGTGCGAGCTGGAGGCGCGCGGCGTGATGTTCGCCGCCGGGCCGCTGTTCGACGAGGACGATGCGCCGCCGCGCGCCGGGCTGATCATCATCCGCGCCGGCAGCTTCGAGGAAGCCCATGAGATTGCCAGGGCCGACCCGATGCATGCCCGGGGCTTGCGCACCTACACGCTCGACAAGTGGCAGATCAATGAGGGCGGCTTCACGCTGAAGGTCGCCTTCGACGCCTGTTCGGTGACAATCGACTGAACCGGAACCGGGCGGCACAAGGTCGCACTTGGACAGCGCCGCAACTTTGTGCTTTGAGAGAGTAAGTCAGAACAGGGAGGTTACCGATGGCATCCGGACAGTTTGGAATTTCGCAGCATGTGGAACGGCGCGAGGACGCGCGGCTGCTGACCGGTGGCGGCGCCTATGCCGATGATACGGGCTTCGAGGGACAGGCCTATGCCGCCTTCCTGCGGGCACCGGTCGGCCATGGTGTCATCAGTTCCATCGACACCTCGGAGGCGGAGAGCGCGCCGGGCGTGATCGCGGTCTATACCGGCCAGGACCTGAAGGATGCCGGCGTCGGCCCCATCCCGAACGTCACCCCGTTCCAGAACCGGGACGGCTCGGACATGCTGCGTACGCTGCGCCCCGCCGTCGCCGTGGACAAGATCTATCATGTGGGCGAGATCGTCGCGATCGTGGTCGCCGAGACCACCGCGCTGGCACAGGATGCAGTGGACCTCATCATGCTGGATGTGGACCCCCTGCCCGCGCTGACCGACATACGTGAGGCGGCAAAACCCGACGCACCCCAGCTTCACGACGACATCCCCGGCAACCTGGTCCTCGACTTCCAGATCGGCGACGAGGCGAAAGCGAAGTCCGCCGTCGAGAACGCCGCCCATGTGGTAAACCTGACGCTGACCACCAACCGGCTGGTGGTCGCCTCCATGGAGCCGCGCAGCGCGGCGGCGCGTTTCGATGCGGCCGCCAATAACGGCGCGGGTTGCTATGAGCTGATCAGCGGCTCGCAGGGTGTGAACGCCATGCGCAACATGCTGGCCGACCCCATCTTCAAGGTGCCGCACGAGCAGATGCATGTGCGCACCAACGATGTGGGCGGCGGCTTCGGCATGAAGACGCAAGCCTACCCCGAATACGTCGCGATCCTGTTCGCGGCGAGGGCCTGCGGGAAGCCTGTGAAGTGGCAGGGCACCCGCTCGGAGGCCTTCCTGGCCGACAATCAGGCCCGCGACGGCGTGATGCACGGCACCATGGCCTTCGATGCGGACGGGAAAATGCAGGCCTTCCGGGTCGATATGATCGCGGCGATGGGTGGCTATCTGTCTTCCCACGGCCCTGCGGCGGCGACACGCAACGTCTGCAACTGCCTGACCGGCTGCTATGACAACCCGGCACTGGAATTCCAGGTAAAGTGCTACCTGACCAACAATATCCCCATCGGGCCGTATCGCGGCGCGGGCCGCCCCGAGGCGGCCTACATCCTTGAGCGGATGATGGACCACGCTGCCCGCCAGATGGGAATCGACCGGGTGGAATTGCGCCGGCGCAACTTCATCAAGCCCGGACAGATGCCCTACACGACCTCGATCAACCAGGTGTACGACTCCGGTGAGTTCGAGGCGGCGATGGACAAGGCGCTCGAACTGGCCCAGTGGGATTCCTTTGAGGATCGCCGCGCCGAGAGCGAGGCCAGCGGCAAGCTGCGCGGCATCGGCATATCCTGTTTCGTGGAGACGGCAGGTGGCTTCCTGTCGGAGGGCGCAAAGATCGGCTTCGCCGCGGACGGTACGGTCGAGGCCCGCCTCGCGGTCCAGTCCAACGGACAGGGCCATGTCACCTCCTTCGCGCAGGTTGTCTCCGACCTGCTGGAAGTGCCGTTCGAGAGCGTCCGGATCATCGAGGGCGACAGCTTCGAGACCCCGACGACCGGCTTCGCCTCGGTCGCCTCGCGCTCCATGGCGCTGGCCAGCGGCGCGATCTCGCTGACGGTCGATGCCATCATCGACAAAGGCCGCAAGCTCGCCGGCCATGTGCTGGAAGCCGCCGAAGCCGATATCGAATACGCCGACGGCAGCTTCAAGGTGGTGGGCACCGACCGGGCGATCGGCATCTTCGATCTGGCCGAGAAGGCCAGGTCGCTGGGCGACCTGCCCGAGGGTGTGCCGGACAGCCTGGATTCTGCCGAGGACTTCACTTCACCCGAGCAGACCTACCCGAACGGCTGCCACATCTGTGAGGTCGAGATCGATCCGGAGACTGGCGTCATCGACGTGCTGAACTACATCGCGGTTGATGACTGCGGAACGGTCATCAATCCGATGATCGTCCACGGCCAGGTGCATGGCGGCGTGGCGCAGGGTCTGGGCCAGGTGCTCGGCGAGCACGCGATCTATGACGAGGACGGCCAGCTTCTGGCGGGCTCGTTCATGGACTACATGATGCCACGCGCCGACGACATGCCCGACATGAAGCTGGGCTTCCACTCGGTGAAGTGCACCACCAACCCGGTGGGCGCGAAGGGCGCGGGCGAGGCCGGCACCACCGGTGCGCTGGCCGCCGGGATGAACGCCATCATCGACGCGCTGGCGACCCGGGGCATCACCGAGATGGACATGCCCGCGAACCCGCCGAAGGTCTGGGCCGCGCTGAACAGGAACTAGGTCCCACAGAAACGGGATACAAAAAAGGGCGGGTCCAGGACCCGCCCTTTTCTTTTGACGTCGGCATTCCGGCCTAGGCCGCTTCGAGCGGACGCGCGTCGTAGGTCTTCATCACCATGTGGATGCCGTGGAACAGCGCCACGAAGGAGCCGATCTCCATGATCTCGGCATCCGACCAGTGCTTGTGCATCTCGTCGTAGAAGATCTTGTCCACCTTGGTGGAATCGAGGAAGAGTTGTTCGGCGAAGCGGAGCGCGACCTTCTCGCGTTCGGAGAACAGGTCCGAATCCTCATAATCCTCGCAGCCGATATCGATCATCTCTTCCGTCAGGCCATCGGCGATCGCCTTCTTCGAACGCAGGTTCGCGAAGTACGGGTCATCGACGAAGCGGGCGAGCTGGATACGGATGATTTCCTTCAGCTTGTGATCGACACTGCCGTCCCGGTGGGACACCAGCATCGCACGCAGCATCGGCTTGAGCTGGTCCGGGGAGCGCGCGAAGATTCGCACGAACACCGGATCGGGCACGCCGAGTTCCTCGCACTCGCCGAGCAACTCGACGAGTTCCGGGTCGGTGACGGCGGACGCATCGAGCGGGGTCATGCGGGACATTATTCGGCCGCCTCACCCTGCAACGATTCCGGCTTGTCGCCGTACAGCCGTTCCGATTCCTCCTGGCTCACCAGACGGCCGTCCGGCGAGAACATCGGATAGAACTTCAGCGTTCCGAAGAAGGTGTGGAAGCCGAGGTTCATGAACAGGAACATGCCGAGCTCCACAACTTCCTCTTCCGAGAGGTACTTGCGCAGATCTGCCCAGTCCTCATCCCCGAAGGAATCCGGATCGGTCGAAATCTTCTCGACATAGCGCATGATCGCCTTCTCCTCGTCGGAGAAGATGTCACTTGCCGCGTGGTTGTAGATCCCCTCATCGAGGGCTTTTTCATCGAGGCCTTGCCGCTTCGCCGAAGCGGACCGAACGTTGCCTCAATAGCTGCAATGGGCCATGCGCGAGAGCATGACCCGGATGACCTCTTTCAGCCGGTGGCTGAGGTTGCCTTCGTTGAAGGCCTTCACCCAGGCGAGATAGAACTTCTCGGCCAGGTCGATGTTGTGGCCCATCACCGCGTGGAAGCCCGGATCGGGCGCGCGCAGCTCGAGCGATTTCTCGACATAGGGCCGAAGCTTTGTCTTCTTCAGCTCTTCGATGTCGAGCAAGGTGATGTTTGCTGGCATCCGTGTTTCCTTTCCTGTCGGGAGCCGCCCGTTCAGGCGTGCTCCTCGATGGCCTTCTTGAGAACCTGTTTGCGATCGACGCCGGTGCGCGTCTCGACCACTTCGCCGCCCTTGATGAACAGAAGGGTCGGGAATCCGCGCACGCCATAGCGCGCCAGAAGGCCGTGGTTCTCATCGCCGTTGACCGTGCCGATGACCACGTTCTCCGGCATCTCCCCGGCCACCTGACCCAGCACCTTCTTGAGCTGCCGGCACGGTACGCAGGTCTCCGACCAGAAATCGACCACCGTCAGGCCCTCACGGCCCAGCACTTCCGTGTCGAAATTCTTGTCATCGAAAACTGCGAAATCTTCCTGTGCCATCCAGGACCTCCCTGCGATGTCCGGCAAAAACCCGTGCAAATGCACGCACCGAACATGAACTCGTATGGCCGGAATTAAAACACACAAATGCGACACCGGTAACGCCTAAGACGTTGCCTTGTTTGCATAACTGTCGTGAGACATCCGGCACACAGCGAAGAAATCCGGGAAACAGTGCCGCGAAAAACGGCTAATGATGGGGCGCTTCGGAGACCTGTTCGGCCGGCGGGGTAAGCACCGGCAGCGCGCCCGGCGAGGCCGGCCGCGACCAGTCGCGCGTGAGATGCACACCGGCCGCTTTCAGTTCCTGCATATAGGCTTCGACCGCTGCCGTGCCCGGCCAGCCTGCGTCGTCATTGCGCTTCGCCCAGGATTGCGCGAGCGGCGCCAGCGCGCCCGCCCACTGGCCCCGACGGCTCTTGAGAAGCTTCGCGGTCCGTATCCCCTGCTCCTTGAGCTTCTCGAGGGCGGATTCCCCGGCGGCGCAATAGGCTTTTGCCGCGGGCACCGTGAAAGCCGACGCGGTGGCCCGGACCGCCTCGCGAACCGCCTCAGGCAGATCGGCAAGCAAGCGCGCGTTGACCGTCACGATATACGGCACCTGCGCGCCGAACCCCGTGCGGGTGTAATGATCGGCCTGTTCCTTCAGGCCGAGACGCCGCATATCCGTGTCCGGCATCAGCGCGCCGATCAGGACCCCGGCCTCAAGGCGCGAGGCGATCAGGTCGGCCCGGATCGGCACCGGGGCGCCCTCGACACCGGACAGCCAGCCTTCAACCTTATCGACGATGCCGATCGGGATCCCGCGTACATCACCGGGGTTGGTGATCTTCTGCACCGAAATGAAGTTGTACGCATCGCTTGTGATGGGCGCGAGGTACATCTGCCCCGCCTTTTCGACGGGGCCGGTCATGCCCTCCACCGTCTCATGGACGTTATGGTAGGCCTCGGCCACAACAGCGCAGTCCTCTGTCGTGAAAGGCATGCGGTAGGTCAGGTTCTGCAATGGCAGGCGATCGACTTCCTCATTCACGGACACAATGCCGAACAACACCAGATCGTCCTCCAGCGCCTCCAGCACTCCACCCGGCCGGGCAAGCGAACCGTCGTGCATCTCCACCCACACAGGGGGCGTACCGCCAGCGTCTTCCATACGGCGGGACACTTCAGCCTGAAAGTGTTTGCGGAATACCGATAGCGCGGTGTGATGACCCGGGAGCGCACTGGTCACGGACAGGCGCAGCGTGTCCTCAGCGTAGGCCGGAAACGCAAGAAACAGGGTGCCGCACAGCGCAGCGGCAAGCGTGGTCTTCGTCATATTGCGCCTCGTTCCTTCCTGGATCGTCCGCCGCCGGGCCGATCTCCGGTCCGACAGATGCGCATTCCCGGCCATAGTGCCGGGCAAAGGTTAATCAACCCTCGACAAAGCCGGAGGACAAAACGTTTGAAACGAGGTGCATCGGAACGATGGAATCGCGCAGTCAGGCCGCCTGTTCACGCCCACCCAGCTCGAAGACATCGGCGAGCAACTCATAGGAGCGCACACGCTTTTCGAAGTCGTGGGTGATTGTCAGCACAACGAGTTCATCGAGACCACATTCCTCCGCAAACGCCGTCAGCCGGTCGCGCAGCGACTCCGGATCGCCGGTGAAGCGGTTCGCCTTGTTCGCCTCGACGATGCGTTTTTCCTGCTCGTTATAGGGATAGGCGAGCGCCTCTTCCGGCGGCGGATAGGGCAAATGCTGGCCGTACTGCAGTTTCAGACGCCACAGATCGCGGCTCGCTGCCAGATACTCGGCCTCCTCAGCCGTGTCTGCGCAGATCACGAAGACGCCCGCGCTGGCCTTCGGTTCGGCCAGCGATTCCGACGGCTTGAAGTTCCGCCGGTAGTAGTCGAGCACCGGCGCACAGGCCTCGGGCGCGATGAAATGGGCAAAGGAGAATGCAAGGCCGAAATGCGCGGCATAGGACGCGCTCTGGTCGCTGGATCCCAGCAGCCAGACTTCCGGCATTTCGGCAATCGCGGGCGTCGCGCGCACCTTCTTGAAAGGTTCGGTCACCGGCGGCTCGTCTGACAGGAAAGCCATCATGTCCGCGATCTTGGTCGGGAAATACTCGATCCCGATCTCGCTGCCATAGGCCAGCGCCGCCGCCGTCAGCCCGTCGCTGCCCGGCGCCCGGCCGATGCCGAGGTCGATGCGGCCCGGATAGAGGTTTTCCAGAAGCTTGAAGTTCTCCGCCACCTTCAGCGGTGAATAATGGCTCAGCATCACGCCGCCGGACCCGACGCGGATCCGCTCCGTGGCGGCGGCGACGCGCGTGATCATGATTTCCGGCGACGAGCCCGCGAACCCCTCGGTGCCGTGATGTTCGGCCAGCCAGTATCGGTCATAGCCGAGCTTCTCGGTCGCCTGGGCCAGGGCGATGGTTTCCGCCAGAGCCTGGCGCGGATCGCCACCGGCACGGACGGGGGATTGGTCGAGGACGGAAAGTTTCACCATGGGTTTCTTTCTACCATGCCGACATCGATCAGCCATCCGCCCCGGCGCCCTTTTCCGGGCCGGGGCGCGGGCGCAGGAACACCGTGGCCAGGATGCCCGCGATCACGATGGCCGCGCCGATCACGTTCAGTTCGGACGGGATTTCTCCCAGCGTCGGGATCGCCACGAACAGCGCCAGCGCGGGCGCGGCGGACATGATCGCGGCCTGGCGCGTCGGCCCGATGGTCTTCACGGAATAGGCATGCGCGAGGATGCAGAGGAATGCACCGAACACCCCATGTACCACCGTCTGCAGGGCGATATCGGCCAGCGGGGCCGTGAACAGGCCCGACGGCAGGAACAGCAGCCAGATCGGCACATAGACCAGCGCGTTGCCCACCAGCAGCGCCGCCAGCGACTGGATCACCGACAGGCGCCACCGGCGCATTCCGGCGTACCAGAGCGCCCCGGACAACCCGGCGGCCAGGAACAGGATATGCCCGCGCCACTGGCCCGGCGCATCGCCCGCAATCGCATCCCAGCCGACGGCGGCAACCCCGACGACGATGGCCGCAATGCCGGCCCACTGCCATCGCCCGGGCCGGTCGCCGACCCATAACCAGGTCACGAAGGCCGCGAAGACCGGTAGCGAGCCGTTCATCAGTACGGCGGCATGGCCCACCGGCGCGAAGGTCATTCCGGCAAACAGCAGCAGCACGAAGGGCGCACCGCCGAAAAACGCCACGACGGCATGGGCGCGCAGATCCACATGCCAGGGCCAGGCACGCAGCAGGAACGGCGAGGCCAGCAGCGCGGCCACACCCATGCGCAGACCCGCGAGATCGAACACGGTCAGCGCGTCCGTCGTCGCCCCGAAGCGCCCGGCTACGAGCATCGCCACGAAACACAAGACGGTGGCACAGCCCGCGGCGATGCCACCCAGCTCCTTCGACATGCGGAGAAATCGCTCCCGATGTGGAATGCGGCCGCCGGACTGGCGTCGCGCGAGTGAAAGGTGTCGTGACTATATCAGTCTTGATCGAATGTGCCCGGCACTGAACAATCCCCCTCCCATGGCCAAACCTGCACCAGATTTCTCCACGATTCCGTCCATCGACCGGCTTCTCCAGTCGCCGGAAGGCACGGCGCTTGCCGAAACCCACGGACGCGCACCCGCGACGGCGGCGCTCCGCCATGTCCTCGATCAGGTCCGCGCGGCGCTGGCGGACGGTGGCGCGCCGGATTTGTCCGAAACGGCCATCGCCCGCACCGCCTCGGCACAGCTCGACCGGGCGGCCGAGCCGTCCCTGAAGCGCGTCTTCAACCTGACGGGCACCGTGCTGCACACTAATCTGGGCCGTGCCCCGCTCGCCGAGGCTGCGATCAGCGCCATGGCCGAGGCCGCGCGCGGAGCGAGCAACCTGGAGTTCGACTTGGCCGCCGGCAAGCGCGGCGACCGCGACGTACATGTGGAAGACCTCCTGTGCGAACTCACCGGTGCGGAAGCCGCCACGGTGGTGAACAACAATGCCGGCGCAGTGTTGCTACTCCTGAACGCACTGGCATTGCGCAAGGAAGTCCCCGTCTCGCGTGGCGAGCTGGTGGAGATCGGCGGGGCCTTCCGTATCCCCGACATCATGGCACGCGCGGGCGCGAAGCTTGTCGAGGTGGGCACGACCAACCGCACCCACCCGCACGACTACGAAGACGCCATCGGCGAACGCACGGCACTGCTGATGAAGGTACACACCTCGAACTACGCCGTGCAGGGCTTCACTGCTTCCGTCGCCGAGAACGAACTGGCGCGCATTGCCCATGCAGCGGACCTGCCGTTCGCCGTCGATCTCGGCGCAGGCGCGCTGGTCGATCTGGAGAACTGGGGCCTGCCTCATGAGCCCACCCCGCGTGAGACGATCGCCGCCGGGGCCGACATCGTCACCTTCTCCGGCGACAAGCTGCTGGGCGGCCCGCAGGCCGGGCTGGTCGTCGGCCGCAAGGACCTGATCGCGCGCCTGAAGAAGAACCCGCTCAAACGCGCCCTGCGCTGCGACAAGGCGACCCTCGCCGCACTGGCCGCGACCCTGCAGCTCTACCGCGATCCGGACCGTCTGCCCGAGCGCCTGCCGACGCTGCGCCTGCTGGCCCGGACAGCCGCCGACATCCGTGCCGAAGCCGAAGCACTGGCACCCGACGTGGCGAAGACCCTGGGTGACGGATTCACCATCGAGGTCCGGAACTGTTCGGGCCAGATCGGTTCAGGCGCCCTGCCCGTCGAGACCCTCGACAGCGCCGCCGTCACCATCACACCGGTGGCCGCGCGCGGGCGCGGGGCCGCGCTCAAGCGTCTCGCCGCCGACCTGCGCGCGCTACCCGTACCGGTCATCGGGCGGGTGCAGGACGACGCCATGTGGCTCGACCTGCGCTGCCTCGACGATGCCGCGGACTTCCGCGCACAACTCGCGAAACTGTCCGCCACATGATTATCGCGACTGCCGGTCATATCGATCACGGCAAGACCCTGCTGGTGAAGGCGCTGACCGGTATCGACGCCGACCGGCTGCCTGAGGAAAAGAAGCGTGGCATGACGCTCGACCTCGGCTTCGCCTACACCGATCTGGCCGACGGCACAAAGCTGGGCTTCATCGACGTGCCGGGCCATGAACGCCTTGTCCATAACATGCTGGCGGGTGTGACCGGCATCGACTGTGCGTTGCTGGTGATCGCTGCCGATGACGGCCCGATGCCCCAGACCCGCGAACACCTCGCCATTCTGAACCTGCTGGGCATCTCGCGCGGGATGGTCGCGCTGACCAAGACCGACCGGGTACCGGCCGAACGCGTCGAAGAGGTGCGCCAGGAAATCGAGTTGCTGCTGCTCGACAGCACGCTGGCCGAGGCACCCATCTTCCCCGTCTCCGCAATCTCCGGCGAAGGGATCGAGGCGCTGGCGACCCATATCGCGAAGCTCGCCGCCGAGACCGAGGCACAGACGGCGGCAGGTCACTTCCGTCTCGCCGTCGATCGCGTGTTCACCGTCGCGGGCGCGGGGCTGGTGGTCACGGGCACGGCATTTTCGGGCACGGTCACGCGCGAGGACCGGCTCTGGATCGCCGGTTACGGCATCGAGGTGCGGGTGCGCGGCATCCACGCCAACAACGCCGAATCGGAAGCAGGTCAGGCGGGCGACCGGCTCGCCCTGAACCTTGCCGGCATCGACAAGGAAGATATCGCACGCGGCGACTGGCTGGTCGGCAGCGACCGGCTCCGGCGACACCGGAAGATCGACGCCCGGCTGACCGTCGTGGCGGATGCCCGCCGGGCGCTGCGCCACTGGACCCCGGTCCACGTCCATCTCGGCGCGACGAATGTCACCGGCCGTGTCGCCGTCCTCGGCGCGGACAACATCGCGCCCGGCGAGAGCGCGCTTGTGCAGCTGGTCCTGGACGAGGCCATCGGCGCCTGTGCGCTGGACCGGTTCGTCATCCGCGACCAGTCGGCCCAGGAGACGCTGGGTGGCGGCCATGTGATCGACCTGTTTCCGCCGCGGCGCGGACGGGCGCGCACGGAACGCCTTGCCATGCTGGAAGCACTCGACACGTCCTCACATGAACAGGCCCTGGCAGATGCCATCGCAATCGCGGAGACCGGCATCGCGCTGGCCGAGTTCGCCGCCACCCGCAACCTGACCGACGACGGGCTCAAGGCCGTTATCGCAGACACGGGTGCGGTGGTCGCGGGCCAGGACGCGGACCGCGTCGCGTTGTCACCCTCACACTGGGGCGCGCGGACCGCAGAAGTGATGAAGGCGCTGGACGACTTCCACGCCGCCAACCCGGACCGCCTCGGGCCCGCCTCGGCCCAGCTTCGCCGCGCCGTGGGGCGGTTCATGCCCGAACCGCTGTTCGACGCGGTCGTCGCCTCGCAGATTTCCACCGGCTGCATCGCCAGCGACGGCATGCTGCTCCACCGGCCCGACCACCAGCCGGGTCTGACAGGTGACGAAGCCAAATACTGGAAGATTCTCCAGCCGCTCATGGCCGAGCCCCCCGAAGCCCCGCCCGTGATCCACGACATGGCGCGCGAGGCCGGCCTTCCGGTGCATGCGGTGATGAAGACACTCCGCCAGGCGGTGCGGATGGGCATGGCGGTGCAGATCGCAGCCAACCGCTTTTTCCTGCCCGACCCGCTGCGCGCCCACGCGGCGGTGTTCGAGAACATGATCGCGCAGACGGGAACGGTGTCGGTGTCCGATTTTCGCAAGGACGCCGGAATCGGCCGCAACCTGGCCGTCGAGGTGCTGGAATATTTCGACCGGGCCGGCCTGTCGCAGCGTGACGGCAATGTCCGGCGTCAGGTCAGGCCCGCCGACGAGGTGTTCGGGACGGTTTCCGCAGACAGGAACTGAACGTCAGGACCGCAGGCTAGGGACGGACAAAGGCGTAGTTCACAACCCGGACCACACCTTCGGTATGGGCGACGGTGTCCACCGCCTTCTTCAGTTCCTCGTCCGAGCGCGCGCGCCCCATCAGATAGACGGTCCCAAAGGAATCAGCGGCGGTACGGAAATTCACGTCCGCGACGCCGCGCGTCGAGACCATTTCCACATCGACCTTGGTCTCAAGCACCAGCACATCGTCCCATTCGAGCAGGTCGGTGCGCTTTTCGCGCTCCGCGTCGCTCATGAAGATTGCATGCCAGTAGAGCTGTTTCAGGCCACGAACCTGGCGCACCTGCTCAAGGAAACTGTCATGGGTTTCCTGGTCGGCAAAGATTCCGGTGATGAGCAGGTTCTGCTCATAAATTTCCGTCGAGGCCTTGATCGTACCTATCTCCGCCATGATGGCGTTGACGTCTATGATGATCCGGTTGTCCTTGGCGATGTCCTCGGCGCTGCGCGCCTCGATCGCACGGTCGATCAGGGTCTTCGGCGCCTTCAGGATATCGCCCAACTGGGCGCCCGCGGTCGTCGGCGTCAGCGCCAGTGCGGGCGCTGCCAGCAGCGCGGCCGCTGTCGCTTTTTGGAGTCGCATGAGGAGTCCTTTCGGTTTTCCAACGTGCAATCCCATCATTTCGTTTGCCTCCAAATTCGCCGAATTCAATCTCCGGCCTAGCCTGCCGTCCGAGAGCGCGTCAACGCCCCGGACAAGGGCCGGCACAGGCTTCCAGCAACACATATGTAGTTTCCAATTGTGGCGAGGCTGAGGAATTTTCAGGCTCGGTCGCCACCGTGCCGGTTCGGCTCACGGGTCCAGGCCATCAGGCCACGGTGCGCCTCGGAAATCCGGTCATATTCCTCATCGCTCAGGGCAAGGCGCTCCTGCCGGTAGAAATTCACGGCGTCACGGAACCAGGGGCGCTGATAGTTGTTGTAAAGAACCGGCCGCGTCGAATCCGAGAGGTTCTCCGTGCCGAAGTGCCAGATGCGCGAATCAAACAGGACCGCGGAGCCCACCGGCACCTCCGGGCGAAGGATTTCATCCGTTGTCCATGCATTGTCCGCCCGAAAGCCTGGAAAGAAGGCCGTGGTCCCGTTGGTGGCGTTCATCTCAACGAGCGGCAGCACGAGGGTTGTGCAATAGACAGGAAGCTCGGGCGTCTGGTCCTGGTCCTCGAACAGGAGGGGCACGTCGCGATGTGCATGCTGTTCCGGTGCGCCCGGCAGCGACGTGACCGACACGAAGCTCCCCAGGATCGCCGTTTCGCCCAGCAGCTTGCGGATCACCGGCATGACGTGGGGGTTGGCATAGACGTCCGGATCGTTGAACGGCCCGGAAAAGGGAACCGTAATCATGTGACGCATGACGCCGACCAGCAGAGCGTCATCGTGCTTCATGTCACGATGGTACTGCGAACAGGTGGCTTCATATGCATCGCGCAAGGCTTCCACCTTGCCGGGCGTCAGCACGTCCTTGAACAGCATCACACCCACTTCGCGGAACCGGCGGCACACGGCGTCCACGACCTGGTCAGGCATCTCCGACAGGTTTCCGGAGGTCGCAGGAATTTGTTGCAACACTTGCTGAGACACGAACGTCGCCTTGCTTGCACAGCATGCGGGATCGTCCGACACTGGCCATCACATTCACTGTAGCAGAGCACACTGCGGCGGATACAAGAAGTGCTCCGGCACACTGACAAGACAAAAACCCGCCGCAGAAAGAGGTTGAGGAACGCAAGATGCCTATCAAAGTCATCCAGACCATGGACGTGGCCCCGGAACGCATGGAAGAGCGCAATGGCTGGGCCATCTCGGAATTCCGGCTGCCGATTACCGGCGAGACCGGGAGCGCCACCACGGTGTTCCACTCGATCTTCCGGCCGGGATCGACCCACGCCAAGCACCTGCACACGAAAAGCGACGAGATCGCGGTCTATCTGTCAGGATACGGGGTCGTCGGACAGGGTGACAGCCGCGCCGTGGTCACCGCCGGACATTGCCGGATGATGCCGAAGGGCTCGGTGCACTTCTTCCACAACGAGACCGACAACGAGGACGCACGGGTCATCGGCTTCTACATGAACGCGCCCGATGTCGCCGGCACCGGCTACGAATTTCACGGCAAGGTCGAGAATGCGGATATCGAGATGCCGCGTAGCGGCCTCAACGACGGCATCCTGGTCAACCTGAGCGATATTTCTCCCGATGGCGGCAGCGCACCTGCTGCATGGTCCGATGCAACGGTGCGGGCCCCCATCGGTGCCCACAACGGCAGCGAGAATGCGCTGGTCCACCTCACACTGGCACCGGGGAAGGCCATCGCGCCAAACACGCTGAACAACGCCGAGGCGATCTATTTCGTCGCGTCGGGCGAAGGCGAGGCCTCGGGCGAGCCCATTCGTCAGGAAAGCTTCGTGTTTGTGCCGGCGGGTACGGAACACACGATCCGGAACACCGGGTCGGAAGATCTGGAACTGTTTCTGGTTCTGACCGGGGCCGGGAGCCTGTCGGCGGCCGCCTGACGGCCCCGTTTCAGAAGGTCAGTTCTGGCGGGTCATCCCGAGCATACCGCCGATGATCAGCGCCGCAGCATAGCCCAGCGGCAGGATGATCACGGTCGAGAGCAGGGGCAGCCAGATGAGGACAAACGGCTCCGGTCCGCCTCGGATTTCGAAGGCAATAACGGCAACAACGGCTGCGAGGATCGCCCCGATATAGGCTTCACGGTGGAAGTCGTCGTAATTGGCGAGCCGCCCGGTTCGTCTGTCATCGCCATGCGATGCGGGCAGAACCTTGTTCAGCACCAGCATCGAGATCGCCATTACGGCGAACGGCAGAATAAAGAGAATCAGGAACATATTGGTCGTCATTGAAAACCTCCGCTTGAAACCGACGCGTCTGCGCGCGCTTCGGTTCCTATCACTACAATGATCTTGTCCCGGGAGACAAGGCCGCGCGATTGCCAAAGCGAGCATCAGTATGCACGATGTTGTGTGTGAATTGCGCCCCCGGGGCGTATGTTTTTACCGCAAACAAAGGGACCGACATGTCCAACAAGCTTGGCATCGGCGATACCTTCCCCAACGTGACGCTCAATCTCGTTGACGGTGGTACGCTGGACCTGCCGGGTGGCCTCGGTGACGGATACCGGGTCATCCTATTCTACCGCGGCCACTGGTGACCCTTCTGTCGCCGTCAGTTGGTCGGCTTCGCTAATCTGAAAGAAGAGTTCGATAAGCTGGGCGTCAAGATTGTCGCTGCCAGCGTCGATGATATCGAAAAGGCCAAGGAAGTGGCTGATGAAGTCAACTTCCCGGTCGCATATGGCGTGACTCGTGAGATCGCCGACAGTCTGGGCGCATGGTGGGAAGACCGCCGCCAGATCATCCAGCCTTCGGAGTTCATCATCAAACCGGACGGCAGCTCCATCCTGGGGTCGTCCTACAGCGATGGGCCGCTCGGCCGCATCGATGCCGGGGACGTGATCAAGATCGTGAATTTCTACGAGTCCCAGAAGAACAAGTAGGTTTCGCGCGTATCCATGCGGATCCAGAACGCCGCGCCGGACCTCCGGCGCGGCGTTTCCCTTTTTCGACCCTCTTAACCCGCATCAATCCGGGCGCTAAGCTGGATTCGAGGAAACCACAACGAGAGGGGCGAGATGCTTGCCTACGATCTGGAAGTCGAGAAGATCTTCGATCCGAAGAAACATGTCGAAAAGATCCTGGACACCGTCGAGGACGGCGACGTGACGGTGGCGTGCTGGGAGCCGGGGCAGACGAGCCCCGATCATTGCCACCCCGAATGCACGGAAATCTATTTCTGCTGGCAGGGTGGCGGCATCATGCGCACGCCGGACGAGACCATCGAGGTCAAGCCGGGCTCCTTCGTCGTGCACCCGCCGGGAGAAGTGCACGAGTACGAGAACGGCCCCGAGCGTTCGCTGCTGTTCCGGGTGCGCTATGGCGCGGACACGGGCGTGCGTATCAAGGCCTGGCCGAGCAATCCCGAGTTTGCGCCGACGGCTGAAGACATCGCGTATTTCGAGGCCAATCCGTCCTGATTTTTATTTACACTGCATATTGTGTAAATAAGAACAATCCCCATTGTCGCATGGGGTAAGGGTCCTATATACCCTCGCACTTCTAATGAATTGCGAGAGTCCGGAGGGCCTCACCCCATGCGATACTTCCCTGGAACCCAGATTGCCCGCGCCTTCGCGGCGCTGGCGCTTGCGTTCGGCCTCTTCGCACAGGCCGGCGCGATCGCCCAGACCAAGCTCAAGGTCGCCTATATCCCGATCATGCCGATGTCCCAGCTCTTCGTGATGGAAGGCGAAGGCTGGACGAAGGATGCCGGGCTCGACCTCGAACTCACCAAGTTCTCGTCAGGCCCGGCCATTGTGCAGGCCATCGCGTCAGGTGATTTCGACGTGATGTATTTCGGGATTGGCCCGGCCATGGTCTCGCGCGCCAACGGCGTGCCGCTCAAGGTGGTGGCCAGCAACGTGATCGAGCAGATCGCGCTGATCACCCGCGGCGAATTCGCCGAGACGATGGCGGCTGCCGCCAGCCCGGCCGAGGGCGTACGCAAGTTCACTGTCGAAACCGGTAAAAAGCCGCGCATCGCCTCCCTGCCCAAGGGCTCGGTGCCCGACACCGTGTTCCGCCACTGGCTCATCAAGATCGCCGGCCTGTCGGAAGACGATATCGAGATCGTCGGCATGGGCGCGGGCAAGGTGCAGCAGGCGATGCTGGCCAAGTCGGTCGATGCCGCGTCCATCCTGGAGCCGATCGTCACCATCATCACCGACCGCCTGCCCGACGCGAAGATCGTCGCACGCGGCGGCGAGATGCTGGAGAACCAGCCCGGTGCCGTGGTCGCCGTGCGCGAGGGCGTCATCGCGGAACACCCCGAAGCAGTCGCCAAACTGGTCGAGCTGCATGTGCGCGCAACCAGGCTGATCAATGACAATCCGGCGCTGGCAGCCAAGCACATCCATGCCTTCCTCGGACAGGGGCTGATCCCCGTCGAGACCATCGAGAAGGCATTGCAGTCCTCCATCAGCAACTTCGTTGCCGACCCGGCGCAGATCGTTCCGGCCACAAAGGTGATGCATGACTTCTCCGCCGAGATCGGCACGCTGAAGAAGCCGGTTCCGCTGGACGAGCTGTTCGACACCTCGTTCTACGACAAGGCGGCGAAGTAGGCGTGAGCCGGCGCAGTCTTCTCGGTGCGGGCGGCCTGCTCACCTTCCTGCTGCTGTGGGAAGCGATCGCGCGTCTTGGCGTGATCGAGGCCACGCTGCTGCCCGCACCGAGCCGGCTGCCTGCCACCTTCTTCTCCGAACTCACGCTGGGCTTCTGGCACACCATGGTGCTGGCGAGCCTGAACCACTACCTGATCGGCCTGGTCAGCGGCTCCCTGCTGGGTGTGGCCGTGGGGACCACGGTGGCGCTCTTCCCCACCGCCGACGCTGTACAGGGCTGGCTGGCGCGCATGCTGCGGCCCATCCCGCCGCTGGCGTGGATTCCGTTCGCGATCATCTGGTTCGGCATCAGCGAGACGGCCGCCGCCTTCATCATCGCCATCGGCGTGTTCTGGATTAACTACTTCACGGCCTATGCCGCCGTGCGCACCGTCGATCCCGACCTGATCGAGCTGGCGGCGTCCTTCGGCCACCGCTCGCTGTTCGCTCGGCTCCGCAAGGTGATCCTGCCCGCCGCCGCGCCGGGCATCCTGTCGGGCCTGCGCGCCGGGCTCGGCCAGGGCTGGATGACGGTGGTGGCCGCAGAACTCTTCGGAATCACCGGCATCGGCCAGCGCATGAACGAGGCCGCAGGCCTGCTCGCGACCGAGGTCGTGATCGTCTATATGCTGACCATCGCTTTGCTCTACGGCATCAGCGACATGCTGTTCGTCGCCGCCCAGAACCGGGTGCTCCGATGGCAGCGATAGTCGAACTCAACAATGTTGCGGCAACCTTTCCCGGCAGCCAGTCCCCGGTCTTCTCCGGCATCGACCTCGCCATCGAGCGCAGCGAGTTCGTGATCGTCGTCGGCGCGTCCGGAGCCGGGAAATCCACCCTGCTGCGCGTCATCGCCGGCCTGCTGTCCCCGTCCGAAGGCACGATCCGCCATGCCATCGACACGCGCGCGGACCGGCGCGAGATCGCCATGGTGTTTCAGGAGGCCCGGCTGATGCCGTGGCGCAGGGTCAGCGCAAATGTGGCGCTCGGTCTCGAAGGGCTCGATGTGGACCGAATCCAGCGTGACCGGCGGGTGACCAACGCCCTGAAGCTGGTCGGTCTGGCGAACTATGGCGACCGCTGGGCGCATGAGCTCTCCGGCGGCCAGCGCCAGCGGGTCGGCATCGCCCGCGCCCTTGCCGTGGACCCGGACCTGCTGCTGATGGACGAACCCTTCGGCGCGCTGGACGCGATCACCCGACAGACCCTGCAGGACGAGCTGCTACGCATCTGGCACGAAACCGGAAAGTCGATCCTGTTCGTGACCCATGACATCGACGAGGCCGTGTATCTCGGTGACCGGGTCCTGCTGCTCGGCGGCGCACCGGCGCGGGTTGTCCGCAGCTATCCCGTGGATGCTGCCCGCCCGCGCGACCGCGAACATGAGGATGTCAGCCGCGTCGGCGCGCAGGTGAAGTCCGACCTCTCCACCCTGTTCGAGGCCGGAGGTGGCATATGACCATGCGCGTGGTCCTGCACGCACCGACGGCCGGCTCGCTTGCACGGGCACGCTCCAACGCGCGCAATCTCCTTGCACGCCGGCCGGACGCCGAAATCCTGATTGTGGTGAACGCCGATGGCGTGGCTGCTGCCGGCACGGGCGGTGACCCGGAGACCGATGCCGCGATCCGCGTCTGCGAAAACACGTTGCGATCGCGCAACCTGACGTGCCCGGATCACCTCAAGACGGTGCCCGCCGCCGTCGAGACACTCGCCGAACTTCAGGCGGAAGGTTGGATTTACATCCGCGCATAGGCAAGACTGCCTTATGCGCCGCATCACCATCGCATTCCTCACCCTCGCCTGGCTGTTCGCCACAGCATCCATCGCCTCGGCCCGCGAACAGCACGCCAGCGACGTGCACCATGACGGTCTGGCCGGAACCTTCGTCGAACCCACGGGCACCGCACCCCACAAGGGCGTCCTGATGATCGCCGGGTCCTGCCCGACCGACCGCAACGGCAACAGTAAGCTCGGCGTGAGCGCCGGCTATCTCGAACAGCTCGCCGACAAGCTGGCCGCATCGGGCATTGCCTCGCTGCGCTACGACAAGCGCGGAGTCAGCGGCAGCCGGGCACTGGTGACGTCGGAAGCCTCGTTGCGGTTTTCCGACTTCGTCGGCGATGCGGAAAGCTGGGCAACCTGGCTGGGCGCGCAATCCGGTATCGCCTGCGTGTTCCTGCTCGGTCACAGCGAAGGCGGGCTCGTCGCCACGCTGGCCGCAGGGAAGGTCCACCCCGCCGGACTGGCGCTGATCTCCTCGCCCGGCGGATCGATGGCCACGGTGCTGACCCGCCAGTTGAATACCGTACCGATGACCGGTGCACTGCGCGCGGATGCGCTCACCACCCTGAAGCAGATCGAGAACGGCAAGACCGTCGCGAATGTCGATCCCAAGCTGCACAATCTGTTTCGGCCCTCCGTGCAGCCCTTCCTGACCTCGATGATCGATATCGACCCGGCCGCGGAACTGGCGAAGCTCACCCTGCCGACGTTGATCGTGTCCGGCGGAAAGGATTTGCAGGTCGCGAAATCCGACTACGACGCGCTGACGGCAGCGCGGCCGGATGCCACGGCCATACGCGTGCCGGACATGAACCATGTGCTGTAGGATATTTCCGGCGGACGGGAGGCCAACCTCGCCGCCTACAAGAACCCGAAGCTGCCGCTGTCCCCCGAACTGGCCAAGGCCGTGACGGATTTCGTCACCGCCACGCCCTGCCCCAAATAGGTCGGCAGATCAGGGAATCAGACGCGCCGCGCGCATCTCCTCGAACAGGCCGATGAACATCTCCTCGCTGTCGCACCAATCGGGGAACCCGAACTTCTTCAGCTTGTTCACGTTCGAGATCGCGTCCCAGTGGCGGTGGAAGGCGGCATCGCCGAACCCCCAGGACGCCACCTGTTCGTATGGGTGATCGGCGAGGCCGTACTTTTCGCGCATGCGGTCCCACAGCGGTCCCTTGTCAGCCATGACGCCCGTCAGGCGGATGGTCTGAACCGGGCCGATCGGCACATCGAACCACGCGGCGAATTGCGGCCACAGGTTTTCCCAGCGGAAATAGTCGCCATTGGTGACGTTGAAGATCTCGTTGCGGCAATTCGGCTGGACTGCCGTCCATTCCGTCGCGCGGGCGAGCAGGCGCGCATCGGTCGCCTGGTGCAGCGCGCTGTAACCTTCCGGCGTGCCCGGAAAGCGCAGCGGCAGCCCCAATTCCTTCGAGATCGCCGCATAGACAGCGATCACGGCGGTCAGGTTCATCGGGTTGCCGAGGGACAGCCCGCCGACGATTCCGGGCCGCACCGCCACCCAGCCCCATGCCTTGCCCTGCTGGCGTTCGCGCAGAAAGTCTTCCTGATCGAAGTAGAAATTCGGCGGCATGTGTCGCGCATCGGATTCTTTCGCCGGGGTGGGATACGGGCCGATGAATGCGCCATAGGCCTTGCCGCCCTGCATGATCGAGATGGTCTCCAGCCCCGGTGCCTTGTCTTCCAGCGCATCGACGAGGTTGCGCAGCATGGCGAGGTTCGGCGCGACTTCTTCGGCCAGGCTCGCGCGGGCCTGCAACGCGGCATAGAAGACATGGGTCACGTCGCGCAGGCCGTCGGACGCGGCCATCACGGTGCCCCGGTCCATCAGGTCCATGGCCAGCCCGCGCGCGCCTTCCGCCAGGTTCTGCGGGTTGCGCGCCGCGACCACAACGTCCCATTCGCCCGAGGCGCAAAGATGCTCGCTCAGCGCGTGACCGATGATGCCCGTGCCGCCGACGACGAGTGCCGTGCGTTTTGCCATGTGATCCCCCTCCCAAGACCCGCAAGGCTATCACGGCCCCGCCGCGGCAAAGGACAAATTCCGCCGCTGCCCCTTGCCCGCGCCGGTCCGGCGAACGAATATTGCCGGTGGAGGAGGAACGTTCCCCGGTGGGGCGCCCGGTCTTCAAAACCGGTGAGGGGCGTCAGACGTGCCTGGTGGGTTCGACTCCCACCCTCTTCCGCCAACTCCCGCCATGCGCAGCATGGCAGGGAATGAGACCCCGGGCCCGGGTGTTCATCCCCGTGAGCAACCCACCCTTTCGAACTCCGGCGCGGCATGAAACCCACGGCACCCATCCATACCGATATCGTCCTCGTGGGCGGCGGCCACGCGCATGTGGACGTACTCAAGAAGTTCGGCATGAAACCGGAACCGGGCGTGCGGCTGACCCTCGTCGCCCGCGACATGCTCACACCCTATTCCGGCATGATCCCCGGCTACATCGCCGGCCAGTACACGCGCGCCGAAGCCCATATCGACCTGCGCCCGCTGGCCGCCTTTGCCGGAGCGCGGCTGATCCATGCGCCGGCGCTGTCCATTGACCCGGTCGCAAAGCGGCTGGAGATCGCAGGCCGTCCGCCGCTGGCCTTCGACATCGCTTCCATCGACACCGGCTCCACGCCGTCCACCCTCGATATCGAGGGTGCGGAACACGCGCTACCGGTCAAGCCTATCGACCGGTTCCTGGAGGCTTATCACCGGCTGGGGGAAACAATCTGCGCCCATGACGGCACCTTCCGGCTGGTCATCGTCGGCGGCGGTGCGGGCGGCGTCGAACTGGCCTTCGCGCTGAACCATCGCCTGCGCGGCGACGCTGCGTCGCTGGGCAAGTCGCCGGACGACTTCACCGTCACGGTGGTCGAAGCCGACCCGGTCCTGCTGCCCAGCTACAACCCGGCCGCGCGCCGCCGCCTCGTCAACGCGCTGGCGCGGCGCGGCATCGACACCCGCACCGGCGCACCCGCCGCAAAGATCGGACCGGCCAGTGTCACGCTCGAAAACGGCGAGGAACTGGCCAGCGACCAGACGATTCTCGTTACCTCCGCCGGTCCGCCGGAATGGCTGGCCGGCAGCGGACTGGCACTGGACGAACGCGGCTTCGTGCAAGTGGACGACAATCTGCGCTCGACCTCTCACCCGCACATCTTCGGGGCCGGCGATGCCGCCGCGATGGTCAACCACCGCCTGCCCAAGGCCGGGGTCTATGCCGTGCGGCAGGGCCCGTATCTGGCGGATAATCTGCGCCATCTGGCCACCGGGCGCGCGCTGCGGCCCTACCGCCCGCAGGGACAGGCGCTGGCGCTCATCACCACCGGCGGGGAACACGCCATCGCCGCGCGCGGACCGTTCTCGGCGGAGGGGGACTGGGTCTGGCGCTGGAAGGACTGGATCGACCGGCGCTGGATGCGCAAGTACCACGAGCTGCCCGACATGTCGGAGGGCGACGGCAAAGACGGCGAGGACGTGCTGGACGCCATGCGCTGCGGCGGCTGCGGTGCGAAGGTGCCCGCCCCCGTCCTGCGGCGCGCCCTGTCACGGCTGCCGGTTCAGGCCCGTGAAGGCCTGGATCAGGGGATAGACGCGCCCGACGACGCGGCCATCCTGACGCCCCCGCCGGGCAAGGCGCTGATCCAGACGGTGGATCAGTTCCGCGCCTTCATCGACGACCCCTATCTGTTCGCGCGCATCGCCGCGAACCATTGCCTGGGCGATATCTTCGCCATGGGCGCGGAGGCCCATTCGGCACTCGCCGCCGTGATGCTGCCCCATGGCGAGGACGACAAGACCGCCGAAGACCTGCACCAGCTCCTCGCCGGGGCCATCGAGACGCTGGGCGAAGCGGGCGCGGTGCTGGCGGGCGGGCACACCGGCGAAGGCGCGGAGATGGCCTTCGGCCTGACCGTCAACGGCTATGCCGACCCGGATAAGATTATCCGCAAGGGCGGGCTCAAGCCCGGCGATGCACTGATCCTGACCAAGACCATCGGCACGGGTGTGCTGTTCGCCGCCGACATGCGCGCAGAGGCGCGCGGCGACTGGATCGAGGCGGCGCTGGCGTCCATGCAGCAATCGCTGCGGCCCTGTGTCGAAATCGTGCGCAGCCACGGCGTCACCGCGGGCACCGACGTGACCGGTTTCGGGCTGGCGGGCCACCTGCTGGAAATGCTGGACGCCTCCAATGCCGCCGCCAATCTGGATCTGGACGCGATCCCCGTCCTGCCCGGCGCGCTGGAACTTTCCCGGTCCGGCGTCGAGAGCACGCTACGCCCCGGCAACGAAGCCTCCGCTGCGACACAGATCGCGGACAGCGCGCATCCGGTCCGCGATCTGCTGTTCGACCCCCAGACGGCGGGCGGGTTGCTGTTCGGTGTTCCGGCGGACCGGGCCGAAGCATGTGTCTCTGCGCTGCACGCGGGCGCGGCAGCCGACGCCGCCATCATCGGGACAGTCACCGCGCCCGACCCGGACCTGCCGCGCATCCGCCTGCGCTGACCGCCGCAAACGAAAAAGCCCTCCCCGGTCCGGGGAGGGCCTGTTTCTTCCGGCTGCCGGAAAACTCAGCCGTGTTGGGTGCGGTGGCGCTGGTGGGTCGGGACCATCGCGGTCACGGCGAGCGCCTTGAAGCCGGGATGCTCGCTCTCCATCGCCCAGTCGCGGATGGTGACCAGCACCTTGCCGAGCGTGGTCTCGCCCCACAGCCAGTTGCCGATCTCCACATCGCTCGCACGCCCGTCGGGCCGCGCGATCGCCGCTTCCATGTAGTAGTACCGCATGTCGTCGGCCATGTGCTTGAAGGCCAGATGCGCGGGCGTGTCCGGAATGGTGGATTCCGTGTCCTCCCGCGCGGTGACCACATGGGCGATGTACGCCGCGATCTCCTCCGGCGCCTTGCCGGAGATGCCGAAGTTGGTCCGGCCGCCACGCGTCTGCTTCGATTCCTCGTACCAGGGCTTCAGCAGGCTGATTTCCTGCAACAGCGCCTGGCGGATGAGGTCCTCGTCGCTGAGGTCATCGACCGGGGCCGCGAAGTTGACCGGGCAGGCCCAGCCTTCCATGTCCGGCGCCGCGCCCGGCGGCTCGTCCGGGAAGTCCGCCAGCACCGGCCCGGAGTCTTCCTCCAGCAGTTCCAGCAGATCGCGCAGCACGCGGCGCTGGAAGTCCGGCTCGTTGGGCGCACCCAGCGGGCGGCCCAGTTCGAACGGCACCGCCAGCGCACGCGGCGGTTTCATGTCCTCGGCATGCTTGCGGATCAGCGCAATCGCGACCGTCGCAATGCCTTCGCTTTCCAGAATGTGTGCCAGCCCGCTCACGGCGCGCGTGCACTGGGGTCAGACCGGGACGAGGGCGACCGCGTCCACATTGTCGGCCTTGAGCACCTTGGCCAGGTCACGGGCCACCGGTTCCATCGCGGTCGGCGGCGTCGCACCCATGAAGGAATAGTGGCGGCTCGCGACGGAACCGATCACGCCTTCATCGGCCAGCTCGTGCAGGCGGTCGGCCGGGAACGAGGTGTTCACGTCCTGGTAAAACCCGCTGCGATCGAAGTTGGTGGACAGGTGGCTCATGGTCAGAGCCCCCATGTCGGTGTCGTCCGGAATGATCCGGTAGTCGCCGGCACCCGGCGTGAAAGGCGGATCCTCGGGCCGGTGCAGACCGGCGGTCGAGATCAGCGCCACCCGGCATTCGCTCAGAGGCTTGGGCTCAACCCAGGGCGTGTCGCCGAAGTCCGGCAGCTCCTGATTGACCAACGCCTCGCGCAAATGATCGGGCATTTCGCGAAGATGAACCATGCTCTCCCCAGTCAGTGGATGGATATCGGTTTATTAGCAAAAGCGTATCAGCGCCCTGCCGGGCCAACAACGCACAGGACCGAACAGCACCTTTGCCCGGCATGCATTGTGCACCGCGCATGGCTTCCCGGCTGTAATCTACGCCGCGCGCATGTCCTCAGCTGTGGTGCCGGTCGAGGTGTTCTCGGCGTACTTGCGCCAGTTCTCGATCAGCACGTCCAGCGAGGCAGAGCCTTCCTCGACCGAAGGCCGCCGCCCCATGAGCTGGAGCCAGGCCTTGAGCAGCAGACATTCATCGGGAACGTGGAAATCCCGGTAATGGGCCAGCACGCCGAGGCGCTGCATGTGCGGCAGGAAGGTCAGATCGACGAGGGTGATGTCGTCGCCCATCCAGTAGGAGCCGTCACCCAGCTTGCCGAGCCCCTCATGCTCCATCATCAGGAGCGCCTTGGTCAGCCGGTCGGCCTGAAATGCCTGGGCTTCCGCGTCCTGGGCGAGCATCAGCTTGTAGACATGCGGGGTGAAGCGGACGTTGGCGAAGTCGATCCAGATACGGGCCTGCGCCTTGCGGTAGGGGTCCGACGGCAGCAGGGGGCGTTCGGGAAATACCTCTTCCAGGTACTCGTTGATGACGGCGGATTCGAAGATCACCTTGCCGTCATGGCGCAGCACGGGAACCTTGCCGTAGGGCGAGATCTCCAGGAACCAGTCCGGCTTGTCGTTGAGGTCGATCGCGGTGAGATCGAAGTCGATCCCCTTCTCGATCAGCGCCATGCGGGTGCGCTGCGCGAACGGGCAGGTGGATGAGCTGATGATCTCGACGTCGGCCATGCCGTTTCTCCCGTACCTCATGCTGAGCCTGACGAAGCATGAGTTGGCACTGCCTCACCCTTCGTCAAGTTCAGGGTGAGGAATAATGAAGTCGATCAGTATTTCCCCAGCGCCTTCAATACGCGCTCCGGCGTGATCGGCTGCGCCCAGACCGACGCCCCCAGCGGCGCCAGCGCATCGTTCACGGCGTTGAGGATCGCGCCCGGCGCGCCCGCGGTGCCCGCCTCACCCGCGCCCTTGGCGCCGAGTTCGGATTCGTGTGTCAGGGTCTCGACATGGCCCACATGGATGTCCGGCATCTCGCCCGCCATCGGCACGAGATAGTCGGCCATGTTGGCGTTCAGGAAGTTGCCGTCCCGGTCGTAGCGGCATTCCTCGAACATGACGCCGCCGATGCCCTGCACGATGGAGCCGCGGACCTGCTCGTCCACCAGCATGGGGTTGATGACCTTGCCGCAGTCTTCCACACACCAGTAATCGAGCAGCTTGATTGTTCCCAGTTCGGGATCGACCTCGACCGTCACCGCCTGAACGCTGTTGGTCATGGCGACGGGATACTTCTTCGGGATGTAGTGGCGGGTCGCCATCATCTCCGACTGGAAATCCTGGGGCAGCGTGTCCGGGCGGAAGTAGGCCACGCGCGCGACCTCCTCCAGCGGCATGCGCTCCTCGCCCGTGGCGCGGTCCACCACCTTGCCCAGCCGGATATCGAGGCTCTTCGCCTCGGTCTGGAGCAGGATGGCCGCCACATCGAGTACGTTATGCCGCAGGGCCTTGGCCGCCTGCAGCGCGGCCTCCCCCGCGATGCCCGCACCGCCCGAGCCGCCCGCACCCCAGCCGACCGGCACGTTGTCGGTATCGCCAGAGATCACCTTCACCTTGTCGGGCGTCGTCCCGAAGGCGCTCGCCGTCACCTGCTGGATCACGGCCTCGCTGCCCTGCCCCTGCTCGGTGATGGAGGTTTGCACGATGACCGCGCCCGAGGCATCCATGCGCGCCGCCGCGCCGTCCTGCGACGAAATCCGCGCGCCACCCATGCCATAGGTGTGCGGGCCCGGATTGGTCATCTCGACCAGCGCGGAGAAACCGATGCCGCGATAGACGCCCTTCTCGCGCAGTTCGGCCTGCTCAGCCCGGAACGCATCGTAGTCGAACATGGTCATCAGCTTGTCGAGGGAGGCCTGATGGGACAGTCCTTCCATCTTCAGTCCGGTGATGAATTCGCACGGATAGCTGTCGTCCGGCATGAAATTGCGCCGGCGGATTTCAACCGGGTCCATGTTCAGGGCCCGCGCGCCTTCCTCGATCAGCGCTTCGGTGATGGCCACCGCCACCGGGTGACCCACGGCGCGGTACTGGCTCATCGGCGTCTTGTTCTGGAACACCACGCGGGTGCGTGCCTTGTAGTTCTTGTGGGTGTAGGGCGCCCCCACATAGTTGATGACCTGCAAGGCTTCCAGCGCGCTGGTGCGCGGGTACATCGAATAGGGCCCGACGCCGGTCAGGTCGTCCATCTCGATCGCCAGCAACGTGCCGTCCGCGGCAAAGGCCGCGCGCGCGGTGGCCCGGTGGTCACGTGCATGCAGGTCGGTCAGGAAGGATTCGATCCGGTCGGCGATGAACTTGACCGGCCGCTTCATGATCTTCGAGATCGCCGCCGTCGCCATCTCGTCGGGATAGGTGTGGCCCTTTACGCCATAGGACCCACCCACATCGCCGCAGACGATCCGGACATTCTGGTTCGGGATGTCCAGGTGACGCGCGAACAGGTCCTGCATCATGTGCGGGGCCTGGTGCGAGTGGTAGGTGGTCAGGCGATGTTCGGAGGCGTGATAGTCGGCGATGATCGCGCGGGATTCCGGCGTCACGCCGGTGTGCCGGCCGAAATGCAGCGTCTGCTCGACCACCGCATGGGCCGACGCGAAGGCCGCGTCGCTGTCGCCGATATCGTGCTGGGTCTCGAACAGCAGGTTGTCGCCCAGCTCCGCGTGCATGACGGGCGTCGCCTCATCCAGCGCAACCTCCGGATCCGCCAGCGGCTCCAGTTCCTCGAACTCGACCTCGAGGACCTGCAGCGCGTCCTCGGCCTCGGCCCGGCTGTGGGCCAGGATGGCCGCGATGGGCTCACCCTGCCAGCAGGCCCGGTCCACCGCCATCGCATGCTGCGGCGCGGATTTCATGCCCTTGAAGTGGGCGAGCGTGCCGACCCAGGGCGTGCAGACCTCGGCCACTTCCTTGCCGGTAATGACACGGACCACGCCCGGACAGGCCAGGGCCGCGCTGTCGTCGATGGAGACGATACGCGCATGGGCGTAGGGCGAGCGGTAATAGACGACATGCAGCATGCGCGGCAGCGTCAGGTCATCGACATACTTGCCCTGCCCCGCCACCAGACGCGCCGCATTGGCGCGCGGCATCGACTTCCCGATAAAGGTCTCCGTGCGGTCCAGGACGCTTTCGTCCGCCTGCTCGTTTGCGCTCATGTTCGTTCCGTCCCACGGGAATTTGTTGGCAGAAACACTAGAGATTTCAGTGAGGCGAAGCAAAGCACGCGGGGGCGCCTGAGGCGCACGGTTGCGTCATCTCGACGCGAGGCCGCCAATGGCCCCGAAGCTGTGATATAGCGCACCCATGGAGACGTGGCAGAAACGCAACCTGTGGTCCGCCCTGTGGCGCGGCCTCAAGGGACAGTGCCCCCGGTGCGGACGCGCCGCGCTATTCCGTGCCTACCTGAAACAGGTGGACCGCTGCCCGGAATGCCACGAGGAATGGTCGGAAATCCGCTCCGACGACGCCGCACCCTGGCTGACGATCCTGATCGTGGGCCACCTGATGGCCCCGGTGCTGATCGCGCTGGCCGAGGCAGGCCTGACGCCGGGCGAGATGGCCCTGATAATGGTCCCGATCCTGATCGCGCTGTGCCTGCTGATCCTGCCGCGCGCCAAGGCGCTCTTCATGGCCGCGATCTGGGCGCTCCGGGCCCAGAGTTCATAAAACAAGGCTCACCATCAACCGTCATGGCCGGACTTGTTCCGGCCTTCCACATCGATGTGTAACGCTCAACACATGCGCAGAACAGACGGACGTGGATGCCCGCAACAAGTGCGGGCATGACGTTTTTTTCGGCTAGAACTTGCCCAGCGCCTTCAGGATACGCTCCGGCGACAGGGGCTGGTGGGCGACGTAGCCGCCCAGCGGCGACAGCGCGTCGTTGATGGCGTTCATCACCACTGCCGGTGCGCCCGCCGTGCCCGCCTCGCCCGCGCCCTTGGCGCCGAGTTCGGAATCGCCCGCCGGGGTCTCCACATGGCCGACATGGATATCCGGCATCTCGCCAGCCATCGGCACCAGGTAATCCGCCATGTTGGCGTTCACCATGTTGCCGTCGGCGTCGTAGCGGCACTCTTCCATCAGCGCGCCGCCGAGCCCCTGGATCACACCGCCACGCACCTGTTCATCGACAAGCTGCGGATTGATGACGGTGCCGCAATCCTCGACCACCCAGAAATCTAGGATCTTGAGGAAGCCCGTGTCCGGATCGACCTCGACGTAACAGGCCTGGATGCCGTTGGTGAACGCGATGTTGTATTCGCGCGGCACGAAATGGCGGGTCGCCATCAGTTCCGGCTGGAAGCCCTTGGGAATGAGGTCGGAGCGGAAATAGGCAATGCGCGCCAGCTCATCCAGCCCCATGCGCTCGTTCTCCGTCCCGGCATCGACCACGACGCCGTTCTGGATGTCGAGCGTCTTCGGATCGGCCTGCAAAAGCTGTCCGGCCACCTCGCAAATATTGACGCGCAGTGCCTTGGCCGCGCGCAGCACGGCCTCACCGCCGATGCCCGCGCCGCGCGAGCCCCAGGTGCCGCCGCCCGTGGGCACGTTATCGGTGTCGCCGGTGATCACCTTCACCTTGTCCGGCGTGGTGCCGAAGGCGGTGGCCGCAACCTGGCCCATGATGGCGTCGGTGCCCTGTCCCTGTTCGGTAACCGAGGTGTGGACGACGATGGCGCCGCTCGAATCCAGCCGCACCTGCGCCCCGTCCTGGGACGAGATGCGCGCGCCGCCGATGCCGTACATGGCCGCGCCCGGGTTGGTCAGCTCGATCATCGCCGCGAAGCCGATGCCGCGATAGACACCCTCGCCACGCAGCTTTTCCTGCTCGGCGCGCATGCCGGCGTAATCCATGGACGCCATCAGCTTGTCCAGCGACGCGTGATGCGACAGCCCCTCGAAGGCGATGCCGCTGGCCCCGTTGGTCGGATAGACGTCGTCAGGAATAAGGTTCTTGCGGCGGATATCGACCGGGTCGATCCCCAGTTCGCGCGCACCCTTGTCCACGAGGCCTTCCGTCACAGCGAACGCGATCGGGTGGCCGACCGCACGGTACTGGCACATCACGTTCTTGTTCTGGAACACGACGCGCGCCTTGGCCCGGTAGTTCTTGTGCTTGTAGGGGCCGCCCGAGAAGTTCAGGACCTGGTTGGCCTCCATCGCGCTGGTGCGCGGATACATGGAGTACGGGCCCACACCCGTCAGATCGTCGAGCTCCATGGCCGTGATGTGACCTTCGGCGTCGAAAGCCATCTTGCCGTGCACCCGGTGCATGCGCGCGTGAATATCGGTCAGGAAGGATTCCAGCCGGTCGGCGGCGTATTTCACCGGGCGGCCGATCATCTTCGACAGGGCGACCGTCGCCATCTCGTCGGCATAGACATGCACCTTGATGCCGAACGATCCGCCGACATCGCCGCACACCACACGGACCTGTCCCTCGGGCACGCCGATGTGCTTCGCGAAGATGTGCTGCATCATGTGCGGCGCCTGGTTCGACATGTGCACGGTGAGCTTGTCGTCCGCCTCGTCGTAATCGGCGAGGATGACGCGCGGCTCGAGCGTCACGCCCGTGTGCCGGTCGAAGTTGAAGGTCTGCTCGACGACACAGGCCGCTTCCGCGAAGGCCTTGTCCACGTCGCCCGCATCGACCGAATTCTCGAAGGCGATGTTGTCGCCCAGTTCCGGATGAATCACATGGGTATCGGGATCGCCCGCCGTCTCCGCGTCGGTGACCGCCGGCAGCACCTCGTAATCGACCTCTACCATCGCGGCGGCGTCTTCCGCCTCGGCGCGCGAGGATGCGAGAACCGCGGCAACGGCCTCGCCCTGCCACGTCACGTGATCGACCGCGATGGCCGGCTGCGGCGCGGATTTCAGCGTCTTGAAGTGGGTCAGAACGCCAACCCAGGGCTCGCAATAGTCCAGCAGTTCCTTGCCGGTGACCACCCGCACGACGCCGGGCATGCCCTTGGCGACGGAGGTGTCGATGCCCGTGATCTTCGCGTGGGCGTGGGGGGAGCGCACGAAGACGGCATGCACCATCCGGGGCAGCTTGATGTCGTCCACGAACCGGCCCTTGCCGCGCACCAGCTTGCGCACGTTCGGGCGCGGCACGACCTTGCCGATATAGCTGTTCGGCCGGCCGAGGACGCTGGGTTCGGAATTGGTTGCCTGGTCGGTCATCGTGTCTCTCCCTCTCATCGCCATTCGCGGCTGTGCGCGCTTGGGCGGATCAATTGCTGAGGCCCATTTATTCCACATCCGGCGCGCGAAGGCGATTGCGAACCGGGTGCCGGTTGGCGTCTTTCAGCCCCAGCGCATCTTCCGCGATCAGGATGCGCTGGACGTTGGGCGTGCCCTCGCCGACGGCCAGCATGTTCACATAGGCGGTGATCTTCTTGATCGGGTATTCGTCGGCGAGCGCGTAGCCCGCGAAAATTTCCGCCGCCGCGCCCGCCGCGTGTTTGGCCGCGTTGACGGCGGTGTATTTCGCCAGCGACGCGGCCCGGTTCGACCGCTCGCCCCGGTCCATCAGCCAGGCCATCTTGTACACAAGCATCCGTGCCGCCTCGATGTTGGCTGCCATGTCGGCGATCAGGTGCTGCACCATCTGGTAGGTGCCGATGGCGCTGCCGCCGACGACCCGGGTGTTGGCGTAGTCGATGGCGTGGTCGAGGCAGGCCTGCGCGAGGCCCACCGAACGGGCGGAGACCGTCAGCCGGCCGTATTCCAGGGCGTTCATAGCGATCTTGAAGCCCTCACCTTCCGCGCCCAGCCGGTTTTCCACGGGCACCGTGAAATCCTCCAGAAAGACCGCGTTGGAACACAGCGAACGCGACAGCCCGGTCATGGGGATGGGGTTGACGGTGAACCCCGGACAGGACTTCGGCTCCACGATGAACGCCGTGATACCCCGGTGCCCGGCACCGGGATCGGTCTTCGCGAACAGCACGCCGGTGTCGGCGGCATTGGCCAGGGTGATCCACTGTTTGGAGCCGTTCAGGCGATAGACATCGCTGTCGCGCACCGCCGTGGTTTTCATGGAGCCTGCGGCATCGGAACCGCCGCCCGGTTCGGTCAGCGCGAACATGCCGATCTTCCGGCCCGCCACCAGATCCGGCACGAAGCGGGCGGCCTGCTCTTCCGTGCCCCAGTTATAGATCGTGAACGGGCAAGTCATCGCCTGCATGTTCATGCAGTAGCCGAATTCCGGCGCGAGGCGCGAAATCGTCTCCGCGATGGCGGCCACGACGAGGAAGCCCGCAGCGCTGCCGCCGAGGTCTTCCGGGAAGGCCGCGCCGAAGAATCCAGCCTCGCCCATCTTCGCGACGATGGGGTGCGGGAAGGCGCCCTCCATCTCGAAGGCCGGCATGGCGGGCAGGATTTCGGTTTCCGCGAACCGTTCCACCGATTGCGCGAGCGCGCGGATGTCCTCGGGCAGTTCGAAATCCATGGGCGCGGCGTTCCTTTATTCCTTGTTGCCGACAATCTAACATCTCGTCCCACACGACACGACACACACAGCTTATGGGACGGCCCGCCGTGACCCAGCCTTTCACGACCGTCGAAGACCTCGCCGCACGTATCCCCGACGGGGCGAAAGTGGCCCTGGCGCCGGATTATTCCGGCTGCTCCATGGTGACCGTGCGGGCGCTGATCGCACGCGGCGCCAGGAACTTGCACCTGGTCGGCGTGCCCTCGGTGGGCTTCCAGGGCGACATGCTGATCGGCGCGGGCTGCGTGGCGACGCTGGAATCCGCCGCCGTGACGCTGGAGGAATACGGCCCCGCCCCGCGCTTCACCGCCGCCATCAAGGCGGGCACGCTGCGCATGATCGACGGAACCTGCCCCGCCATCCATGCCGGGCTGACGGCGGCGGAAAAGGGCATCCCCTTCATGCCGATCCGCGGCATCGTCGGGTCCGACCTGCTGGAAAACCGCGACGACTGGACCATCGGCCGGGATCCCTTCGGAGACGAGGACGGCCCCATCGTCATGGTCAAGGCGATCCGCCCGGACGTGACCCTCATTCACGCGCCGCTGGCGGACCGGCAAGGCAATGTCTGGATTGGTGTGCGCCGGGAAATGATGCTGATGGCCCATGCCTCGCGGCAGACCTTCGTCACGGCGGAGGATATCTACGACGGCGACCTGCTCGCCGACCCCAGGATGGCCGCCGGCACCATCCCCGGCCTGTATGTCAGCGAAGTCGCAGAGGCCGCGAACGGCGCCTGGCCGGTCGGTCTGTTCGGCCAGTACGGCGCGGACGAGGCGCATCTGCGCGACTATCTGAAGCGCGCGCGCAGCGACGAAGGCTTCGCGGGCTATCTCGACGAGTTCGTCTTCGCACCCAGGGCCGCGGAGTAAACCGATGACCGCCGACTTCCTCCCCGAAGAACTGTTGATCGCCACGGTCGCGGACATGCTGCAGGACCTCGACCATGTGGCCGTGGGCGCACAGTCGCCGATCCCGGGTTCCGCCGCCCTTCTGGCCCGCGCCCGCTCCAACGGCGCGCTGCGAGTTTCCATGCTGGGCAGCGAGGCCAACAGCCCCTTCACCGACGGCGGGCGCGAGTTGTTCGACTGCGCGGCCCAGGGCCGAATCGACGCTTTTTTCCTGGGCGGCGGCCAGATCGACGGACAGGCCAACATCAACCTCGTCGGCATCGGCGACTATCCCGAGACCAAGGTCCGGTTTCCCGGTTCCTTCGGCTCGGCCTATCTGTATTTCCTGGTCCCGCGCGTCATCCTGTTCCGTGAGGAACACACCCCGCGCGTGCTGGTGCCCAAGGTGGATTTCATCAGCGCGCCCGGCGTCAGCGACGAAGGCACCTACCGCGTCGGCGGGCCCCACGCGCTGGTGACAGGCCGTTGCGTGTTCGATTTTGACAAGGCGGAAAAGCGCTTCCGGCTGCGCAGCGTGCACCCCGGCCACACGGTCGAGGAGATTCGCGAGCAGACCGGTTTCGACTACGACGAACCGGACGACGCGCCCGAAACCCCGGCCCCGGATGCCGCCACGCTGGACCTGCTGCGGGGGCGCGTGGCCGACGAGGTCTCGGAACGGTACCCGAGTTTCGCCGCTAGAATTTTCGGTGCCGCCAATGCTGCCTAGCGGGACAGATCGAGGGATACGCCCGTCTGATAGGCGCGGTCCGCAAACAGATCGACGTTGAAATAGCCACGTTTCTCACAGTCCCCCTTGTGATCGCCCGTGATATCGAAATCGATCGCGGGGGTGCACAACTGTGCATCGTCACCGCTCCAGACACGGCCACTTTCTGACACAACGTAGATCAAGTTCAGTTTCGCGACGTGCAGCGCCGCGTCCTTGACCGGCCATTCCCAAAACGCGTGACATTCGTCGGGCGCAAGTGAACGCCAGCCCCGTGCACGAATTCGCTGTTCCCTGACCTTTCCGACCTCACTGGCCGTCGCAACCCGCACCGGCTCGCCCGTTCGATTACAGATCGTCAGCGAGGCGAACTTGCCAGCCTGCTCGAGATCGTGAAGTTCATCACACATTTCGGTAAGCCCGAAGGCGCACCCGGTCTCGAGTTCGTCGATGTATTTTTCATCGGCCTTTTGCGACGGCACCGGCTGCGCATGGACCGATGGAGGCAGGATAACCAGCATCAGCACTGCAATCACATATCGCATTTAACCCCCCGGATTCCGATTTCTGTCACAGCGCCTTGCCGCGCGCGGTGACCGGCCACAGGGTTTCGACCTTCCCGTTCCGCACCCCGACATACCATTCGTGCAGGTTCGCTGTCGGGTCGCAGTGACCGGGGACCAGACGCAGCTTGTCGCCCACCTTCAGTGCGCCGCCGGGATCAGACACCACGCCGTGTTCGTCCGAGCAACTGATGTACTCCACATCGTCGCGCCCGAAGATCACGGGCAGGCCGCTATCCACCGACTGCACCTTCAGCCCGGCATCCACGACCGCCCGGTCGGGCCTGGCATGGCTCATCACCTGAGTGAGCAGGAAGAACGCGTTCTCCCATTCGCCTGCGTCGAACCGCACACCCTCCGCGTTCCGGATGCGCCCGTAATCGGCATCCATGAACGCATAGGAACCGCATTGAAGCTCGTTGTAGAGACCGGACGTGCTTTCGAGGCTGTAGGAGCCGGTGCCCGCGCCGGTCACCACCCCGGGCGCCAGCCCGGCCGCCTCCAGAGCGCTGACAATGCCGCGGAGCTGCGCCATGACCGCCTCGAACGTGGCCGCGCGTGCGGTGTAGTCCTCCATATGCTGCATCGAGCCGTGATAAGCCTGGATGCCGGCGTATGTCAGTCCCTCGGCGGCGCCGATCGACAGGGCCAGCGCCACAGCCTCGTCCGGCGTCGTCACGCCGCAGCGTCCCTGCCCGCAGTCGATCTCGACCAGCACCTCAAGCCGCGTGCCGTGGCGGCGGGCCGCATCGGACAGTTCCGCGACATTGGCCGGATCATCGACACAGACGATCACCCGAGCGCCGAGTTTCGGCAGCCGCGCGAGGCGGTCGATCTTCACGAGATCGCGCACCTCGTTTGACACCAGCACATCCGTGATGCCCGCGCGCACGAAGGCCTCGGCTTCCGACGGCTTCTGGCAGCAGATGCCGACCGCGCCGCCGATGCGCTGCTGCAGCTTCGCGATGTCCGCCGACTTGTGCATCTTACCGTGTACGCGCAATGCCATGCCGTGCGCGGCCGCGTAGTCGCCCATCTTGCGGATGTTGCGTTCCAGCGCGTCGAGGTCGAGCACGAGACAGGGCGTCTGGATATCGGCTTCGTCCATCCCAGGCAGGGCGGGGACATCGTAGCCGACTTCAAGTTCTTCAATATCCATTGATGCGGTCCTCGGCATGGACGGACAGGGGCGGGGAATCTAGCATCGGCGCTGCAATCCTGGACGGCTTCTGGTATGCCCCCAAGGACGTACTCGCCGTTCCAAACAATATCCCAGGCCGGAATTCATGTCCTCAAACGCATCCCCCTTCGGCGCGCTGGCCGGTCTCAAGGTCGTGGACCTGGCGCGCGTGCTCGGCGGCCCCTACTGCACCCAGATCCTCGCCGACCACGGCGCGAAGGTCATCAAGGTCGAGCCGCCCCAGGGCGACGAGGTTCGCGACTGGGGGCCGCCCTTCCATGAAGGCGATGCGTCCTATTTCGTCGGCCTCAACCGCAACAAGCGCTCCATCGGCCTCGACCTGAGTACCGAGGAGGGTCGCGGCGTCTTCATGCGCCTGCTGGAAGACGCCGATGTGCTGATCGAGAACTACAAGACCGGCACGCTCGAGAAGTGGGGCATCGGCTACGAGGACACCCTGTCGAAGAAGTTCCCGCGCCTGATCCACTGCCGCGTCTCGGGCTACGGCGCGGACGGCCCGCTGGGCGGTTTCCCGGGCTATGACGCCATCGTGCAGGCGATGGCAGGCTGGTTCTCCATAAATGGGGGCGACGCCGACAAGGAGCCGACCCGCGTCGGCATCGCGGCGGTCGATATGGGTACGGGGCTGTACTCTTGCGTCGCGATCCTGATGGCGCTGTTCGAGCGGCAGAGTTCGGGCAAGGGCCAGTTCCTCGACATGACGCTCTATGACTGCGCGGTCTCACTGATGCACCCGCACATCCCGAACTACTACCTGTCGGGCGGCAAGGTGCCGGGCATCACGGGCAACCAGCACTCCAACATCGCGCCCTATGACAAGTTCCCGACCAGGACCGTCGATGTTTTCATCGGCGCGGGCAACAACCGCGCCTATGCGCGGCTGTGCAACGAACTGGGCCGTCCCGACCTGATCGACGACCCGCGCTTCGTGAACAATTCCGAACGCGTGGCCAACCGCGCGGAACTGCGCGAGGAGCTGCTGGATGCCTTCGCCGCCGTCGATGGCGAGGAACTGGCCATGAGGCTGCTGGCGGCGGGCATTCCAGCCGGGCCGGTCCTCGACACCGGCCAGGTAATGAACGCGGAACACACGAAACACCGCAACATGGCCTACAAGCTCGACTGGTACGAAGGCGCGGGCACACCCATCAAGATGAGCCGCACCCCCGCCGAACTGCGCTCGGTCCCGCCCCACTTCGGGGAACAGGCCGACGAGATCCTCGAAGAACACGGCTATTCCGCCGACGAGATCGAGGCGCTGGCCGAGGCCGGCGCGCTGGTGCGCGAGCGCCGCAAGCTCTAACAAGACAGAAACACAGGGGGAGACCACCGATGCGTTTCAGCGAACGCCGCAAGAAGTTCCGCGCCATCCTGAACGGGAATGCCTGCGTGCATCCCGGCTCGGTGGCCGATCCCATGACCGCGCGCATCACCCAGGAGGTCGGCTTCGAACTCGGCATCTTCGCCGGGTCCGTCGCCTCGATGAACGTCCTCGCCGCGCCCGACCTGATCGTGCTGACCCTGTCGGAGTTCGCCGACCAGGCCCGCCGCATTGGCCGGGCCTGCGACCTGCCGCTCATGGTCGATGCCGACCACGGCTACGGCAACGCGCTGAACGTGCGCCGCACGGTCGAGGAGCTGGAGATGGCCGGCGTCGCCGGTATGTCCATCGAGGACACGGTGCTGCCGAACCCGTTCGGCTCAGGCGGCAAGGCGAGCCTGATCACGCTGGAGGAAGGCATTGGCAAGATGCGCGCCGCGCTCGATGCTCGTATCGACCCGGACCTCGCCATCGCCGGGCGCACCAGCGCGCCGGGGATCGCAGGCGTGGACGAGGCCATCCGCCGGGTGAAGGCCTATGAGGAGGTCGGCGTCGATGCGCTGTTCCTCGTCGGCGTGAAGGGCCGCGAGGACCTGGAGGCCATCGCGAAGGAAGTCAGTAAGCCGATCATCCTCGGCAGCGCCTCGCGCGACATGATGGACCGCGACTGGCTCGCCTCGCTCGGCGTGCGCATCTGCCTGCAAGGCCACAAGGTGCATGCGGTGGCGGTGGCAGCCTTCCTGCGCGCCCAAGGCGCGCTGGCGAATGGCACCCATCCCGACGACCTTGAAAATGCGGCGCCGGGTGACACGATGAAGCGCCTGATGCGCGACGCCGCCTACGACGCGTGGGCGAAAACCTATCTCGGCTGATTACAATTGATGTCATGGCCGGACTTGTTCCGGCCATCCACGTCGGCGTGTCACGCTGTGAGACCTCGAAGGCCAATGGACGTGGATGCCCGCAACAAGTGCGGGCATGACGATGGAATCAGGTATTCACCACGAAGTCCCGCAACCCCTCAAACAGCTCCGCGTCATTGATGATGCGGGGCACCTTGTGCTGACCGCCGAGCTGGCCGCGTGACTTCATCCAGGCGGCGAAGGCGCCCGGCGGCACGGCAAGCGCCTCGGGCGCCCGCATTCCGAAGCCGCCGGAGCGGTGGGCCTCGTAATCCTCGTTCTCGGCGGACAGTGTCCTGTCCACGGCTTTCGCGAACTGCGCCATGCGGTTCTCCGACGGCGGAGACTCCACGAATTCCGCGATGAACAGATGCCCGCCCCGGCTGTCGCCGTCATCGGCATGGACCGCGCCCACGGACCAGTCGGTGATCTCGGCCCCGATAGCGTCGGCCCCGTCGCGCACGGCCGCTTCCAGTTCGCTGGCGATCAGGTGTTCGCCGAAGGCGGACATCATGTAGCTGGTCCGCCCCGTGATCCGCACGCGCAGCGGGTCGAGGCTGACGAACTCCACCGTGTCACCGATGACATAGGACCACAGGCCCGCACAGGTGGTGAGCACCACGGCATACTCGATCCCTGTGCGTACGCTGGCCGCCCAGTGGCGGGTGGGGTGGCGGTCATCCAGTTCGCCGACCGGCACGAACTCCATGAACAGGCCGGTGTCGAGCATCAGCCGCAGCCCGTCTTCCGGTGCCTTGTCGGCCAATGCGATGAAACCTTCGCTGGCCGGATAGACCTCGCGCAGTTCCGCATGCGTGCCGTCGAGCAGCCCCTCGAAGCGTTTGCGGTAGGGCGTGAAATCCACCCCGCCATGCACCAGCATCTCGAGGTTGGGGAAATACTTCGCGAGTTCCGGGCGGTCGTCGCCGCGCGCGGCGGCCAGCGCATCGAAGAACAGCAGCAGCCAGGACGGCGTGCCGCCGAGCAGGCGAATATCCTCTCCCTCGATCGCCTCGACCAGCCGCGCGACCTTGTCTTCCCAGTCGGTGATGCGTGCCACATCGTCCGACGGGAAACGGCGGTTGCGGTACCACCAGGGCAGGTTGGCGGCCATGATCCCGGACAGATCGCCGCTGCGGATCCCCGGCGCTTCCTCGACCGGCGCGGTGCTGCCGCCCAGCATGAAGGACTTTCCGCCCAGCAGCTCGCTATAGGGCCTGTTGGCCAGGTGGTAGCAAACCAGATCCAGCCCGGCCATCGTGTTCGACGAGATCATCTCGTTGGTGCAGGGGATATGCTTGGTCCGCCCGCTGGTCGTGCCGGAGGTGATGGCGAAGAACGGCACCCGGCCCGGCCAGCTCACGCCGCGCAGGTCCGGGAACGCCTCGCCCCAGTAGTCCTTCCGGAAATCCTCATACCGGCGCAGCGGCACCTGTTTCTGGTAATCGGTGACACTGCGGATGTTCGAGAAATGGTGAGCGCGCCCGAACGCGGTCCGGGCCGCGCGTCCGACCAGCCCGAGAAGCTGGCGCTGCTGCACCTGCGCCGCGTCCATCGATGCCAGCTTCGCCAGCCGTCGGCGGGCATACAGGCGCATCAGCGGTGTTGTGTTCAGCATCCGTGCGGTGTTCCGCCGTTCAGGGTTTCAGGTCGGTCTTGTATGTGAAGTCACGCACCACCGTCTCGACACGCAACGGCAGCTTCACATACTCGCCGCGCAGCCACAGATCGAACTGGTCGGTGAAGTTGGCGCTGTTGATCCAGCCGTCCTGTCCGCCGAGCAGGGTGAACCAGTTGGCGTCCGGATCGGACATGTCGGAGATGTGCCGCGACTGCGAACCGTAGCGGGTGAAGTGCTCCTCATCGGTCGTGTTATGGGCCGTCTTCATCACCGTGGTCGTGCTGCCCGAGATCGGTGCATTGCCGAAGCGGTACTTCTCGCCGACGATTGGAATCAAGTTCAGCGGGTGGCGCAGCCCCAGCCGGTGCATGTCGCCCCAGACCGAAAACTCCTCCAGCTTTTTCGACGCGGCGTCAAAAGCGGGGATGAGCGCATCGGCAATGTCACCCGGCGCACTCTCCGCAATGGCCTCTCCAAGCTGTTCGTCGTATCGCCCGCCGACCTCCATGATGTCGCGCTGCTCCTCGGTTCGGAACGCATTCGAGAAGGCATGGCTCACAAGCTCGAAACCCAGCGCACCGCGCGAGCCGGCGTCGTAGTGGCCATCCCATTCGCGCAACAGGTCGGCCACCTGCGCCTGCGGGGCCGTCAGCGTGCGGCCCGAGCGTTCGAGCTGGCCCAGCAACAAGTCACGCAGCGCCACCGCCGATTCCATATAGACGTCGAGTTGCAGCGCGCGCAGGTCGTCCACGCTGACCCGTTCGCCGGAGGACAGGAGGTCACGCAGCCGCGAGATCCGGTCATCGTTGGAGAAGTGCCAGCCGACCGCGACATCAGCCACGGCGGGCTTGTTGTTGGCCGAGGCGACATAACCTTCAGGCGGATCGAACGCGGCGGGCAATTCGGTCGCCGTGACCGGATGCGACCAGGCGTCCGCACCGTCCGGCGGCAGCAGAAGGTCCGACGGCGGCGTGGTCGCACGGGCCGGAAGCTTCACAGCCATGACCTGGCCGATATGCCCGTCCACATCGGCATAGACCATGTTCTGCCCGGGGACATGAAACCCGCCCATCGCCTTGCGGAAGGTCTCGAAATTGCCCGCCTGGCTGACGCGCAGCATGGACGTGATCTCGTCGCTGGGCTGATGCCCCATCCAGCGCAGCGCAACCTCCACCCTCTCACCCGCCGACGGCACCAGCGGCGCGTCGGAGATGACCGGGCCGTAGGGTGTCTCACGGATTGTGGTCTTCGTGTCGAACCACCAGCGCACGGCAATATCTTCGGTGCGTTCGGTGAAATCCGTTTCCGGCAGCCCGCTCACATCCACAAGGTCCGTGGACAGCGCACGCATGTTGGTACCACCCCAGGCGATGCGTTCGTTGCGGCCCAGTGCGATGAAGGGCACGCCGGGGATCATCATGCCGACGGCGTGGTAGGACGGCGACTTGTACCCGGCCAGAAGCCACAGGTTCGGCAGGAACACACCCAGATGCGGGTCACTGGCGATCATCGCCGCGCCGGTCCCGGTGCGCTCACCCGACACGGCGACTGAGTTGGAGCCGGTTTTCGAGAAGCCGAGCAGGATATCCTCGAACATCGACATCTGGTCCCGCGAACCGGGGCCGACGCTGGGGATCGATTCACCGCCCAGCGCCGTGGCGCGCGCCCAGAGTTCCGGCCAGTCCTCGCGTGCGCGCAGTTCCAGCATGCCGAACCAGATCAGCCAGTTGACGTCGGTCGAACCCAGCCGCCCGACCGCAATCACGTCCTCTGCAGTCCAGGGTTCGCGGTCCAGGCCCAGCACACGATGCTCGTGGGGCAATTCCTCGACATTCGCGATGTAGTAATTCAGGCCGCGCACGAAGGCCTCGACCCAGGCGCGGGTGTCGTCCGGCATCATCTCCAGTGTGGCCTTCGCGCCGCGCCCGTAATTCAGGATACGCAGGGACCGGTCCAGATCCGTCGCCAGCGGTCCACCCATCTCCGCGACGCGTCCGCGCACAAGATGGCGGGCCACCGTCATCTGGCCGAGACGCAAATGCCCGTGAACGATGCCCAGCGCGACGGCGAGATCCTCGTCCGTCTGGGCCTCAACGAAGGGCACCTGATATTCATTCCAGTGGATGCGGACCGGCGCGGTGACCGGCGCGCCTTCGACCGGGATGCTCGAGAGGCGAGACTCGGTGGTCGCCGGTTCGGGCAGGGAGGTGAAGACGGCGCATCCGGCAAGCACGGTCCCCATCGCCGTGCCGGCGAGAAGTCGGGTCAACCGCATGGAGCGCGCTCCGGGTCTTCCGCGACGCGGGCGGAGGAGGACGAAAAGATCGGTGGGACGGACGTCATGCTGCGAACAAGATGGGGGCGGCGCTGCGTGAGTTCCAGACGTTTTCGCAATCCCGGCTTCACAATCGGCTCAGACTTTTGACGGATGCACAATCACGCGGATGCGCTAGAGTACCGCCAATCGCGTTGGGCATGTGCCCCTCCGCCAACAATCAAAAACACACGCATCCATCGTTAGGGAGAAACGAGATGGCTCGAGACCTCTTCAAATCCGCTGCGCTCGCGGGCGCCGTCGCCGCCGCGCTCACCATGGGCGCCGGGCAGGCGCAATCGCAGGAAGTCACCCTGCGCATGCACACCTTCATTCCGCCGGTCGCGAACCCGGGCAAGACCTTCCTGACGCCCTGGGCAGAGAAGATCGAAAAGGATTCGGGCGGACGCATCAAGGTGCAGCCTTTCTGGGCCATGCAGCTTGGCGGCAAGGCACCCCAGCTGATCGACCAGGTCCGCGACGGTGTGGTCGATATCGTCTGGACGCTGCCCGGCTTCTCGCCCGGCCGCTTGCCGGAGGCGGAGCCATTCGAGCTCCCGTTCGTTCACCGCGACGCGCTGTCCACCGCGCTCGCCCTTCAGGATTACCAGGACAAGTACCTCGACAAGGCGCTGGCACCGTATCATCCGTTGCTGCTGCATTCGCATCAGGGTTTCCTGTTCCAGACCAAGGAGCCGCTGCGCAGCCTTGAGGACATGAAGTCGATGAAGCTGCGCGCGGCATCGCGCGCCGGTGTGTGGCTGATCGAGGCACTGGGTGGTGTCGGCGTCGGTCTGCCGCTGCCGGCGATCCCGGAGGCGCTCTCCAAGGGTGTCATCAACGGCGTGACCCTGCCCTACGAGATCGCGCCCGCGGTGAAGACCCCGGAACTGGTGAACTACTTCACCAACCTGTCGGGCCCGCAGCCGCGCCTGGGCACCAACGTGTTCACCTTCCTGATGAACAAGGACAGCTATGACAAGCTGCCCGCCGATCTGAAAAAGGTGATCGACGACAACGCCGGGCGCAACATCGCCCGCGCCGCCGGCCAGAACTGGATCGACGTCGAGGTCCCCGGCCGCAAGGCGGTCGAAGCCAAGTCGAAGAACCAGTTCTACACCCTGCCGGAGGACGTGACGGCCCAGATGAAGGCTGCCGCGGAGCCGGTCTTCACCCGCTGGTACAACGAGGTTGCGAAATCCGGCCTCGACGGGCCGGCCATGGTCCGCGATGCGCAGGAAATGATCGCGAAGTACGCCGGCAACTCCTGACGACGGAACGGCCCGGGCAACACCCGGGCCGGCTCGCGGTATGAGTGAACTTTCCACAGACAACGCCCGGCCCACCGATCCGGTGGGCCGGGTGCTTTATCGGATATCCCGCTGGCTGGCCGTGTTCGGCGGCGTCGTGCTCGGCGCGATGGCCGTGCTCACCACCGTCAGCGTTGTCGGCCGGTCGGCCTTCCTGGCGCCCATCCCCGGCGATTTCGAACTGGTCGCCATAGGCACGGGCATCGCCGTTTTCGCCTTCCTGCCCTGGTGCCAGATGACGCGCGGCAACGTGCTGGTCGATTTCTTCATGTCCGCCACACCGGCGCGTGCGCGCATCTTCATGGATATCGTCGGCGGCATCGCCTACCTGCTGATTGCCGCCCTGCTGACCTGGCGCATGATCTTCGGCGGGCTCGACATGTACAATTACAACGAGCTGTCGATGACGATTAACTTCCCGCGCTGGACGACCTTCCCGGTCTCCATCGCGATGCTTGCGTTCCTCGTCATCGTTGTGGCCTACACGATCGGACGCAGCATCGCGGAACTTCGCGCGGGCGCGTATTCCGACGAGCCGGACAACCACCCATGACCTCGCTGGAAATCGGTATCGCCGGTTTCGGCGTCCTGTTGCTGCTTCTCGCCGTGCGCATCCCGATCGGCGTGGCGATGCTGACGGTCGGCATCATCGGCTACACCTCCATCGCAGGTGAGGCGGCGCTTTTCAGCTACCTCAAGACCGAAACCTACTGGCGCTTCACCACCGAGAGCCTGTCCGTGGTGCCGCTGTTCCTGCTGATGGGACAGTTCGCCGCCAAGGCCGGGCTGAGCCAGGCCCTGTTCGCCGCCGCCTATACCTGGCTCGGCCACTATCGCGGCGGCATCGCCATGGCTGCCGTAGGCGGCTGCGCCGGCTTCGGCGCGATCAGCGGCTCGTCGCTGGCGACCTCCGCCACCATGGGCCAGGTGGCGCTGCCGGAACTGCGCCGTTTCAACTACGCTGGCTCGCTCGCCACGGGCGCGCTGGCGGCCGGCGGCACCCTCGGCATCCTGATCCCGCCTTCGGTCGTGCTGATCATCTATGCGGTGATGGTGGAGGCCAATGTCGCGACGCTTTTCCAGGCAGCCTTCATCCCCGGGATTCTGGCAGCGCTGGGCTACATCGCCGTCATCGCCATCGTGGTGCGTGTGAAGCCGGATGCAGGTCCGGCCGGCCCGCGCGCCGGACGGGCGGAGAAATGGCGCGCGCTGATCGAGATCTGGCCGGTGCTCGTGATCTTCGCGCTGGTGATGGGTGGCATCTATTTCGGCTTCTTCACGCCGACAGAGGGCGCAGGTGTTGGCGCCTTCGGCACCTTCCTCATCGCAGTTACGCGCGGCGGCATGCGCCTGAGCGGCTTCATTGAGGCGTTGCTGGGCACCGCCCAGACCACGGCTATGATCTTCCTGATCCTGCTCGGCGCCGCCATCTTCAACGCTTTCCTCGGTTTCTCGCAGCTGCCGATCTATGCCGCCGACTTCTTCGGCTCGTCGGGCCTGGCGCCGATCACCATCCTGCTCGGGATGATCGCGCTCTACATCCTGCTCGGCTTCGTCATGGATTCACTGTCCATGATCTTCCTGACGGTGCCGATCTTCTGGCCGATCATCGCGGGCCTCGATTTCGGGCTGGGCGAAGAGGAAACCAAGCTCTGGTTCGGCATTATCTCCCTGATCGTGGTGGAGATGGGACTCATCACGCCACCGGTGGGGCTCAATGTCTTCATCATCAACTCGATGGCCCGCGACGTGCCCATGATCGAGACATTCAAGGGCGTTATTCCGTTCTTCTGTTCGGACATCGTGCGCGTCGCCATCCTGATTGCTGCGCCCGTCATCACATTGATTCTGCCCCGATTGCTCGCGTGAGCCGCAGGAAAAGCCCGGATTCCCGTCCGCGCTGCGTACAACATCCGCGCCGGAATGGTGTATAAATTCCCCAACCGATCAGCCGGCGGCAGCCCATACGTGAACGCCGCCGCGCCCATGGAGGACAGAAGATGACCATCGTTGCCGATGTGCGGCCTGACCTGATGCCGTACTACAAGGATGATTGCGACCCGAAGAACCTCGCGCCCCTGTGGGAGGTGCTGCACACCTTCGCGCGCAAGACGCCGAAGAGCGCGTGCGTGCCCTATATCTGGCACTACAACGAGATCCGCGACACGCTGATGAAGTCCGCCGACCTCATCACCGCCGAGCAGGCCGAGCGCCGCGTGCTGATCCTTGAGAACCCGGGCATGCGCGGGCGCTACCGTGTCACCACTTCGCTGTTCGCCGGCCTGCAGCTCATCATGCCGGGCGAGATCGCGCCGGCCCATCGCCACACCCAGGCCGCGCTGCGCTTCATCGTCGAGGGCTCGGGTGCCTACACCGCCGTCGATGGCGAGAAGACCATCATGGAAGAGGGCGATTTCGTCATCACCCCGTCCTGGACCTGGCACGACCACGGCAATGAATCCGACAAGCCCATGGTCTGGCTCGACGGTCTCGACGTGCCGCTGGTGGAGACTCTCGACGTCACCTTCGCCGAGCCCTATCCCGACAAGGTGCATCCGACGACCCGCCCGGTCGGTGATTCACTGGCGCGTTACGGTTCCGGCCTCGCGCCGGTGGACCACCACCAGCAGAACCCGACCTCGCCGATCTTCAACTACCCCTATGTCCGCACCCGCGAGGCGCTGGAGCAGATGCGCAAGACCGAGGAGTGGGATGCCTGCCACGGCCTGAAGCTGCGCTACATCAACCCGGACAACGGCCAGTCAGCCATGCCGACGCTGGGCACCTACATGCAGCTCCTGCCGAAGGGCTTCGAGACCTCGACCTACCAGTCCACCGACGCCACGGTCTTCTCCGTGGTCGAGGGTTCCGGCAAGTCGATCATCGGGGACGAGACCTTCGAATGGTCCAAGCGCGACCACTTCGTGGTGCCGTGCTGGGTGCCGCAGAAGCACATCGCCAACGAGGACGCCGTGCTGTTCAGCTTCTCCGACCGCCCCGTCCAGCAGACCCTGGGCCTGTGGCGCGAGAACCGCGGCAACGCCTGAAACTAAAGGCGCCTACAGCTCCACGCGCCGCAGCCGCAGCGCGTTAGAGATCACCGAGACCGAACTCAGGCTCATTGCGGCCGCCGCGATCATCGGGCTGAGCAGCAGCCCGAAGACCGGGAACAGCACGCCCGCAGCGATCGGCACACCCAGCGCGTTGTAGAAGAAGGCGAAGAACAGGTTCTGGCGGATGTTGCGCATGGTGGCGCGCGACAGCCGCCGGGCCCGCACAATCCCCATCAGGTCGCCCTTCACAAGCGTGATCCCCGCGCTTTCAATCGCCACATCGGTGCCCGTGCCCATGGCCACGCCGACATCGGCGCGCGCCAGCGCCGGGGCGTCGTTCACCCCGTCGCCCGCCATGGCGACCCGGTGGCCCTGCTCCTGATAGCGGCGCACGACCGCTTCCTTGTCCTCCGGCAGGACGTCGGCCTCCACGTCTTCGATCCCCAGACGCTTGGCCACGGCCTGCGCGGTCGTGGCGTTGTCACCCGTGACCATCACCACGCGCACGCCTTCCGCCGCCAGCGCGCGCAGCGCGTCCGGCGTCGTTGCCTTCACCGGATCGGAGACGCCGACCAGCCCCGCCATGCGGCCATCGACGGCCATCAGCATCACGGTCTCGCCATCCGTGCGCAGCGCATCGGCGCGCGCGCTCCAGTCCGCCAGATCCACGCCGAGCTTTTCGAACAGCTTTGCATTGCCCAGTGCGACCGCGCGGCCGTTCACGGTGCCGGTCACGCCCATGCCGGTCACCGCCTCGAAGCCACTGACCTCGGACGGCGACAGGTCGCGATCCTTCGCCGCCGCGACGATGGCCGCCGCCAGCGGGTGCTCGCTCGCCTGCTCCAGCCCTGCCGCCAGCGCCAACAGTTCGTCCTCCGGCACACCGTCCGCTGTCGCGACGGTCGTCACTTTCGGCTTGCCCTCGGTCAAAGTGCCGGTCTTGTCCACCAGCAGCACATCGACGCTCTCGAAGGCTTCCAGCACCTCGGCGTTGCGGATCAGCACCCCCGCGCTCGCGCCACGTCCGGTCCCGACCATGATCGACATCGGCGTCGCCAGACCCAGCGCACAGGGGCAGGCCACGATCAGCACGGAGACCGCCGCGACCAGCGCGAAGGCCAGCGACGGCGCCGGGCCCCACAGGGTCCAGGCGAAGAATGCCAGCACCGCGACCGTCACGACGGCGGGCACGAACCACGCCGCCACGACATCGACGAGGCGCTGGATCGGCGCGCGGGAACGCTGGGCCTCCGCGACAAGCTGGACGATGCGCGAGAGCATGGTGTCGGCCCCGACCTTCTCGGCAACGATCACCAGGCTGCCTGTGCCGTTGAGGGTGCCGCCGATCACCGTATCGCCCTCTCCCTTTTCGACGGGAATGGGCTCGCCGGTGACCATGGATTCATCGACCGACCCGTGTCCGTCGGCGACGCGGCCATCCACCGGAATCTTCTCACCGGGACGCACCCGCAGGCTGTCCCCCGCGACAATGGCATCCAGCGGCATGTCCTCGTCACCGCCCGCCGTGATCCGCCGCGCTGTCTTGGGGGCGAGGTCCAGCAGTTCACGCAGCGCGTCGCTGGTCCGGTCACGGGCACGCAGTTCCAGCATCTGCCCGAGGAGCACCAGCACGACGATCACGGCCGAGGCCTCGAAGTAGAGTTCGACGCGCCCGCCATGGCCCCGGAACGCATCGGGAAAAATGCCCGGCGCGATCACCGCTACCGTGGAATAGACAAAGGCCGCACCGGTCCCCAGCGCGATCAGGGTGAACATGTTCGGACTGAGATTCCCGATGGACTGCCAGCCGCGCACGAAGAACGGCGCGCCACACCACAGGACGACGGGCGTGGCCAGAATGAGCTGGGTCCAGCCGAAGCCCGTGCCCAGCCATGCCTGAAAATCCAGGAAGGGCAGCATGTCGCCCATGGACATGGCGAACAGCGGCAGGGTGAACGCGACGCCGATCCAGAACCGGCGCGTGAAGTCGATGAGCTCGTGGTTCGGCTCGGCCTCGGCCGAAAATGTCATCGGCTCCAGCGCCATGCCGCATTTGGGACAACTCCCGGGGCCCACCTGCACGATTTCAGGATGCATAGGGCAGGTATATTGCGTGCCCTTCGGCGCGGCGGTCTGTGCCTTAGCGCGGGCCGAGCCGTCCAGCCAGCCCTCCGGGTCTTCGGCGAAGCGTTCGCGGCACCGTGCACCGCAGAACCAGTAATCCTTGCCGTCATGCACATGGTGGTTCTTGGCGGTCGCGGGATCGACCGTCATCCCGCAGACGGGATCGAGAACGGTGTCAGTCATCGGAGCCCTCCGCGAAATCCTTGAGGATCGGGCAGTCGGGCCGGTCGTCGCCGTGACAGCGCGCGGCCAGGTCCACCAGCGTCTCGCGCATGCCCTGCAGCGCGGCGATCTTGTCGTCGATATCGGCCACCCGGCGCTCGGCGATCTCCTTGACGTCGCCACTGCGGCGTCCGGTATCGGCATACAGCGCCAGCAGCGCCCGGCAGTCCTCCACCGAGAACCCCAGGTCACGCGCACGAGAGATGAACCGCAGCATGTGGATGTCGCGCTCCGCATAGTCGCGGTAGCCGTTGTCCTGCCGGCGCGCCGGCGAGACGAGGCCGATGTCCTCGTAGTAGCGGATGGTCTTCGCGGGCAGCCCGGATTGTTCCGCCGCCTGGCCGATATTCATAGTCTGTGCTCCTTGCAGGAACACAGATAGACCTTCCAGTTACTGGAAGGTCAAGAATCCCGTTCAGGCGGAGTGCGCGCGCACCGGCACCGACATTTCGCCGACGCCCTCGACTCGCGCATGCATCACGTCGCCGGCCTTGACCGGTCCCACGCCTTCGGGCGTCCCGGTCATGATGACGTCGCCTGGATAGAGCGTCATGAAGGACGACGCGTACTCGATCAGCCGCGCGCAATCGAAGATCAGCATGTTGGTGTTCGAACTCTGGCGCAGTTCGTCGTTCACCCGGATTTCGAGATCGAGGTTGTCAGGATTGGCGATCTCGTCCGCGGTCACCAGCCAGGGCCCCAGCACGGAATAGGTATCGACACCCTTGCGCAGGCTGCGGTCCTCGGTTCCGCGCACGGTCATGTCGATGCCGATGGCGTAGGCCGCCACATGGGACATGGCGTTTTCCCGGGAGATATCCGAGCCGCCTTCGCCGATCACCATCGCCAGCTCGACCTCGTGGTCGTTGCGCCGGTCGGTGAAGCGCAAATCGACGCCTTCCGACGGACCGACAAGCGAGGAGTTGGCCTTCATGAACAGCCCGTAGGTGTCGATCGTCTTGATCTCGCGGCCCAGGTTGATCTCGGAATCGGCGATCGCCTCTTCCTGGTGCTTGTAGTAGTTCACCGGCGCACCGATGATCTTGGTCGGATTGGCGACCGGGCTTTTCAGAGCCACCGAATCCAGCGGGACGGGATGCGAATCGTCCGCCGCCGCCTCGAGCGCGGGTTTCAGCACATCGAGATGGGCGACCAGCGCGTCGCCGCGCGGCACCGGCCAGCGCATGGCGGGCAGATGGTCGAGCGCGGCAGTCGCATCGAAGACCAGATCCCCGCGCACGAGGCCCACGCGGTCGTCGTCATAACGGCAAATTTTCATGGCACGTTCTCCCTTGGCCTATGGACTAGACCAAAGGCGCAGGGTTGTCATCGTGACACGGAAGAATTGTCAGCCGCCGGTGGGCTGCAGGCGCACGAGGCTGCCGTCGCTTTCGTCGGTCAGGATATACAGCAGCCCGTCAGGGCCCTGACGTACATCGCGCACCCGGCCGAATTCGTCCTCCAGCAGCCGCTCTTCCGAGATGACCCGCGCGCCATCCAGTTCAAGGCGCGCCAGGTAGGCGAACTTCAGGGAGCCGACGAACAGATTGCCCTTCCATGCAGGGAAGGCATCCCCGGTGTAGAACGCCATGCCCGACGGCGCGATGGACGGTGTCCAGTGATGCAGGGGCGGTTCCATGCCGGGCTTGCTCGTGCCCTCCCCGATCGGAAAGCCCGCATAGCTTTTCCCGAAGGTCACGATGGGCCAGCCGTAGTTCGCACCCGGTTTGAGCAGGTTGATTTCGTCACCACCCTGGGGACCGTGTTCGTGTACCCACACCTCACCGGTGATCGGATGCACGGCCATGCCCTGGGGATTACGGTGGCCAAAGGTGTAGGTGGTGGGTGGTGTGCCCGTCGGGCCGACGAACGGATTGTTCGGTGGCACCGAGCCGTCATCGTTGAGGCGGATCACCGTGCCGTTCTGGGTCTTCAGGTTCTGCGCCTGGCGCGCATCCCCGCGTTCTCCCGCTGTCATATAGATCGTACAGTCGGGGGCGAAGACGATGCGCGAGCCGAAATGGCGCCCGCCGGACGCCAGGTTCCCCGCCGCGAAGATCGTCTCCACGTCACGCAGGCTCATTCCGTCCAGCCGTCCGCGCGCCAGGGCCGTGCGGGCCCCGTCCCCGTCCGGCTGGGAATAGGTGAAATAGACGAGACCGTTGGCCGCAAAATCCGGATGCAGCGCCACGTCGAGCAGGCCGCCCTGCCCCTGATCGAAGACTTCGGGCAGGCCGGAAAGCGGATCGGACAGCTCGCCCTGCGCGGAGACCATGCGCAGACGGCCTTCACGCTCGCTGACCAGCATGCGCCCGTCGGGCAGGAACGCCATACCCCATGGATGATCGAGATTGTCTGTCAGGACAACGGCCTCGAAGGACGCCTTCTGCAAAGAAAAGGTTTCCGCCCATCCGGTCTGCCACGGCGCCAGCGCCACAAGGCCCGCACCAAGCGCAAACAGGGTCTCAGCAATTCGCGGCATTGTCCGTCTCCCTTGCCAATTGCACGTGACGTGGGGTCTCCCCGCCAGCTCGGCAAGGGCTATCTCATGCTCGCCCTGCGCGCGAGAACACAATACTTTGTTAATCTCGCAAAAGTAGGTATCTGTTTGTGGTGCTTTAAGGAGCAAGCATGAAACAGGGTGCCGGTGAGGCGGTGGTGTTTTGCCTCATCACGTCAGACGACTGGCTGGAAAGCGCAATTGTCGAAGGACTCGCCGCCGGCGGACTCGACAACGAGGTGTTCCGCGTCCCCCGACAGGCCGCCGCCAAGGGTGACACAGGCACTGGAACCCACAATTCGGCCCGGCTGATCCTCCTCGATATGCGCAGTCCGAACGAACGCGCACGCCTGTTCCTCAACGAGGCACAGCGACATCATCCCGACGCGCCGCCCGTGGTCATCCTGATTGCTGACCGCGACGAGGAAACCGAAGGCCTGGACAGGCATACGAACATGATCGCCGGGCGAATTTCGTCCTCCCAGCCCGCCGATGAGCTTCTCAACCTCGTGCAAAACGCCCTGTCCGACAACTGGTCGATGGAAGACGTCGTCGAGCGACCCTGACCGGGCAAGTCCCGGCGGCGCTTTCCCTAGACGCTGACGTCGAACCTGCCGCGAGCTTCCGGATCCGAATCCCGCGACATGAGCGCCCCCAGGGCCTCCTGCAGGTCGTCGCGCGGAAGTCGCTGGATCACTTCTCCGGTCGCCGGGTTAACCAGCTCCAGCTGGCCGGACAGCGCGCGCGAGAACAGCTTGATCGTGTCTCCGGAATCCTCCGGCGGTGCCAGGAACGAGATGTCCTTGCTGCGGGCCTCCTTGAATATATATCCGAGGAGATCCTCCGCCGCCTTGTTCCAAAGCACGATCTCGCCCTCGGGCGACCAGACGACAGCCGCATCCGGCAGATGGGCATATGCCGCCGCAAGTGGTGCAAACGGATCAGCGGCCGCTGTGTCGGGTTCTGAATCCACGGAGCCTGTCTCTGGTTGGGGTGGCGATAGTGCGTCCATGTATTCCAGCAAACTCGGGGTGGCAGCCACGGCTCACCCGCGCATTTTTCCACAACTCGACCATGCGAACGCAAGGTTAACAATTCTTTAAACACCGCCCGGACACCCCGGTTTTTGTGCCGTTCGTGTGGCGCACGCGCGCCGGGTGCTGTCTCGTCTTCGCTCCACCGATGCGCTAGATTGGCGGCCAAATCTGGAGGAACAGCCATGATCAAAGTTGTCGGATTCCGCTACGCACGGCTGGGTACGGCCAATCTCGACGAGACGGTGAAGTTCGCCGAGAACATGATCGGCCTTGAAGTGGTCGGCCATGAAGACGGTTCGGTCTATACGCGCGGCGACGACCGGGATCACAACATCGTGTACTTCCAGGGCGATCCGCGCGACCAGACACTGGGTCTGGAGCTCGAGAGCTTCGAGGATCTGGAGGCCGCGGAAAATCTGCTCCGTGCGCAGGGCCTCGCGGTCTATCGCGGCACCGAGGAAGAGGCCGCCGCGCGCCGCTGCATGGGCTACATCAACTTCAAGGACACCAGCGGCAATTCCTTCGACCTGACCGTGCGGCCCTTCGCATCCGGCCGGCGCTATTTCCCGGGCCGCGACGCCGGCATCGACGAGTTCAGCCATATCGGCCTGTGCGTGAACGACCCGCGCGAGGCGGAAAAGTTCTGGTCCTCGCTGTTCGGTTTCACCACCAGCGACTGGATCGGCTGGTCGGCGCTGATGACCTTCGACGCCGTGCACCACCGCTTCGCGCTGTTCCCGTCCCAGCGCCCGGGCATCCAGCACATCAATTTCCAGGTCAAGGAAACCGATGACGTGATGCGCTCCAACTACTTCCTGAACGATCATCAGGTGCGCATCCAGGCCGGACCCGGCCGCCATTCCCTGTCGGGCGCGCGCTTCCTGTATTTCTACGGGCCGGACGACATGATCTATGAGTATTCCTGCGGCGTGCGCATGGTCGATGAGACCTGGCGGGCGCGCCAGTTCCCGGTCGCCGATGCATCCTTCTGCGCCTGGGGCTGCACACCCGATCTGGGCGAAGTCCTCTCAGGGCCGAGCGGCACCGCCGACTAGGCAAGCGGGAGGGCACCATGATCGAAATCGTCGGCATCCGGTATTGCCGTCTGGGCACCGCCGACCTTGAAGGCGCGGTCGAGTTCGCCCGCAACATGGTCGGGCTGGAAGAGGTCGCGCGAGAGAACGGCGCGGTCTATCTGCGCGGCGACCACCGCGATCACAACATCGTCTATTTCCAGGGCGATCCCGCCGACCACACACTGGGCCTGGAGGTCGAGACCTTCGAGGAACTGGACGCGGCCGAAAGCACGCTGGCCGGCGCCGGTTTCGAGGTGCGCCGAGGTACCGACGTGGAAGCCGCCGCGCGGCGCTGCATGGGCTTCATCAACTTCCGCGACCCGACCGGAAACCCGGTCGATCTGGTAGTGCGGCCGTTCCATTCGGGCCGCCGGTATTTTCCCTCGCGCGACGCCGGGATCACCGAGTTCAGCCATGTCGGCCTGAAAACCACCGACCCGGCGCGCGACGAGAAATTCTGGTCGGGCTACTTCAACATCCGCGCCAACGACCGGATCGGTCCGGCGGCGTTGATGTCCTTCGATGAGGTGCACCATCGCATCGCGCTGTTCCCGACGGACCATGCGGGTATCCAGCACATCAACTTCCAGGTCGAATCCATCGACGACATCATGCGTTCCTACTACTTCCTGAGCGAACGCCAGGTGGCGATCCGCTTCGGACCGGGACGCCACCCGACCTCGGGCGCGATGTTCCTCTACTACGAAGGCCCCGACGGAATGACCTATGAGTATTCCTCGGGCGTGCGGAACGTCGATGAGAACTGGCGGCCGCGCCAGCTTCCCTTCAAGGACGAGTCCTTCTGCATGTGGGGCGCGCGTCCGAACATCCCCGAATTCTCGGACAGCTAGGTCACCATGGTCACCACCGCATTCGGCGCGCCCGGCGAATCCGAGGAGCAGACTGCGATCCGAGTGCGCAAGGCCGCGCGCGCCCTGCCCCGCCACGACCTGGGCCACGCCTATGGCCATGTCAGCGCCCGTCTGGATGCCGACCGGTTCCTGGTGTGCCCACCCAAGCCCATGGGACTGATCGAGGCGGGCGAGCCATGCACCGTGGTGCCCGTTGAGGGCCCGCTGCCCGACGGCGTGCTGGGCGAAGTGCGCATCCACCAGCAGATCTACAAGCGCCGGCCCGAGGTCGGCGGCATCGTGCGCACCTTCGTGCATTCGGTCCTGACCCTTTCGACTATGCGGCGCACGCCGAAGGTTCGGCACGGCTTCGGCGCGTATTTCCGCCCCCAGGCCGCGCTGTGGGACGACCCGATGTTGGTCCGCAATGAGGACGCCGCCATCGGCGTCGCCGAGACGCTGGGCCGCGGCCGCGCGGTGGTGATGCGCGGCAACGGACTTGTTACCTGCGGCGCGAGCGTCGAGGAGGCCGCGGTCATGGTCTTCTATCTGGACCAGGCAGCGAAGACCGAACTGTCCGTGCTGGCCTGCGCCGCAAACCCGGAGGTCGAGCCGGTCGAGTTCACCCCGGCCCAGGCCGAGGCGCGCGACGTCTCGGCCGGGATGATCTTCGAGCGGATGTGGGACTATCTGACCGACGGCGACCCGGAGTGAACCCCGCATGAGTGAAGACGGCACGTCGTCCCGCAAGCCGCATGAGGGCATCCTCAAGGCCTACGAGAACCTGGATTTCCTGCATAGCCGCGACGCGCGCGCGCTGCGCATCCTGTCGGAATACCTGGAGCCGCTCAGCCGGTTCGAGCATTACGAGATCGACGACACCATCGTCTTCATGGGCTCGGCGCGGCTGAAATCCGCCGAGGACGCCGCCGCACTGATGGCCGAAGCCGAGGCCGGACGCGGCGACCTTGAGGCCGCGCAGCAGGCCGAACGCATGGCGGTCTATTACGAGGCGGCGCGCGCGCTGGCCTTCCGCCTGACCGAATGGTCGAAGGGGCTGGAAGAGGGAAACCGCCGCTTCGTCGTGTGCACCGGCGGCGGGCCGGGCATCATGGAGGCCGCCAACCGCGGGGCGTCCGAGGCCAAGGGCATCAATATCGGCCTGACCATCTCCATCCCCGCCGAGGAATTCGACAACCCCTATATCAGCCGCGAGCTGAACCTGCTCTTCCACTACTTCTTCATGCGGAAGTTCTGGTTCACCTATCCGGCCAAGGCGGTGATCCTGTTTCCGGGCGGCTTCGGGACCATGGACGAGTTGTTCGAGATCCTGACTCTCATCCAGACCCAGAAGATCAAGAAGCGCGTACCCATCGTGCTGTTCGGGACGGACTTCTGGGACCGGGTGGTCGATTTCGACGCACTGGTTGAATTCGGCACCATCAGCGCCGGGGACCTCGATCTCTTCTACCGGACCGATTCCGTGGACGCGGCCTACGACTACATCACCGCGGAACTGACCGCCCACGGGCTCGACACACCGGGCGTGCAGCTCTAGCGCAGGAAAGAACGGGCGCCGCCTTTCGGCGACGCCCGCAACTGTCTAGTTCACGGTCGAAATCGAACCGGCGGTGGACACGCACACCTGGTCCGTTCCGCATTCCGCCTCGTCATAGGCGACCGCGACCTTGTCGCCGTCCGCAAAACCGGACAGGAACGCCTTGGCGTCCGTGCCGTCCGCGACGCGGAAGTTGATCAGATTGTCGGCATCGCCGTTCACCTTGATCACGAACTGCCCGGACGGCAAGTCGATGCTGGTGAGGTTGCCCTGTACCGTGTCGAGCGCGAGCGCAGCACCCGACGAAAACATCAGAGCCACCGCGAGCGCCGGCCCCAATATCGTCTTCATCTCCGTCATTCCGTATGTGAGGGTCACCCGGCATTTGCCGGGCCTCAGGCAGATGGCGCGCGCGCGGATTTGCGGCAAGGGGCCCCGCCGGAATTATTTTTGAGTGGCTCGAGAAAGCACCGCACAGGCCTCAGCCAGCACCTCGTCCGGCGGCCCAGAAGCCCCCAGACGCACCCAGTCCACCTTACCGAAGCCCTGTTCAAGCTGGTGTTCCAGAATGGTCGCATCCGCGTCCGAGGCATCACCGTGCCGTCCCTCCACCCGGGCGCGCAGCACGTCGGCCGGCGCATCCAGCCACAGGCCTGTGAAGGACACGCCCGTGGCATCCGCCAGGCGGCGCAGCGCATCGCGGTCTTTCGGCCGCCCGTTGACCCCATCGACGATACAGGCATGACCGGCCGCCAGGGTCCGGCGCGCGCGTTCAAAGACGGCATCATAGGTGCGCGCGTGCCATTCGGACGTATAGGCCGCATCCCGCAGGCGCGTGGTCTCGGGAACGTCGAACAGGAACTTCCGGACCGTATCGGCCCGCACGACGATCGCGCCCGGGCAAGCGCCGATACCGGGAGCGAGACCAAAGGCGAGCGTGGATTTTCCGGTGCCGGACGGACCGCCCACCGCGACCAGCATGGCCGGCGGCGGCGCGAGCAGGCCTTCGGCCTGTTCCAGATAGCGGCGTGCGTTGTCCCGGCATTCCGCCGCCGCAGGGACATCGGGCGCGTTCGCGACCGTCAGCGCCGCCACACGCGCCCGAATGGCGGCGCGCAGCGACAGGAACAGCGGCAGCGCCGCCAGCCCATCCAGCACCGCCAACGGATCGAACGCCGACGCCACATAGCGGTTGAGTGCCGTGTTCGCCAATGCACCCAGACCCCGATGACCCAGATCCATCAGCAGAAACGCAAGATCGTAGAGCACATCGATCTGCATGAAGCTGTCATTGGCTTCCGCCGCGTCGAACAGCGTCGCACGGCAGCCGAACGTACAGATATTCGCCAGGTGCAGATCCCCGTGGCAGGCCCGCACATGGCCCGCCTCGGCGCGCGCCGCCAGCAGGGGCCGGGCATCCTCGTAGGCGCGCTGCAGCTGTGTGCTGTAGCGCGCAACCGCGTCCGCATCCAGCACATCGGGAAACCGGGGCAGGCTTTCCAGTAGTTCCTCGACGGTGCCGGACAGCCAGTCCGCAGGCACATCCACCACCTCGGCATCGCGGTGCAGAGCCGTCACTGAATCCACCGCACCGTTCACCGCCGCCGCATCGAGCCTGCCCGCCGCAGCGCGCCGGTCGAACAGCCCATCGGCGTCGAAGCGCACCATCTCGACCACCCAGTCGAGCACCTCCCCCTCCCCGTCGAAGGTAAACGTGCCGTCGGGTTGCCGGGTGACGGCGCGCAGGCCGAGATAGAGGTCTGGGGCGGTCCGGCGGTTCAGCGCGATCTCGCGCGCGCACGACAGGCGGCGCTTGTCAGGAGACCCGTAGTCGAGGAAGGGCAGATCGACGGCGCGCTTGAGCTTGAAGACACGGTCCCCGGCCAGGAACACAACCGAGATATGCGTGTCGATGCGTTCGACCGCCTCGACGCCCGGACCGTAGGAGGAAGGATCGGCGAGGAACGCAATCACCGCCGACTGGTCGTCCATATCAGTCGGCAAAGGACCGGATATAGGCCAGCACCGCCTCGACCTGGCGTTCGGACAGGGGCATTTCCGGCATCACAGGATGCGGTGTGGTCAGTGCCGCGCGCAGATTGCCTTCGGTGAAGTCGGAGCGCGCCAGGGTGGGAAAGGACGGCGCACCGTCCACCACTGCGCCGCGCTGGTTCTCGGCGATCGCGTGGCATTCCGAACAGATATCGCGCGCCACCTTCGCCCCTTCCTCGCGCAGGCTGTCCGCCGCCGATGCGGGGGCCGTGAATCCCTCCAGCAGGACAGCCGCGAAGGCCAGGCCGTTCAGTCCGGTATTTTTGATCATCATGCACCCATCATATACGCCGGTCGGCACACCGTCGCTTGTCATAGGTCAACGACCCGTCCATATCTGGAGGACGTTGCCGCGAGAGGACGCCCCATACATGGCCATCCACATCGAATTCTGCAAACTTTGAAACTACGAGCCGCGTGCGCTCCGTGCGAGGGACCTGCTTGTGGAACTGGGAGAGACCGTCGAGATCGCGCCGGGACGCACGGGATCGTTCGAGATCACGCGCGATGGGGACTTGCTCTATTCCAAGCTCGCCACGGGCCGCTTCCCCGATGACGACGAAGTGCGCGCACTGGCCGACGACTGACCGGCAGCCCGAGGAAAGACCGACCCCGCGATGACCGCGAATCCATACTATCCGGCGAACGAGCCGCGCCGCCTGATCGTCGGCATCTCCGGCGCCACCGGCATCGTCTATGGCGTGCGTCTACTGGAGGTGCTGCGCCAGACAGATGTGGAAACCCATCTGGTCGTCACACGGCCCGGCCTGATGACGCTCAACTATGAGACCGACCTGTCGCGCGACGAGTTGTATGCGCTCGCCGACCATGTGCACCCGGAGAACGACGTGGGGGCCTCCATCGCCTCGGGCTCGATGTTCACGCTCGGGATGATCGTCGCGCCCTGCGCGGTGAAATCCGCGGCCGAAATCGCGTCCGGCGCGACCCAGACCCTGCTGACCCGGGCCGCTGACGTAACCCTGAAGGAACGCCGCCGGCTGGTGCTGATGGTGCGCGAGAGCCCGCTGCACACCGGCCACCTGCGCACCCTGACCGAGGCATCCGAGATCGGCGCGATCGTCATGCCGCCGATGCCCGCCTTCTATCCCCGGCCGGAGACAATTCAGGATATGATCGACCACACGGTGGGACGGGCGCTGGACCTGTTCGGGATCGAGCATACCCTGACCGAACGCTGGACCGGCCGGCCCGCCTGAACCCGGTCACTCCTGTGAACCGCTCGTTGCAAACGTGCGTACACATCACATGGTTCAGTGGTTCCGCACGTCACAGGTCATCGTTCTCAGCATGTTGCTGGGAACCCTGCTCGTTTCCGGGTGGGCAACACCGGCTGCCGCGCTGCAGGAACGCAGCCGTCTCGCCTTCGACGTGTTTCTCGATGGTTCGCGGATCGGGTCGCACAACATCAGCTTCAGACGCGAATCCCCAGATTCGATGGCGGTTGAAATCGACATCGATCTCGAGGTGAAGTTTGGCCCCTTTACGGTGTTCGACTATGAGCACAGCAACAGGACCGAGTGGAAAAACGGCCAGTTGTGGCGCATGCGCAGCGTTACCGACGACAATGGCGACCATCACGAGGTCGCCGCAGACCGCACACGCGGTGAGTTACAGGTGAACGCGTCCGGTATCGAAGCCTATACAGCCAGTCCGCACATCCTGCCCACGACCTACTGGATGGCATCGACTGTCGGGCAGTCACAATTGATAAACTCACAGACCGGTGAGCGCATCGACATCGTCGTTCGCGAAGTCGGGCGGGAGAAAGTCCCCGCCCCCGGTGGCCCGATTGCGGCTACCCGCTACGAGATGACCGGCGATCTCGATATCAATCTCTGGTACGACGACAACGGCATCCTGGTTGGTCTCGCGTTTCGCGCCAGGGGTTCCGATGTCACCTACCGGCTGACAGATCGGACCGACGAGCTTCTGGTCGCCGCCCCTATGAGAAACCTGCTCGCGCGCACTCCGGGCCAGTTCTAACCCGCCATGCAAAGGGCCGCACCGGCTGGGAACCGGCTGACCTCCCTCCAGCTCGTCGCCTATGGTTTGCCGGGCCTTCCCCTTGCGGTCCTTTTGTTGCCGCTTTTCGTCATCCTGCCCACCTACTACGCCGACGATCTGGGGTTGGGGCTCGCGACAGTCGGTGTTGTGCTACTGTTTGCACGTATCTGGGACGTCGTGACCGATCCCCTGATCGGCCTGCTGTCAGACAGAACCAGGTCCCGCTTCGGCCAGCGCAGGCCCTGGCTGGTGGCTGGCGCACCGCTCGCATTTGCCGGTACCGTCGCGTTGTTCAATCCTCCGTCCGATGTGAACGGCACATACCTGCTTATCGCGACCGTCGTCCTTTATCTCGGCGGGACGATGATTCTGCTGCCTTACACCGCCTGGGCGGCGGAGCTGTCCCGGGACCGGCATGAACGCAGCCGGATCGCGGCCGCCCGCGAGATTGCGATGGTACTGGGCACACTGGCAGCCATAGCGATGCCGGCCGCGCTGGGCCTGTCCCGAATCGACGTGGTGCACGGCACGTCCTGGGCGCTTGCCGTCCTGATTCCGCTGTCCGTTCTTATCGCGGTCAGCGCCCTGCCCGACGATCCGCCTGCCCGGATAACGGAATTCCGGTTCCGGACCTCACTCGCGACATTGTGGCACAACCGCCCCTTCCGGCTTCTGGTGAGCGCCTACTTCACCAACGGCATCGCCTATGGCCTGCCCGCGACATTGTTTCTTCTCTATGCGCAACACATCCTCAATGATCCGAACGCGGCCTGGATGTTGCTCACGATTTACTTTGGAGCTTGCATAGCGGGACTGCCGGCATGGCTCGCGCTCAGCCGGAAGATCGGCAAACGGAAATCATGGATCATGGCCATGGCAATGGCCGCAGCCGGTTTCTGGCCTGCCATCTTGCTCGGCGAAGGTGACGTCGGCTGGTTCATCGCAATCTGCATTGTGACCGGCCTGCCCCTGGGTGCGGAACTCGTGATGCCGCCCTCGATACAGGCGGACCTCGCCGAGCAGGATGCGCAGGCGAACGGCATGCGCCGGACCGGAACGATGTTCGGCATCTGGGGCGTCGCCACCAAAATTCCTCTGGCGCTGGGTGTCGGCATTGCCTTCCCGGTCCTCGAACTCGCAGGTTTCGATGCCGGTTCGACAACCAATGATGCAACCGCCCTGGCCGTTCTGGCTGCGCTTTACGGGCTTCTGCCCGTGCTGTTCAAGCTTCTGGCCATCTGGATTGTGCGGCAAATTCCGGATTAACCGGCAAGCAGCGTCCGCGTCATTTTTGACAAACGCTGTTGATGCGTCCGGTTCCGGGACTAACTATCCTTGCAAGCATGATTAGAATCCAAAAATCATCCATCCTGGAAGGAGCAACGCCATGAGCCTGCGCATCAACGACACGATCCCCGACCTACAGGTCGAAACCGACCAGGGCACGTTCTCGCTGCACGAGTTCGTCGGCGACAACTGGACGATCCTGTTCTCGCACCCCAAGGATTTCACGCCGGTCTGCACCACCGAATTCGGCGCGGTCGCGCAACTCGCCGACGAGTGGAATGCACGCGACACCAAGGTGATCGGCATCTCGGTCGATAGCGCCGAGGATCACCGCAACTGGAAGAAGGATATCGAGAGGGTCGGCGGCGCCGCCGCGACGTTCCCGATCATCGCCGATGTGGACCTGACCGTGTCCAAGGCGTTCGACATGCTGCCGGCCGAGGCCTACCTGCCCGACGGCCGCACCCCGAACGACAGCGCGACCGTGCGCTCGGTCTTCATCATCGGCCCGGACAAGCAGCTCAAGCTGTCCATGACCTACCCGATGAGCGTCGGCCGCAACTTCGCCGAGGTGCTGCGCGCCCTCGACGCGCTGCAGACCACCGCCGCCAACGCGGTGGCGACGCCGGCGAACTGGCAGGTCGGCGAGGACATCATCATTCCGGCGACGGTGAGCGAGGCGGACGCGACCGCGAAGTTCGGTTCCTTCGAGACGCTGACCCCCTACCTGCGCAAGGCCAAGCTGCCGAACTGAGTGCCGGCCTTAGCGACCCCAGAACAAAGCGGCGGCTCCCCGGAGCCGCCGTTTTCGTGTGCGCAAATGTGGGAGTGGTGCGCCCGGCAGGATTCGAACCTGCGGCCCCGGGATTAGGAATCCCGTGCTCTATCCTACTGAGCTACGAGCGCATCCACGCGCCCTAATTAACGCCGCAGGCGGCGCGGCGCCACCGCTTTGGGCGGGCGTCAGATTCCGATGAAGGGCTGGACCATGCGCGCCATGATGCTGTTAAAGCGCAGCGGCGCGTCGGTCACGGCCAGGCAGATGCAGTCCTCGCCCGGCTCGGCGACCGGCTGGTGCTCGACACTGGAATCGACGCTTTCCACGTCGCCCCGCGCGAACAGCGTGTCCGCATCGCGGAACGCGCCGCACAGCACCATGGTCAGTTCCATGCCGTTATGGCCGTGCTCCGGCACGGGGCGTCCGGCCGGGATGCGCAGCAGGCGCGCCGTCGGCGCACCGCGCCCCGTCACCAGCGGGATGTGGTGGGCACCCTTGCCGAGCCGCCGCCAGGACAGGCCATCCAGGTCGGAGCCCGCATAACCGCGAAGCGGCTGCGGCAAGACCGGCGCGGTGCCGGAGGCCGTGTCTGCGGAGACGGCGGGTGTCGTCTGCGCCTCA
>Ga0181588_10000035_pt1 | contig 99496 bp, 67 predicted proteins | sample 071ome_26_FD_148607 | JGI IMG/M metagenome (GOLD analysis project Ga0181588, IMG submission 148607) | Coastal salt marsh microbial communities from the Groves Creek Marsh, Skidaway Island, Georgia - 071409BT metaG (spades assembly) | ecosystem: Environmental > Aquatic > Marine > Intertidal zone...
GATCCCTCTTCATTCATCATGTTTTCGTTCGTTCGTTCGTTCGTTCGTTCGTTCGTTCGTTCGTTCGTTCGTTCGTTCGTTCGTGAGTTCCTCTGATTCTTACGCGACCAGTCGCCGTCTCGATCCGAACTCTCGCCGTCTATTCGTCCGTTCGAGCCGAGCGACGCGCGCGTCGGCGTCTGTGGTGGTGCGCGTGACAGTACAACTGAGTTTTTCATTCCGCGCCGCGCCGCGTCGACGAGGACGTCTACGTCGACGCCGACGAGCGCTCGAGATACGAATGTCGTCTCGTTTCGGTGTCTGCGACGTGTGCGAAGAGGCGGAGAGTCGATACACGTGTCCGCGATGCGAGACCAAGTCGTGCTCGTTGGCGTGCGTTAAAAAGCACAAGGTGGACAGAGATTGCGACGGAAAGCGAACGCGGACGGCGTTCATAGACATACGGGATTTCCAAGACGCGGACGTGGTGAGGGATTATCGGTTTTTGGAAGAAGTTGGGGCGGAAGGAGACCGGGCGAAGCGGTGGAGACCGACTTTCGGGGAGGATGGGGAATCGGGCGTCGGCGGTGCTGCGGGCGAACCGCCGTCGGCTTCCGGACGTCGAACGGATGGTGGGGGTAGAGGACGGGGAGGACGGGGTCAGGGAAGGGGCGCTCGAAATCACACACGTAGGGCTTTGGATGCGCTGAAGGCGAAGTGCGCCGAGCGCGGGGTGGAAGTGCGGTTCATGGCGAACGGCATGGCGAGAAGACGAACCAACACGACGTACCATTACAGGAAACACGACGAGCTTCACTGGCGTCTCGAGTGGATTTTCCACGTTGGCGACGCGCGCATCGCGCGCATAGACGAGAAAGTACCGGAAACGGCTCTACTTCGAGACGTCTACGCTGCGCACGTCAAGGAGATGACGCTCGCCATCGACGACAAGACCAACATGCACCCATTCAAGCTTCCCGTCGACGCAGAAAATCTCAACGACGAAAGCCTTGGATTTCTCGTCGTCGCCGAAAAGTTCGACACTCCCGCCAACGCAAAGCTATGGCACACCGTCAACCTTCAATGCACCGTTGCTGACGCGCTCAGAGGGAAAACCGTGTTGGAGTTTCCAACGTTTCACGTAGCGCCAAAGTCGCTCGCCGACGACTACACCCTCGTCCAATGCGACACCGCGCCGATCGATACCGAAACGCATTGACGCGTCATCTGAACGTTAGCTAATCGACGCCACTCTGTAACGTACTAGCGTAGTAACCCTAAACTACGCGCGCGCGATGCGACCGACGCCAAGCAAAGCGCGCCGCTGCACTTTTGCAGAAACGAAACACACAAACACGTGCAACGCCAAGCAACCGCCGCCGCCGCCAGCCGAGCGAGCACGACTTCGACGACACACACGGACGGACGACGACGCGCGCGGAAGACGACGGACGCGCAAATCGACGAACGGGACGAAAGAATAGAGCCTTGTCAATCACAGAATTGTTAACCGAAGGACGACGATAACGGAGCGACAACAGCAGCATGGGAAAGACTAAAGAAAAGTCTTCAGAGAAGAAGGAGAAGAAGGAAAAGAAGGAAAAGTCGCTCAAGGCGACGTCGACGACGGAGACGAAGAAACGGAAAAAAGAATCGGTGCGTGATGACGACGATGATAACGCGACGAAAAGAACGCGATGACTGACGAGATGATTTTGATGTGCGTAGGGTGAAGAAAAGTCTGAAAAGAAGAAGAGCAAAAAGTCGTCGAGCGACGAGGATGAAGACGCGCGGATGAGCGATGGGATGACGCCGGAACCGGAACGTCCAGAGACTCCGAACCCGATGAATTTGGATAATTTCGCGTTGAGCGAACCGGTGAAGACGACGTTACGTAAGAAGGGGTACGATACGTTGTTTCCCATTCAGTCGGAGACGCTCAACATCGCGTTGAGTGGTAAGGATGTCGTCGGTCGAGCGCGCACTGGTTGCGGTAAAACTCTGGCTTTTGTGCTTCCAATCATTGAAGAGATGGCTAAGATTTCTCCGATGCCTTCGAACGGTCGACGCGTGCAAGGACGGCGACCCATGTGTGTCGTGTTGGCGCCGACGCGTGAGCTCGCCAAGCAAGTGTTTGCGGATTTCGATTGGATTGGCAACTCGTATGGCTTCAAATCGTTGTGCGTGTACGGTGGTGCACCGTACCGCGAGCAAGAAATGGGTCTCAGAGGTGGCTGCGACATCGTCATCGGTACGCCGGGCCGGATGAAGGATCACCTGGAGCGCAAAACGCTCGTGATGGACAACTTGAAGTTTCGAGTGCTCGACGAGGCGGATGAGATGCTCAACATGGGCTTCGTCGACGACGTCGAGTTGATCTTGAAGAGCTCTGGTGACGTGCAAACGTTACTATTCTCCGCAACCTTGCCCCCGTGGGTGAAGGATATCGCCAAGCGATTCTTAAAGAGCAACTACGCGACGGTTGATTTGGTCGGCGACGAAAAGCAGAAGGCGAGCGGTCAGGTGCAACACATGCTCTTGCCGTGCCAGTGGTCCGATCGCGTCGATTTGGTGTGCGACGTTATTCGCTCCAAGGCGCCGGGTGGCGGACGCGTCATTGTTTTCTGCGACACGAAGCGTGATTGCGGCGAGTTGTGCGACAACTTGCAGAAGGAAATTCCCAAGGGCGCAAAGGCGCTTCACGGCGACGTCAATCAAGGTCAGCGTGAGGTTGTTCTCGCTGGATTCCGTGAGGATAAGTTTCAAGTCCTCGTCGCCACAGACGTTGCCGCTCGTGGTTTAGATATTTCGGGCGTTGAACTCGTTATTCAGTGCGAACCGCCAAAGGATGCCGAGACTTACATTCACCGTTCCGGTCGTACGGGACGCGCGGGCGCGTCTGGTGTTTCTGTCACTTTGTGTACTCCTAGATCCGAGTGGGCCGTCCCGAACATCGAACGCAAGGGTGGTTTTAAGTTTATTCGCATCGGTCCTCCGCAACCGGCGGAAATGGCCAAGGCTGCCGGTAAGATTGCCGGTGAGCAAATTCGCAAGGTTCACAAGGGAGCCGCAAAACTCTTCATGGACGTCGCGAGAGATTTGCTCGAGGGTGAAGATAGCGATAGCGAAGAAGGTAGAGATCCGGTCGAAGTGCTCGCCATGGCAATTGCCAAACTCGCTGGCCACGGCGAACTTCGCCAGCGTTCGCTTTTGACGTCTCACTCTGGCCAGACGACTCTGTTATTCACCGCCGGCGACGTCCAAATCAGAACGCCCACCTACGTGTGGAACTTCCTTCGACAGCGCATGAATGAGAATGATTTGCAACTTCGCCGTTTGACTCTCAGCCTCGATAACACAGCTGCGGTGTTCGATGTTCCTTCCGAACTCGCGGACAAGTTCTGCGCACTTTCCGAACCGGCGTCGAACGGTAAAACTGGCATCACGATAACGGCTTGCGAAGAGTTGCCAGAGCTTAGCCAACGTCCTCAGCCAACTGGTGGTGGCGGTGGCGGCAGGTTCGGCGGGCGCGGTGGTAACTACGGTGGTGGAGGTAGAGGATCACCCGGTGGTGGTAGATTCGGAGGGCGTGGTGGTAACTACGGTGGCGGTGGTCGCGGCGGCGGTGGCCGATTCGGTGGACGAGGTGGTGGAGGCCGATTCGGTGGACGGGGTCGATATTAATTTTTCTAGTTCGTGTTGGATAATACGCGTTGTTTCCGCAGGCATAACACATCAGATTTTAATAGAATTCCACGTTTTATTTTGCTACAATTGCGCTACCTACTTCTTCTTCGAGTTTGAATAGAACTCATCGAGCTTCGTGTCGTAAGACTCCATGACCAATTCCGAACGAACCTTGCGAGCCGAATCGGTGGCGACACCAACAAGAATCAACAAGGAAGTTCCCGCGAAACCTCGGAAGGTTTGCAAACCAGTCACTTGCTCGACGGCCCCCGGCGTGAGCGCAAGCAAACCAAGGAAGACGCTGCCAAGCAGGGACAAACGTTCGAGTACGCGGGTGATGTAGTCCCGAGTGGCGGCGCCGGGGCGAACACCGGGAATGGACGCGCCCTGCCGCTTGAGCTGCTCAGCGACATCCTTGGGCTCGAGCTGCAAGAATGTGTAAAAGTAATTGAAGAAACAAATGAGTGCGACGTTCACCGGGACGTAACCCGCACCACCACCAGGGCTCAAGAAACGCGCAACTCCAACTACGGCGCTGTTGTCGGTGAAGCGTGTGAGCGTTGCCGGCAACGCAAGCAGAGATGACGCGAAAATAATCGGCATCACACCAGCGCTGTTAACCTTGAATGGCAAGTAAGACGACTTTGCGAGACCACCGGCGTTGAATCGAGTGCTGTAGTTCATCGGAATCTTACGCTCAGCCTCTTGCACGTAAACAATACCCAGCGTCGTGAGCGCAAATGCGCCGAAAAACACTGGCAACACGCTCGCCGCATCACCCTTTTGCTGCGCCAAAGTGACGGTTTGACCGATCGACGATGGCAAAGCGCTGACAATGTTCGAGAAAATCAGGAGGGAGGTTCCGTTACCAAGCTTGATCTCGTTGAGGAGTTCGCCGATGTACATGAGGATCATGGCACCGGCAGTGAGCGCGCAACTTTGTTCAAACAACCACATTGGGGTAAAGTCCTCGACAAAGGGTCTGACGTACAAGCACTGACCGACGGCTTGAACGATGGCAAACGCGAGGGCACCGTATCTGTTGGAACGTAGGGAGAACAAGCGTCGTTCGTTAGTCTTGAAATTCATCTCTTCAGGAAGAGAACGCGTCCATCGCAAAACTTCATAGCTCAGTTTCCGTTATTCTTTTCAGGCCGCTGACATGTCGTAACACGCCAAAGCTCAATCGAACGAGACCTAAAAGGTCACATCATTGCCATGATCATCACTTTCTTCCTAGCGCGCGCGTCTCCCATCCATCACTCACCTTTGGTATTGCTGAAACTTTCTACGACCAGCCTCGCCCTCCTCCTTTTGCAGCTTTTTCAACTCTGGAAACACGCTACCCAAGAGCTGAAAGATGATGCTCGAGTTAATGTACGGCACGATACCGAGCGAAAAGATTCCAAGCTTTGAAATACTACCACCCGTGAGCGTATCGGCGTAAGCCATCATCCCTCCGCTGCCTTGCAACGACTCTGCGAACGCCGCTCTATCCACGCCGCTGATCGGGATGTACGTGCCAACTCTCGACAGCACCAACAGCGCAAAAACAGTGGCAATCTTGCCCGGAAGCTTCCCAGAGAAAAAGTCACCCATGTTCCCACCATCACCAGACCCACCACCTCGGCCCGTGGACATCGCGAGTGCGGTCGGTCGTCGGCTTGCGTTGCCGAAACCGAACGCGTCCGCTCTGAACCAACCCTCTCCAGCGGTGTCACCCGTCTCGTCGTTTCGCAACCCGAGCGGGTCCCAGACGGCGTCACCACCGAACTCCGGGCTCGGGGGTTGTTTTGCGAGCGCGTGAGCGCGCGTCGACGTCCCACGGACCGCGACGTTCGCCGCGTGTGTCGACCGAGTGGCACTGGTCGTACCCTGACGCGCGCGGATCGAAGCTCGGACGGACGACGTCTTGAACGACGCGCGCTTGGTCGCAGACGCGACCGATGGGACGCTCGCGATGGTTGAGGCAAGCATTGTCGGGCTGTACGAACGTCGGCGCGGACGCGACCGGGATGGGTCGTGTGCGTCGTCGTGTGAAGCACGAGTGAGGTATGAGGGTTGTTGCCAGCATTTTGGGTCGCGTTTGGAATGGTTGCGAATGAGCTCGGACGTCGCTGGATTTGTAATGACGCTTTGTTCGTTGAGAATCATAAGAAGGCGCGTGAGGTTACAACAAATGATGAATGAAAGAGAATTCTGTGTTCTCTGAATTCTCGCGGAATCAAGCCAATGGTGTTTCTGACGTCGATGATGGCGTTTGTTTTGACTTGAAAGTGTTCTTGGCGCCAGTGAGCGCGTGATCGAGCGCTCTGGTGACCCCCTTGGCGCCGGTGACGGTCGCGTACGGGACTTTTTTCATGGCAACTAAGGCAGCTTCAGATGGGGTTGTTTCGCCCGCTGCGAACTCCTTGAGTGGGTTGATGACGACGGCACGAGCCGCGCGATTGACGCCACTCCATACGTCCTTTGACGCAAGTGTCAGACCTTCGAGCATTGAGTTCGGTTCGGATGGCTCCCCAGTGGTCTCGCCATCGCGCGCGTCGCTGATCATATCCTCTGCAGCGACAAGCAATGATGAGGTTTGCCCAGCCGCAAATGCGCCGAGCTCGATTGAGGCAAGCGAAACCTCCTTGACAAAGGACGCCACACCCACGGCTAATCCAGCCATGATGCCGCCGCGCTTCTTACCTCGGTGGAATTCAAGAGGTTTCGACACCAAATCCATGGCGCCACGTCCGAGCTTGGTTGCCGAACGAATCGGTTTGACACCTTCGACAAACTTGTGCGCCTGCGTCTGGGTCACGTCTTCGAGCCAGCTCTTGATGGCCAGTTCGATCATGCTGCCGACTCCCAAAATGCCAGTGAGGCGGATGGGCTGTATGTCCAGGCGTACGCCATCCCACGGCACGAGATTGAGAGCTTCGAGGAGGTTGCCCGCTCGCAAAGCGTCGATGTCAACTTGGCGACCGCAATACTCGAAACGAAGCGAGAGTTTGCCCACTTCAATCTTTTGAAAATACGCCGTGTCTTCTGGCGGAGCCGATACAGAGCGCGACGTATCCGTCTCATCCGCAAAGACGTCGAGAACGAGTTTCAAAACCCGTTGATCAAGCTTGAGGTGCACGGGCAGCGCGGATACTTTCAACACGTACTCCAATTCACTTGGTTCTGAAGTGTTTGGACGCACTGTAGTCAAGTCAACAGTGAGCATATCGACCGCTTCTGCCCGAGCCGCCATGAGTGAGTCGTATTTGATGACGCTCGGCCACGTCGCGCCCTTGGTGACATCCGAACAGGTTACATCTCGAATAGACAACGCCACCCGTTGCGCCGCCTCGCAATCTTCCGTCGGAAAGACATCGATGCGCACAGAAGAGGTCTGCGCGACGAGCTTCACACCGGCTGAAGACCCAAGTGGGTCGTGCTCGACGGAGTCGGCATGCAGCGGCGACCTCAACTCAGATTCAGACCAGTACAAACCAGGCAGTAGATGAAGTTCCATGGCGGTGTTGTTGATATGAAGCGTGCTCTGTGGAATGACTGAGTCTGTCGGGAGCGGCAAGTATCGCGTATGAACAGCGCTAAGAGAACTTTGAATCTCGTCTTGTATAGCTGGCATAATCGGAAGCACAAAAGGGAATTCACCCACGAAACGACTCGCGCTCAATGAGTTTTCGCCAGAACTCGTTCGCACTCTCGAAGAACTGTGACGCACAGACGATACACTACCGGCTGCAAAGAGCGGCTTGGCTCTCTTCTTTTTCGCTCGACGGTTGTTGCGATAAAAGAAGTTTTCAATCACGTTTGGACCCACGGGGCTGTCGCCCCGCGCGCTTTTTCGCTGCAAGGGTGTGTTCGATGATGATCTATCGCGTGTCCGAGATTTTCCTCGTCGCGAATGCGCTGGAAACATGGTTTCGTCGTTCGTCGCGTCACTGATTTCTTCCGTCGTAACGTCTGATCGGTACCGCGTGTGGAAAATATCCCGCGCTTTCTTGACTGGGCTGACGAATACGTATTCGTTTTCATCACCACTCGGGGGTGTCACCGGGCGATCGAAACTCTCAATATCGTTCGCCAATAGACGTCGAAGTGCGTGAACCGTGTCCTTCTGCAAAGTAGCGACGCATGCTTGCATGTGGACGGATGCGATCGCGGTCGAGGACTTGGCCGACACCGTACTCAGTGAAATCGCTTTGGAATTCATCACCGGCGCAAAGCGATTTGCACGCAGGCATTGGCTAGAGAAAGGATACGCCGGCAGAGATCGCACACCGACTCCACATATCGACGTGGGGTGCGCGACGTAACAATCCACACCGACACAAAATATTTCGGTCGCCGTGGCAACGCAGGCGTCATCTTGCGAATGTTTCGGGGACATGCGCAACAAATCGGTGCGCATCACACCAAACGACCCATTAGACTTTGCAACGAGCGACAAGTCCACAAATCTAAGTGTGTAGTGCAGATCAATGCCACTAACCGATGCGTCGTCGCGATCCTTTTCCGAAACGAATGTGTTTACTCGTTCAATCACAGGTTCACACTGTGCAACGGATACGCAAGCACCAACGACACCTAGATCCATGCAACTCGTCTCCCCTTCCGTCCGAGCGAACGCGAATGAAGAGTACTTTGAGCCTTCAGATGCATCAATCGTCACCGTTTCTTCTCCATCAGCGCTCACCGTACCCCGAGCGAATTGAGCCCAAACGAAATCTGATCCAATCATGCCGGAAACATTCGTGGCGATGAAACACTGAAAATCTGTCAATCCGCACACCACTGGCACAGCACCTCCTGATGATTGACCCAGATGCGCCGCCGGCTCCAACAAGTGAATGTTGACATTGCTAGCTTCCATCGCTAGCACTATCGGACTCAGAACAGACTCTGGCGCTGGCTGACGCAACGCCAACGGGTGATGATCCGGGAGCTCATACAGAGATTGCACAATCACCGCGAGAGCTTCTAAAACATCAGCGCTCACCCTGAAACGAATGTCTCGCGCAACCACTTTAACGAAGAGAGAGGCATCGTTCGCGAGATGCTCGCGCAAACTGTCGTCATTCTCTTTCGCCGATGCCTGTGCGAGGCCTCCCACTTCGCGTACGCAACGAGCGGCAAGAGATCCGTCGAGTGGAGTGGTGAGATCTGCCAGCCAGTAAATTGACGCATTGACTTCGTCATTCGTATCGACCGGTTCTAGGCAATCGAAGCCATTCACGCGCAATCCAAAATGACCGAGGTGAAGATCCATGCGCAATTCGTGCAGGTCGAGCCAACATCGACCGCCGTCACACGGAGGTTCGAGCCGGATGCACATTTCGTTCACATCGTCAAAGGCATAAATACCCCGCATGGCGCTCCAAGATACGCGCATAGACTCTCTGAATTGAATCTCGACCGAAGTTACCGACAACTGACAGGTCACACAGTCAAACGGCGCCGCGACCGTGAGCTTTGGACACCTGATGACGAAGCCACACTCAGTCAAATCGAGCATGTCTTCGTGTTCGTGTTCGTCTTCTCCAAAGTGCATTGACTCTGAAAGCTCTCGAGCCACTTCATCCGCGTCGAAATATGCCTCTTCCGAATCTTCGTGCGCGCTTTGAAACATATCCTCATTCGCTTCCTCGTACACGCTCGCTTCCAAATTGGTCGGTTCGGCTTCGTCGTGAAGCACGTCGTCTATGAAAGATCGTCGCATGCGTGATGACGTCGCCGCTCTCGGACGCGTCCCACCGCTCGAACCGCGCGAACCGAACACGTCAATCAAACTCTGCATCGCCTGCACCGACACCGACGATTTAATCTCGTCCAACTCAATCTCCAGAGCCTCTCCGCTCGAGCCGGGCACTCTCGCCCGGCCGGCAATATCGCTCACCATCGATTCCGAAATCGAACACCCCGCCCCGGTGGATATCCTCCGAACACTCAACCCATCAAACACAATCCCACGACCGTGCGTGTACTCCACCGATTCGAGCCGAACGAGAAATTTACTTACGCCTGCCGCGTCTTGCACCACCACTGACACTTCTCTCGCTCGCGCCTTCAACCCGCGAAACAACACATCCATCGCCCTCCGCACGACCCTCGACCCTTTCGACGACGGCATCGTCTCCCTTGTCTCCTCATCCATCTCTCGAATCGTCTCTTCGCCCACCCGAACGACGAGTTCGACGTCGCGCACCTCCAGCGAACACGACTCACGTCCGATGGCTTCCCACGGAATCTTCCCGAGCACGCATCCAACCTTCCCGCTCATCAACTCAAACCCGCGATCGACGACGACGCGAGGCGCCCACGACATTAAAACCTCCGCATCTACCTCTGCATCGACTATTTCGAGCGCACCTGCGCGCAGACGCACGTCCAACGGCGTCGCGCGACTCGAAACGTTACTCACAGATGACGCGTCATCGGCAACGACTTCCGCTTCTGCGTCCGCATCGCGTCGTCCATCCGACGCGCGTCGAAAAACGCGTTCGAGCGCACGCGCGACGATGCGTTCGCACGCGCGACGCATCGCCATCGCCGTGTCGTTCGTTCGCGTCGCGTGATGACGTCGCACGTGTGTGTTGACGGCACGTTCGTGCTTTTTCAAAAACTAACTGTTTTTCGGAACGTTATGTATGAGTAAATAGTAATACAGTGTCAGCTGTCTCGACGTCAATCCCGCTCGTCGCCGCGAATGGTCCGATCGGAACGGCGCACGGGACGGGAAAACTTTTTCGCCGTCTCCACTTCGCCATCTTCGACGTCGGCGTCGCTGATGTCGCGGCCGTCACAGGCGTAGAGGGCGATGAAGGTGCGACCATAACGTCTGTCGCGAACGCGTCGAAGACGCTTGCCGATGGATGGAAGAATATCGTCCGCCTGACCCTTGGCGTACTCGACGAGGAGCACGGTGGAATCCTTGACGAGGGCGGATTCGTCGAGCTGGAGCAAGAGCTCGGGATATGATACCTTTTCGTACGGCGGGCAAAAGGAGATGAAATCAAATGCGCCTCCGACGCCTCGGGCGTTCTTGTGGTGTTGAGACATAAAGGCTTGCACGCTTGCCGTGTGCGTTGTCGTGCTTTTGGAGACGCCGAGCGAGTTGATGTTTTTGTTGGTGCAGTTGTTAATCACCCACGGGTCCATTTCGACAAAGTGTGCTTCGACAACGCCTCTCGACATGGCTTCCAATCCGATGGCACCTGTACCGCAAAACAAGTCGAGCCATCGTGACTCGGGCGGAAACTGCACGTTGCTTCTCGATCCCAAAAAGTTTAAAATCATATCAAACGTAGCTCCTCGCACCATGGACATCATCGGGCGCGTATCCAAACCGCTCGGTGATAAGAGCTTCCGCCTCGCGTGTTTCCCCGCCACAATCGTCATCCGCCGATGCGTCCTTCGTGACGCTTCGAGTTCCTTCTTCTTATTGAACGCCGTCACCTCCTTCTTCTCCTCCTCAATCGCAAACAACAAATCTCTCGGCACCCCCATGCGCACCATTCGCTCGATATCCCCCGCACTCATCCCCTTTTCCGTATTCTTGGCGCTGATTTCGCTGCTCTCACCCACAATCCTCTCTCGTTTCTTATTCATCGCATCCGTTGGCGTGTTCGGGTTCTTCCTCGGCGACCGCGACGACGTATTCACCACCCCAGACCTTCCTTCCGCTCGATCGTTCTTCGTCGGCACCCGCACGTAATCCATCACGTACCCACTCCCGTCATCGTCGTCGTCGTCACCAATGTTAAACAAGTCTTCGTCCACCGCTCGGACGTCGGCGCCAGACGGCACGAAGAACCAGTCGTCGTCATCCTCGCCTTCTTCTTCGTCATCCCAGTCCTCGCCGTCGTCTTCGATCGCTATCGGTTCGTCGTCGTCGAGATCCTCCTCGTTCCAGAATAATAAATCATCCTCGGCGTCTTTTGCGCTGTCGTACCCGCCTGCGGTCGCGGCGACGCGGCGATGCGTCGGCGTACACGTCATCGTCGGTCGGGGTAGCCGGCGGCGGCTGAACCGGACATTCGGTCCGAAAATACGGTCCGTCGACGCGCGCGCGACGTGTCGTCGCGTCGCGGACGTCGCGGATGACGACGGATGCGTCATCGTGTGCGTTGTGGACGCAATGACGACACGCATGATTTTCGCTTCGCGTGCGTGCGTCGACGAGTGTGGCGTACACGCGCTCTCGCGCTTGCACTTTTCGAGGTGATACTAGTATGTACAAAGAAGCTAATTGCTAGCGGTCCAGAACGTTTCCTCGTTCTCCGAGCCGTAACCGACGTATCTCGGACGACGTTTCCCGGCTGGGGTGAAGTGTTTGAAATAGAATGGAAATCCGCCCTCGACTTCGACGACGTCGTCAAAGATTTCGGCGAGCGCGAGCAAGGCGTCCGCGTGGTAGGCGATGGAGGATTCAGCGGCGTGGAAGACGACGATTGGCGCAGTCTTGTCGTCGAAGCGCTTGTCTTGGGCAATGAAGTCGAGCATGTCGTCGATGGCGGGATTGTCGACGGCGTCGGAGATGCCACCCGTACGAATCGCCGCGGGGCAGGAAATCGCGCCTTTGAGCGTTTCTCGGTTGAAATCCTTCGTCGGACGAATGTCCAAGGTGCGGTGTCCGCTTTCGATGAGACGCTGCGCTTCACCGATATTTTCAACTCTCCACGGCAGTGCCGGTTCTTCCTCTTCCTCCTCTTGGACGATTGGTCGAGGTTCGGCGTGTTTTGCCCTCTCTTCAGCTTGTGCTCGCATCAACGCCTTGGCGCCCTCTATGAGCTCTCTCGTCTCGTCATCCACGGGAATTTCTACGGGCGGTTGCGACTCACGGTTTAACGCCCCCTCTTGGCGGCGTGCCTTCGCGAGCTCCTCTGGCTCTTGCCAACGCATGTATTCTCTGGCGAGCTGAATCGAGTTGACGTTTTCTTGTTCCTGAACAATCTCGGCGCCGCAACGCAACAGAGACTCCAATGTGACATCTACTTGATCCAGGGCGACGCGTCTGCGTTCGTCACCAACGAGCGCATCGTTCAACCCATCCAAACCGACGCGAGAGACGAGCTCTCGCACTGCGTCGTCGTACACTCTCGCGCGAACGGCGCCAAAAAAGTCCAACGGCTGATTCGGAAACGTATCGACGAGCGTTTCGCAGCATTCGCGCTTGAGACCGTCGTCTTGCATCATAGCCTCCAACATCTCAACAATCTCTTCGCGATTTGGTTCCCACATCCACAGATCCATTCGCCCGTCTCGAGTCAAGGGGGCGTACAGCTTACCGAAATCATTCCCTGTCACGATGACTGGCACGCGCGCATTCGTCGACTTGAAATCCGTCCGCCACACCGTACCCTCACTCACGAGATTCGGGTCGTCGCAAATGTTCATCAAAGTACCGTGCGTAATCTGATTATTTACTGTCCCGAGATCATCCTTGAAACGCCCGATCCCCGCGTCCAAATCACTGATGATTAAGCAGCACAACTTGCCTGTCTCTCGCATCGCTCTTGCTGCCTGTAGATACCTCCGTCGCAACATCGCCCCCGGTTCACCCGCCGTGCTATCCTCCAACTCCCCTGCGCTCGTCACGATGGGCAACATTCCCATCTTTCGACACGCCAGCTCGACGTTAAACGTCTTCCCGCACCCCTTTTCACCCCAAATCCCGAGTATCAACGGCGTTGGCGTCGCCCCGAGCGCGCCCTTATCCTTCAACACATTCTTACTCACGTGCACCGCCACGCGCTCCAAGAACCTCCTCGGCACGTGATACCCATCCTCGAGATCCCCAAAGGTTCTAAACTCCGTCTCGCGGTGCGATCCATCCGCGACGTCGGCGTCGATACCGAGAGTGTTTCCTTTGAAGAGCGTCTCCTCCACCCCAGACTTTTGCGAATAAATGAAATCTTGACCCCCGAGCGCGTCCGTGCGCTCACCGGCGGCGCTCGTCGCGACGCGTGCGGTTCGACAACGCTCGCGCGACGACACCGAGACGGGCGCGCGCGTCGCGCGCACTGTCGACGCGCGCATGATGCGTCGGCGACTGCCGCCTGTACATATAATACACCTCCCAAATCCTATCAAGCGGATGTGCCGCGACATGCGCTCTGCGAGCCGCGGGGCGCGCGAGACGTCTCGTCGTCGACAAAGCCCGTCGCGCGCGCGTCACGCCGCGCGTTAAACCTCGCGAGAACGTCGCCGAAGATCGAAAGTCGATCGCAAGTCAGTCACCGCGTCACCCGGTGGTCGACGGGCGCGGCGGCGCGCGGACACGACAGCCTTCGATGCGCGAGGAAGGCCGTTGAAGTGCGCGAGACGACGACGGTTGGAGTTCCCTCGGTGTCGTTCGCGCGGGCGAAACGCGGGTAAACGTGACGCGATCAAATCCCGGGGCGGTGAAGGATGGTGAACGAATCGGAGGATAAAGCGGCGCGTCGGGCGAGGGCGGTGGAATCGCAGAGGGCGGCGACGTACGCCAAGGCGCAACGTGGGAATGTCTTTGTACGTAATCGCGCGGCGTTGGAAAAATGGTGGCGAGAGGTGAATCAGAATGAAAAGTCGCTGTACGCATTCGGTCCAACGTCGCCGCCGAGGGTTTGGGCTAGGCGGTTCAGTGATTGGGTGTGGTTTGAGCGCGGGGTGTTGGCGACGATTGTTGCCAACTGTTTTACGTTGGCGTTGTATAGACCGTTGGAGGCACGCGGATCGAGTTGGAACTCGAGCTTGGAGACGGCGGAGATTATATTCACCGTCGTGTTTACGATTGAGTTTCTCACCTTGGTTGTCGCACGAAACTTTGTCTTTGGTCCCAAAGATGCGGGCGTGTACTTGCGGGACGGGTGGAGAGCGTTGGATTTCGCCGTCGTCGTCGGAGGTTGGGTTTCGTTGGGCATGATGACTACCGGGGGAGGAGGGGGTGGCTTCACCGCGGTACGAAGCTTGAGGGCGTTGCGACCGCTTCGCACGATATCCGGATTCCCGAGTCTTCGCATATTCGTCTCCACGACGCTCGCCTCCATGAGCATGGTTCTGGACGTCTTGATGTTCCTCCTGGTCATCTTAATCGTCCTAGGAACGCTCGGAGTACAGCGGTTTTCCGGTAAGCTTTCCAATCGTTGCGCGCACGCGAACAACTGGCAACTTGTCATGGACGAGATAGAGCTGCCGTGCTCGAATTCTTCCTTTGGTCGCGCCTGCGGTGGGTCGCAAATATGCATCGCGACAAACATGGAAGGCTTGGACAACAACCATAGCACTTTCAACAACATCATCGGTGCCATGTTCATTCTGTACCGCGTCTTCACTCTGCGCGGATGGACAGATTTGATGTATCGCGTGATAGATGGTACCGGAGACAGAATATCTGCGTTGCTTTACTTTGGTTTCGCAATGGTCGTCGGCGCCATATTTGTGTCGTCGTTTATGTTGGCCGTCGTCACTTCAAAGTATCAACAGACTGCTATACTTGATGAGCAAATGGCACTGAATGAAGCGAACGCCCCACAGACTACAGAAACAACTCCTCGCGAAGCGAGAAATCGACAATCATCGACGCGGAGTAAGAAGCTGACTTACAAGGAGCGCGCGGCAAAAATGATGGAGCGACCAGCCAAGTGGATGAGAAGTGAGAGTTTTTATCAGCCGAGGTTGAAGCGAATCGTGACGCATCGATACGTCGAGCGCCTCGTCATGTTTTGCATAATTTTCAACACTCTCATACTCGCGGTTCGGTACCGAGGAATGAGTCAAAAGGCGGAGAAAGCTTTCATAGACCTGAACTACTTCTTCTTGAGCGTTTTTGTGCTCGAGCTCGTTCTCAAGGTGCTCGCTTTGGGTATACTCGGATACATCGACGATCCATACAATCGGTTCGATGCGTTAATCGTCGCCGCCGGGCTCATAGAGCTCGGTTTTCGCGATAGTAGTATTGCCGTCGCGCGCGCTTTTCGTCTTTTGCGCGTACTGAGAGCGACGCGTCTGATTACGCAGCACAGGAGCATGCGTAGGTTGATAGACACGACGACGCAGAGTTTTGCCATCATTGTCAACTTTTGCGGCGTTCTACTAGTCTTTGTTTTTGTCTTCACCGTTCTGGGAATGCAGCTCTTCGGTGGACAGCCAGAGTATTGGGATGAGCGACCGAACTTCAACACTTTTGGTGATAGTTTCATGACGATATTCGAGATTTTGACGGGATCAGAGTGGTACCAAACCATGCTCGTGGGCATGTCAGGAAGCAGAGGTGGTTCCGCAGCACTCTTCTTCATCTCGTGGTCGTTCATCGGCTCCTTCATTCTCCTGAATCTGATTCTCGCGATGATTGTGGACACATTTTCGCGCTCAATCGAAGTTAAAGAAGCTGAAGCGCGGCGAGCGGCCCGAGAAGAGAAAGAAAGACAGGCGAAAGAAAATGAGAGGAAAAGAACCATGGAAATTTCAGCACTCCTCGGGGCCAAAGCAGGGACTAAATCGAGCAAGAAGTCAATGATATCGACAGAGTTTAAACTGATGGGAAAGAAAGAGATTGAGTCGCATACAGACGCAAAGGGAGTTGTTCGGCGCATCAGAGCGAGAAAGCAGAGGGTGTTTGCGCGCGAGGTCAAGCTCATTGAAAATTGGCTTGATGTTATAGGTTTCGATCAGGATGCAAGCGACGATGATAGTGGATCCGATGAAGAAACGATTGAGGATATTAGCAATAAGCTGGCGAGTGCTCGCAAGCAACTTTTAGATGAAAACGCGATGGATGATGGTCTACCAGAAGGGAAGACCACGAAGTCAATCAGAGAGCAAACGAGCAATCGAGTATCGGCTTTCGTAGCGAGAGGCGTCGCTGTGCCGATGGATGAACGGCAGATCAAGTCAGCTTATAGACGATGGAGGATCGACTCTGCAGCTGAAGGTTCAGATAGTGATGAAGAAATGCACATTCTCACGGCAAAGGGTGACTTCGACGCTTTTGGCACGATGCCGATTGGGGCGAATTCGCAACATGATCGTGCAGCTCTACAAGAAGAGGCGCTTTTACAACTGAAACGCAGTTTGATCGACCAGAGCGCAGATGGTAAAAACCAAGAAGCCCTCAAATGGGCTTCACAAATGTCCAAGGCTCCCGCCAAGAGCGCTGTTGCTCGTATGAAACCAAACGAACAACGGGCGATTATAGCTCAGAGAAGTGCAGAAGGACACGCTATAGGTAGCTATGGTAAGTTTAGAGGGGGGGGCATGACGAGGGACGGAGCACAAGTGCTTGCAGAAGCTAACGTACTCAGTCATGAGCTTCGATCACGCAAGAAAGCCGTGAGCACTCTTGAGGATTCACGCCATAGTGGTGTCGAATCTGTCCCTAGCGTTTCTGAACCAGAAGTAGAAGCCGCGACGTCGGTCTGGCGGTCGAAACTCAAAGAGAGGACCATAGGAGAACGGAGAAAACCCATATCAGAAGGGCTGAAGTCGTTCACGGATGCGCCGAGGCCCGGTCCGGTGACTGAGTCATTCAACAACGACAACGGTTCGAGTACATCTCCACCGCAAGCGGATGCGTCGACTTCAGCCCTGCAAGGATACATTGAAACCATGTCGAGATCAACATCGCAGCGTACTGGGACGACAAACAGGAACTCAAATACTCTCATGCCAGCGATTGAACACATCGTCATGCCAGGTCTATTGGATGTAGACTACAGCTTGCCGAGACTGGTTGAAGACTCCCACGCGAGCAAATTGAGAAAAGCCAATGGTTTGCCCGTGAGAGACGTTGTCGTGGATGAGACGAAAATAAGCGACAAATCCCACAACATGGTGACAGAAGACGAGGAAAAGTGGATCCATCGCAAGCCACTTGGTGAAGTCTGCATGAACTTCAACTCGTTAGGTTTCATTAAGCCTGGCTACACTATTCGACGCCTGATGTTGATGCTCACACGAAGCAAGTCATTCGAGATGCTCATGCTGTTCTTCATCACGCTTTCTTGCATTCAACTCGCGATCGATGCTCCCACTGTCGATCCAACGAGCACTCTTGCTGCCGTTCTCAAGGCGGCAGATGTATCGCTTGCTCTGATTTTCTTGGCCGAGGCAATCGTCAAAGTCATAGCGATGGGTTTGATCATGCACCCCGGTTCGTACCTTCGATCGCCCGCAAACTGCCTAGACTTTGTCATTGTGGTGATATCACTCGCCGCGGAAGCGCTGAGCGCTTCGTCACTCAAATTCGTCAGGAGCTTCAGGTTGTTCAGAGCACTCAGACCACTTCGACTTTTGAGCAGACTTGAAAGTATGCGATTGATCGTCGCGACACTCTTACACGCTTTGCCAGATCTTGGAACGGTGTTCTTGTCAGGCTTGTTTCAGTTTCTCATTTTTGCAATTTTTGGCTCACAATTGTTTGCCGGAAAATTCGATTTCTGCAACGATCCCGCGGTGGATGACCGCGCGACTTGCGTGGGCACTTTTGTGAACGCTGACGGTGCGCACTTGAGTCGACAATGGCTCCATCCGCCGCTCAACTTTGACAGCACGCCAAATGCGATGTTGAGCTTGTTTGTCGTCGTGACGAGAGACGGTTGGCTTGACATTGCGTTTCGGGGCATGGATTCAAACGCAGTCGACGCACAGCCTTCAATTAACAAGAGCGGATGGACATCAATTTACTTCTTGATTTCCATCGTCGTCCTCTCTTTCATCTGGCTCAGCACCATAGTCGCCGTCGTCTGTGAACATTACAAGAGAGCGAGCAAATTGAATGGCGAAACGCACATGCTCACTCCCGAGCAACAAGAATGGGCGGAAGTGTTGAGGATTAAAAGACGCGAGGCTGAGCTGCGCATGCTAGATGACGATGCCACCAATGCACCGCGATTTTTCCTTAGAAAGGCTGCGTTCGTAGCCGCGTATCACCCACGATTTGAATCCTTCATCATAGCGTGCATTTTGCTCAATGCCGTCTTCATGGCTTCGTATCATGAAGGACAATCGATGTGGTACTCTGACACGCAAAGGGCGGCCAATGTATTCTTCGCGTGGATCTTCTTGTTGGAACTCACTCTTAAGATGATTGCGTTGTTTCCGCGTCGTTTCTTTGCGGAATCATGGAATCGCTTCGACTTCATAATCGTCATGGCGAGCATCCCAGATTTGGCCGGAGCAGATTTCTTGGGCACGACGGTGTTGCGAGTGATACGCTTGGGGAGAGTTCTTCGGTTGTTCAAGCAAGCCAAAGGACTGCGAGCTGTGTTTGACACGTGCCTCAACTCTGTGGAAAGCGCATTCAATGTCATATTTCTGATATTCATGTTGATGTTTGTGTACGCAGTGCTGGGCATGAGCCTTTTTGGCGATTACGAGACGGTTGAATCGTTGCGGACTGGCCGCGTGGAGAATTTTCGAAGCTTCGGGTCATCGCTCATGGTTCTGTTGCGTGTGATAACGCGCGACGAGTGGAAGCGCATCATGATCGATACGATGAAGTGCGAGTACAATTTAGACGGAGTTGCGGCAAACTGCACGCGCGTCTTTGTTCCCGCAATTTACTTCACGAGTTTCATTCTCATAGGCGCGTACTTTTTACTCAGCCTAATCATTGCGGTCATTCTCAACAAGTTTACCGAAAACGCAGCGAATGAAGGTTTGTTATCGACTGCCAACATATTCGTCACCATTCGTCGGAAGCTTCTGCTCGACATGTTCACGAGTAAGATGAAGATGAAGGTTCAAACCTTGAGCCAACCCCGCGCAGATCCGCGTCGGGGAGGAGCAACGAGGAGACGCGGCAAGTAGTTTTTAGATTTTATAGGGGGAATAAAATAAGAAAGCAGTGATTGCGATTATTGCGATTAAAATCAATCTACTTAACACGAATTCGTTAAGCGTGGAAGTGTATGCGATGGCCTAAGTAGAGCGAGCACAAATTTTACTTACGTGTACAGGAGTATGGAGTTGTCTCAAGGTTTCTTGTGTGTAGTTTCTTTCGCCTGTTCATCTTTGACTTCCGTCTTGACGTTGACGGCTGACGACGGTGGCGGCGCAGGACCTGAGGCCTGATTAATCGATGCAACATGGGGTATACCGTAACCGAACGCCCCCCCCATTGCGCCAAACTGCTGCATTTGCATTAAGTGCGCCGCCATTTGTTGGTTAAACATTTGTTGCTGCATAGCTTGGAACGCAGCAGGATTGGAAAAACCTTTGTCTTGTACGAATTGTCCCCATGGATTTTGAAATAGCGACGAGTATTGCGCGACCGCGGCGTTTTGCTGCGCGCCGTGCGTGTTCTGCTGCGAAGACGCCTGGGCAGCCGCCATCGGGTGCAGCGGAGTCGGGTGGGACAAACCATCCGATTTGAGCGCAGCTTCCGACACGGCGGTTTTCTGCGGATGAACCGAATTCGGGTTACCAGCCATGGCGGTGTTTGACGCAAAAGGTGGGAACGCGCTCTTGTTCCAGAATTGCATGCCCCACCGCGTCGCCGCTGACATGATGGCAGCTGAAGCGGCAGCCGCAGCCGCGGCTCGGGCTTGAGAGCCTTCACCAGCACTCTGAAGCATGTTGGAACCAATATACTGGGCGACTGCGGGATCCATACCCCAACCGGCAGCACCCATTCCCTGAGAATAGTGTACATTTGGGCCGCTGCCGTTGACTGGGCCGCCTTCCGCGCTCCCCTGTTCTTCTGGTGATCTATCGCGCAACGCCGTCTCTGACGCCGTGTTCGAGCCGTTGGCACCATTCCACGTGTTATCAATCACGCGTCGATTCTGTCCGCGCTGCTCCGCTTCGGTCGCGCTTCCATCGGAACTACCGTCTCGTTTTGTTCTCGATTTGCTCTTCTTGGCGCCGGCATCCGAGCCGGCTCGGGGGCGCTTACCGCCCAACTTGGTCGCCTCGGAACCCGCCGCCGCGTCGTTTCCACCACCATTCGTAGCTGCCGCAGCCAATCGGTCCGCCGCTTTTTTGTTCTTCCTCTTTCCCGCGCCCACGCGGACGTTTCGCAACATACCGCCCTCGGTCCAGTATCTGCAGCAGCCTTTGCAGTAAAACCGGGGCTGCTTGATGTTGTAATTGTTATAGTAACAAAACTTGGTGTCGTCGCTCTTGCATCGCGGGCAACTCACCGTGTAATCGGGTTTCGGCAATGGCGGCTTGGCTCCACCTTTTGCCGCGTTCGCCGCGTTCGTGTTCGCCTCGCTTGCCTTTGCGGTTCTTTTCCCCTCCGATCCGCGACTCGCGGCGACTCCATTCGCGTCGCCACCCGCGACACCGTCGCCTTGTCCCCCGCCATCGCCGCCCGCGCGCGATCTAACACTCTTTCGCCCATCCGTTTTTGTTTTCTCCCCCGACCCGGCGTCCCCATCGTCGTCCCCATTCGTCGTAGTGCCCTCTTTATCTTCAGCGTCAGCGGTTGATTTTCCAAGCTCGGCTTGAGATTTCGCAAATTCCTTTTCCGGTATCGCCGCGAATATCGCATCCTACGTTCACCGCGCGCGCGTCACGCATTCGTCAGTCACTCATTCCTCTCACATTTCCGCGCGACGTCCTCGTCGTTCCTTCGCGTTCGCGCGCGTTCGTCGCGGATAAAATCGCGAAATTTTCCTTGGGTCAAAACGAACGGCACCGTGCGCACACGTACCAATCCGCGCGTCGCCGCGGTTTTCCCTGCGTCGTTCCTCCCGCCGTCTTCTCGAACCACGACGACGGACGCCGTCGGGTCGTCGTCGTCATCGCCGCCGCCGCCGCCGTCACCACCGCCGCCGCCCGCGTTCGACGTCGGGAGGTCCCCGCGACGTCGTCGCATCGTCGACCAATCAATCGACGCGCGCGACCGTGTGTGCCGTTCGTCGGACGCGTTTCCACCGTCAGCAACGCGCGCTTTCGTCCGTCCGTCCGTCCGTTGGGTGGGCCTGCGTATGGATCATTTCACCGTTCACGACTCGTCGTATGAATACGATGGTGCATAAAAAAGTACCCGGGTAGAGAGAGAAGGGGGGGGGGCGAAACGACGATCAAAAAAAAATGAACAAAAAAGAGACGCAATCTCGCGTTGCGTGTTTATATGTGTAAACTGTACACAATATACCGGGAACGATAAAAATATCTCTACCTAGTAGGATCACTCAATCACATCGCGGATCGCGGATCGCGGATCACGGATCGCGCGGATGAGATCGACCGAAACGAACCTTTGGCGCGCCCTTTCGCGGTTTCGAGAGGTGCCAACTCTTTTCGCGGTCGGGTGCGTCGTTCGCGCGCGGAGGGAACGACGGACGGACGGACGGACGGACGGACGGACGGGCGCGGTCATGGGTTATCGTCGGACGTCCGGAGGGGAACCGATCGGGTCCCGCGCGTCGTCGTCGTCGTCGTCGTCGTCGTCGTCGCGGTGCACACTTTTCGCGCTTTCCGTTTCCACGCGTCTTCTCGAATCGAATCGATCGCGTTGGGATGGCCACAGTACGGCGGTGGGTGAGTTTATGGATTTTTTTCAGTCGGTCGTTCAGTTCAGTCGTCATTGTTGTTACAAGGAGCGCGCGCTCGCTCAACGAAACGGGGAATCCGTCGACGCGGCGGTGCGCAGGGGACGCGGCGACGCGCCCGTGGCTGCGGTGTCGACGCGTGCTTTGACGGCGGCTTCGAGGGTTTGGACGCGCACGGCGGCGTCGCGAAAACCTTGAAGAGTCGCGGCGAGGGCGGTTTCGGCGGCGCCGACGGGGGCGCCGGCGAAATCGTCCAAGGCGACGGCGTCGCATTGGTCCCTGAGCGCGGCGGTGACGTCGAAACCGAGGAAGGCGGAATCAACGGCGCGAGGGAAAGATGCGAGGAATTCGGCGGCGCGACGACCGGCGGCGTACATGGCCGTGGCGATGGCTTCGGAGTAGGCGTTGCCGGTTTTGCGCGTCGCGGCGTCGGCGACGGGACTCCCCTTGGCGACGACGCCGATGAGAGGCGATGAAGCTTCGCGAACGGCGTCTCCGCGCGCGGTGGCTTGGAACCAAGCTTGTTTTGCACGTGTCTTGGGTTCTTCGTTGGCCAGCTTGTTGTCAGCCGCGTTTTGTCGCGGGCATTTGATGCCAGAGACGAGCTGCGGCGCCGCGAGCCAACGCAAAAAGAGGGCGCACGCTTTGCGGCACCTCAGTTGTGCCTCGGGATCTTGCACCTGCCAACTTCCGCCAAAACTCTTTGCGAGGTGACTGAAGAAGAGCGCAGTGACTTCTGCTTCGCGAAGCGCCGCGAGAGTCACCTGCTTCGGAGCCATGGCGTCGAGCATGCGCTGCTCAAGCGTGGCGCAAAAGCGAATCAAATCCTCGCCCACGTTAGAATGACTTGCAAGGGAAGATCCCGCGAGCATCGCCGTCACGTGCAACGCCGAACAATAGATTTCGTGTCCGACGCTCGCCGTCTTGAACCCGGGATCTTGGTGCGATTCCACGCAAAGGATGGCGAGCTGGCGGATCGTGTCGGAGGCTAATAAAATTTCCGAGCCCGGATCGCTATGCGACAAACTCAAGCAGGTGTTCAAGGCGGCGATGGTGACGCTGTCGACATCGTCGTCACCCGTCGCCTTTTTGAGTGGCGGCAGAATTCTGTGTGCGCTCAAAACTTTAAGAAGCGCAGACGTCGGTAGCAAGTCCTGCGCAATATCCTGCAAAAGCATTAACGAGACGCTCGACGTGGATCTGGTGGTACCTGCTGAACCGTCGGTGTATGCCGAACTGTGACAGATTAACGGTATCAGCGGCAAAGCGGCTTGACCAAGCTCATAACTCGGCTGCACAGTCTTTGCCGATTGTGCGCCCGCTCTCCAGGCGCGCACGGCGAATAGAAGGGCCGTGAGCAAGGGATGCACCAACACGGTGGCCTCTCGCAAAGGCACGCCCGCGGAGCTCGCTCGACATGTCAGAATGTTGACAATGGTCGATACGATTCGGCTGACGAGATCAAAGTCGTTTTCCGCAGGCATTTGTGGCGATGCGCTCTCGACTGAAATGCTCCAAAGCTGAGTCACTACGGATAATAGCTCAGCAACCTCGACCGCCAACGGACTGACGTAGCCGTTGGCGCTCGTCGAATCGTGCTGGACAATTTTCGCCAACTGTTCGGTAACTCGAAGAACAATCTTCTTGCGTGCGTCTCTCGAAAGGTTGCTCAAAAGTGATTCACCACTCTGAGGTGGCGTTGCGCTCGCACTGAGCGCGGGCGCGGGCTCATTCGTGTGCACTTCATAGACGCCGGCGTGCATTTTGGGCAACTCACGACCCGCTGCAGCGCTGATAAACGTGCGCAGCGCGCACACCGCCGATCCTTGCGCATCGGCGACGGACGACGCGAGACACGTTTCCGCCAATTTCCCGCTCATTTCTCTTCCGAGACTCGCGAGCTCACCTTCTGGAGCACCCCATTGGCCGTCGACGGAAGATTCCACGCACCCAGTGGCGACGCGAATCCACGCCGAGTCGTACAAATAGGAGTCTCCATACTCCGCCATGCCCGTGATTCCCAGCGGAGCTGATACGAGCAGTGCCGCCTCGACATGCATCTCACGCGCAGCTGCGAGGAGACGATGAATCGGATCCAAGCTCAGTTCGCTGCCCAAACCGATTCTGCTCGCCTCGCCGGCGACAGCTTCCAGTATGGCTGTGCTCGATGTACCAGACGATCGCAGCTCCTTCGCTGCCGAGTGCGCTAACAAAGCATCTCGTACTTGTGCACACATGGTTTGGAAAGTGGCGTCAGACATGAGAATCGATCGTTTCGCGATGGATTCGTCTCTTTCGAGAGCCGCCACGCATTGAAGCACACAACTTTGCGCCATGTACTGAGCCTTGCGTCGCTCGAGCGAGCAGCCGTCGTACTTGAGACACATCTCAAGCCAAGCAGTTACCTTGGACGACGACCACTCCTTGACTTGCGCGCGGAACGCCACACTTGAAGCGTCGCTAGCGTTTGACTCTTCGAGTTCAATGGCGAAAAGCGAAAGAATCGAAGCCATCGTGTTCAAACCGTGAGCGGTCGAGACTCGATTGTCGGTAGTCGTCGTCGGGACGCACGCCTCGAGTGTCTTCCACAACTCGTCATTCTTTTCCGTCAGCGTCTCGATCGATTTTGAGAGCATTCTGCGACGTCTCCATAGGCAGTTCAAAGTGCGCGAAATGCCCATTAAACATCTTGGAGACTGCGCGCGCAGCTTATTCGGGTCTTGGAGAAGATCCCAAATCAGACTGATGGCTCCAGCCAACTTCTTGGCGGTCGGCTTTGCCGGTTGTGCGACGGCGGGCGCCGGAGTGGGAGCGGCGGCGGGCACCAAAGCGGCTCCGGGCGTACCTGGCGCCTGTAACGCGGCCGGTTGCTGCACCGCTGGTAACGCAGGAGCTGTCGTCGGCGTCGGCGTGAGAATGCCCATATCTTCGACGGGTACGAGGAGCATGTCAACCCATTCTGGTTGGTTCGCGATTCCGGCCGCCAACATATCCATCGCATCCGAGATGGCGTCTAATTCGACATCTGCGTGCTTGAACATGCGGTTGATGGCTTCCAAGATGGCGTCGCGGTCCTTTTGATCTAAAGTAGCCGCCATGGGTACAGCGGCTGCCATGGCGCACAGGGGCACGAGTGCCGGAAGCGCCAGCGGACAGCAAACCGCAGCGTACGGGTATCCAGCGTAAGAAGCGATCGAACTTGCCAAAGGAGCGCCATGATTGTTCGTCTCAATCAACAACATCTTTTCGAGCGCACCTCCAAAGTTACCACTCGCGTGAAACACGATGAGCGGTATCGATTTCAGCACAGACGCGATGGCTTGTTCGAGAGCCATCACCTCCTCCGCTCGAGGCGCCCCGCCTTCCTCGTGAAGCTTGCGCAACGCGTCTGCATTATACACTAAAGGAGCGAGAATCCCGAAACATATCGCCTTGTCGTTGACTAAATAAGAAAGAACCCTGTCTCGGAGTCGCATCGCAAAGTTCGTGTCGCGAGGCGTGAAAATGGCGTGAAGCACGCGTTGAACGGCGGCTTGTACTTTCCACTTCTCAGCCTTAAATCTGTAACGCCATTGGACGTGCCGAACCGCAATCTCTTGGAGCGTATGGTCAATTAAAGCCTCAAGCTTGTCCCCGAGTCCACCGTGGGCGAGCAAAGTTTCAACTAGGCCGAGGACGGCGAGAGTGAGCGGGTACTCTCCTAGGCGGGATTCATTGTCGCGAATGGCTCGAATGAGGCCCGGCACGCCAGTACCCGGCGTTCCAGAAAGTAGAGGCGCTTCGAGAACTTCATTTAACGTTCTCATTGGAGCCGCCGCGGCGAGCGGCGTCAGTGCCTGCAGAATAATCGCCGTACGTCGAATACTTTGCTCTGAAGTGAGAGACTTGCTGGAAACGTGCAAAGCAAGCGACAAACTCGTGAGGATATCGGCGGGAGCGCCCTTCGGGACCGACTGCGAAACGTCGCACGAGAGCATTGGTCTCGCGAACGATGGCGCGTGCGTCAGTACCTTGGAAAGGAACAACGCACCCGCTTCGAGCTCAGCCCATTCGTCGTCACCCAAGGCGCCGTTCAAACCAGTTCTGGACAGCATCGAAAGTCGCGTGATGCAGAGGTGCAAACCGTCCGCTTGAGCCCCCCAGATAATCAAGGGAGTCGTGTGCGGTCCCAAGTCAATCGCCAATCCCGACATGCCCGCCTCGATGTAGCCGCCGGGGATGTACGGGCTCGTCAGTCGTTGCGACGTCGTCACGGTGCCACGCACTGTCCCCGCAACGGCATCCATCTCAGAACCAGGGCCTGGTTTAATGCACTGTTCCAGTATATCAGTCGGCGGTACCGGCAATGCAACCGTCGGTAGCTGTGCTATGTACGCTAAAGCGCACTCAGCGGCGCGGTGTCCCTCGGACAGCGCTGCCAGCGCGCGCAATAAAGGAACTGAATCGACGGGAAAGCGCTCTCTGCATCCCTCCATAAGCGCGAAGAGCGGCGCTTCTTGACCATCTCCTCTGGCCCCTCCCCAGAACTGCTCGCACAGCAAAGGTTGATTGGCGAGTATCTTCTGAAGAATCTCTAAAAGTTGGTTCAACTCGTATTGTGGTAATCTATGAATCGGAAGCATGTCGTACGCCGCTAAAATGGTGGAAAACATGTTCTTCAACACGCTCTTGTGAAGGGTTACGGTTGGGTCTTCACCGCGCAACTGCTCGGCGTCAAGTAGCCGCGAGAAAGAGGCGAGCCCGCACTCATTCGCCTTCTTGTTCATCGTGTCAATCGAAAAGCTACCCGGCATAAACTCAGCGTCCGACGGTAGTAGAGTCAGAAACGTCGACCAAGCAAGCAAAGTTGGTCCGTGCGAATCGTCCGATTGCCACTTCTCCATCGTCTCTGTGACAGATTTGATCACCGTTGCGTCCAAAAACGCGTGATGTTGAAGACTTTTCCCCGAAAACCGATCGACGAGATTCTCTAAATCCATGGCGGCGATGAGTGTGACGTTGCACAGCGCTCGAATGTCGTCTGTAAACGCATTCACCTGGTACTGCGGAACGCTCGAGCCAAGCTCCAGACACGCCGCGGGCACCCGACCAAGCGCCCCAGTCTCGAACGTTTTCGCTAGCTTTGAAAACCGCTCGGGCGTGCACTTCAACCTGTTGTAATACAGCAGAAACAAAACCTCCAATAGCGCCACCATTTCCTCGAGCGCCTGTCCCGCCCACGCGTTCGCATCCTCCGCCTTCGCTCCCTCGGGTCCGCACGCGGTCGCTCCGCTCATGTGCCCGTCGATAGCCTTCCACACATTCTCCTCGAACCCACGCTCGAGCATCTTGGTCACCGCCGCGTCGTGCGCTCCGTCGCTCCCAGACTCCCCGCCCACTGAGTTCCTCACCAACAGCGCGTGCGCGCACTTGATCGTCCCCAACCGTTCCCTAAAGTAAAACCGCATCACCTCCCGAATCACCTCCTCCGTTGCCTCCGTAGGTCGACTCGCCCCGCTCTCCTCCATCCACCGCCTCAACACGACGTACGCCTGCCGTTCATCTAACCGAAGCCTCGCTCCGCACGCGCTCGCCACGCGCGCTGTGGTCTCGCTCACCTTGAGCGTCTTCCCACCGTATTCGATCGATCCCGATCCCAACGCCCTCGCCGCGGCCTCCGACGGTTTTAAATACCCGCTTCCAACGCCTGCGACGTGTTCGATCGCCTCCTCGAGCTTCCGTGCCGTCGCGTCGTCGAGTTTTTCGTTCGACTCGTCGAGGGCGTAAAACAACGCTCGAGTCGCTGGAAGCGCAGGGAGTTTCCCGGCATCCCCGCCGGTCCCCGTCGGTTGCGTCGTCGATAACGCGAGCGTCGGCGTCGGCGTCGGCGTCACCGGCGGTTGTTGCTGTTCCGCCGCACCGGGTGTCGGCGTCGGCGTCGGCGTCGGCGTCGCGCCGAACGTAAACGCCATGCTTTCAAGCTTTAACGTCCAGAGGACTCAAACGACAAGAAAATGTTTTTGACTGCATTAACCGTTCATGAACCGTCGATAGGCCAAGGGCTCGAAGCAAAGTCAAAAAAGTGCACACAAGTTTCTTCAGGTCACGACGTGTGTCGAGTCACGCGGTCGCTATTTGTTCGTGTGACGACGACAGGCGACGAACAGTGATTGAAAGATGCGACCGAGCGGGGGATCGACGAATGAAGCGACGACGACGTCGGCGTCGGCGACTCGCGTGGATCCGGCGTTTGTCACAGAGGCGGGACGAGGGTGTCACATTGCTCTCGACGCGACGGCTACGTCCTGGCACTTGGGGTGCGAGGCGGTGGATCCGGATGAATACTCGGATGACGCGGTGTTTCCGGACGTTGCAATCGATTTCGATCAAGGATCGCGCTCTTTCTCGGCGAGGCTGAGCGTGACGAACGTCGGGGACGGTGAGTGCGTCAAGGTGGCGTACGTGACGGTTTACGAAACCAAGTGCGTCGGGAGAAACGGGCAAGAGCTGGAACAAGGAGTGACGATCGATAACGGTGGGGGTCGCTCGAACGTCACGACGTTCATAGCGCTCGTGCCACCGAACGCGTTTTTGCACCTGTGTCGGCTCAAGCTGAAGAAGGGTGAGGATGTGCGGTCGGTACGCATCGACAACGACGTTCGGCCGTGGTCGATGCATCCAGAGCCAAACGATACGCACGCTAGATCGGTCGGGTTTCCGTTGCGCGGCGAGCGGTTTTTGTGCACACAGAGCGAGGGTGGGGAGCTGACGCATTTCTTCTCTGGTAACTTGCACGCGGTAGATTTTAGGTGCGACGTCGGCACGCCCGTGCTCGCCGTGGGCGACGGTGAGGTGGTGGAAGTTAACGATTCCAACACGCTCACGGGTATCGCCGTGGGCAACTTGTTCAAGTGGAACTCGATAGTCTTAAAGCTCGATGAAGAGGATTCCTCCTCGGCGCGCGCCGCCGGTGCGGCGTCATCTACAGCGGGCGGCGCTGACGAGAGCTCCGTCGCCACTCGAGAGCGCTACGAGGTCAAGGGTGGCGATTTGTACGTCGAGTACGTGCACGTCGCGCACAGGAGCTCGAGAGTCCAAGTCGGCGACCGCGTCACGCGGGGACAAGTTATTTGTTTGAGCGGATCGGTGGGATTTAGCCCAGAACCACACTTACACTTCACCGCGTTTCGTTCGAGCGAGGCGACGGCGAACACGGTTCGAGTGCTCTTCGAGCCGGCGTACGACAGATCGGCCAAGTACGTTCCGCGAGCGGGCGAGTACTACAACGAAAACGGCCCAGTCGTCGCCGCGTCCGCGTCGAAATAGTACCGGTACCTAGGAATTTTGTAATTTTATGGCACCTCGTGATTTCGGCGAGTGTTACAAACAAGCAGCAAAGAGCTAGCTCTCTGACGTCGAGAATGGAGAAGACGCAAAACTTTCTCGCGTCCCGCGACGTCGAGCGCTTACTTTTGTAAAGTCGAGAGCGTCGACGCGACGGTTTGCGTGAGCGCAAAACCAACCGCCGCCGCACCCGCGACGACGACTTGCGTCGTCACCGCAGCCGCGGAGTCATCTGGCAAGAAGTACACCGTCGCCGCGCCCGCCAACGCGAGCGCGTATCCGAGCGCCGCAATGTTACCCGGGGACTTGCGGTCGTAAATGATCTGTTCACCCTTGGACAACAACCCGAGCTTTTCCACCGTGCTCAACGACACGCCAGACTTTTCGACGAGAGAAATCAACCCAAAGGATTCCGCCGCCGTCACGGCTTTCCCGAGAAGTCGAAGCTCCTCCGCTTTGCTCAACACCTTGGGCTTGGCCGCCGCGTACGTCGCCACGTTCGCGCGTCGCGTCGTTTTTCTCGTCGTCGCCGTCGATCGGAGCGCCGTCGCGTTGGAAACCGCAGTTCTCGCAGTCAACATCTTATTTTCAATCCGTCGTCCGCGGGTCTTCTCTGCGCGCGATCGTTCAATTTCGCGCCCGCGTTCGTCGCGCGCATGCATCGCGCGGACGAACGAACGAGCGCGTGGCGAACCGTCAACCGTCAGTCATCATCGTCGTCGTCGTCGTCGTCGTCGTCGTCGCGCGTCGAGATCGAAAAGAAAAACGTCGCTCGCACGCACCACCGTCGTGCGCGTGCGCGTGCGTGTGCCGCCAGCCCGTCCGTGGGATATCAAATCCGATATGGTTGACGAGTCATGACCCACGATTATCACACACACAGACAGACAGAGAGAAACACACCCCGTCCTCGATCGGGTGGGTGTACACCCGCGTACGTAGTAAAAAAACACCCGCGAACGACGTCAGCTTTTTTGATGCGACGCGCTTTCGCGAGAGACACCGCGCGCGTCGGAACGGTGGGGGACAGAGCGACGCGATCGGACCGACGACGACGACGGATCTCGCTCGTTTCTTCGTCCGCGTCGTCTGCTCCGTCGATCGATTGAATCGTCGCGACCGCGGTCCGCACGCATGTCCAAGTCGACGAAGCGGCAGCGGTTGAAGGCGGCGCGCGTCAAGTCGGGGGCGACCGGCGCGCCGGGGTCGACGCTGACGGCGAGGAAAACGTCGACGACGAAGGGGCGAAGGACGACGAAGGAAGCGACGATCTTGTCCGCGGCGGTGCGTCGCGGGGCGGCGACGTTGGCGTCGACGACGGCGACGACGCCGACGGATGTCGCGGCGCTCGCGGAGGGTGAACGTCGAGCGATGGCTGCTGACGATGTCATGGCGGAAGATAACGGTCGGATGGGCGGTGTCGCGGCGCCGACGGAGGGGCGAATCATGCGGGCACTCATGGCGGAGTCGTGCGTCGACGCGTGCGTCGCGCTGGATGCGGCGCTGGTGGCTGGCGTGGAGGTGCAACCGACGACGTGCGCGCGGACGTTGCAACTGTGTCAAAAGCACGCAAAGGCGAAACCGGCGCTGAGGTTGTTGAAGAGGATGGAAGAGCGCGGAATGGGGGGGAATCCGGTGGCGATGCGGTGCGCGTTTTTCGCGTGCGCAAAGCGTGGGATGTTGAGGGAGGCGTTGGAGCTCATGTCGAGGAGGGATTCGACGAGCGGGGAGCGGTATTTGGGAAAGGATGTGCTCGTGCGGGCGTGCGCGATGACACCGGGCGGTACAGATGGGGATTTGGGATTGGCGTTGTTGGAGAGCGCGTTGAGAGGGATCGCCGGGGGGTCGTGGGAACCTGGTTCGACGGCGGTAATTCGGACGCAAATGCCGTTTTCGGTAGGGAGACGTGGTGATGGTGATGATGAAGAGAATGGCGGCGTAGCGACTTTGGCTTCAGACGTGTCATATCCGCCCGGGAGTTTCAAGCTCGTGTGTACGAACGACGGTAGACGGCGGCCTGTCGACCGGCTTCCTCTCGAACTCTACGCCCCAGCACACCCGGGGGTAATTCCATTCGCCCCTTCGGGGCTGACCCAACCGGAGCGGTACGACGTTCCTCACGTCGCCGGCGCGTTCCTGATTACAAACGTTCTCTCGCGGCGCGAGTGCGCCGCCGTAATCGCCGCCGGACACGCCATAGGGCTAAGAACAGACCCGGCCGACGTCGATGGCGTCACTGGAGCGCTGCGTTTACAATACTGCGAATTCATCGTCTGGCAACAGACGATTGAATCGCTATGGAGCCGCATTTCGGATCTCATGCCTGCGGGCGCTGTGGGCGTCAATCCGCGCTGGCGATTTTTCCGCTACGGCCCTGGAACGATTTATCGTCGGCACGTCGATGGATCTTGGCCCGCAAACGCGTTGAGCGACCAAGGTGAATACATCGTCGACACATCAAACGGGAAAATTCGTTCGCGTCTCACGTTTCTCATCTATCTCACCGAGGGATTCAACGGCGGGTCGACGACCTTTTTCGGCGCGACACCGGGTGAACTGGGCGTGATTAGCGCTAGAGGCGTCGTTCCGCAAATCGGGTCGGTGTTGTGTTTCCCGCACGGCGACGCCGAGGACTCGCCCGTGCATGAAGGGAGCGCCGTGACGCAGAGTGTGAGCGGCGAGGCGTACAAGTACGTCATACGAACGGATGTGTTCTTTGAAAAGTAGGTACCGGTAGGTTGTAATCGTTGTAAAAAATTGATATTGACATGCTACAGACGCACGACGCCGCATCCCTCGGGAAGATCCAGCCGAAACGCGCGCACGGTAAAGCTAGAAGGCATATCACCGCTTCGACGGTCCTGTATTTCGATCATCGTCGACGCCTTGGTTCGAGGATACCCGACGAAAGCGCTCGAGTCTGCGCGCGTTGGACTCATGTCTTCGGCGGCGCGTTCAACGACGCCGAGCGACGGAAACGCACCCCGCGGCACAACAGCTCCATCCGGACCGAGTGATCTCAAGATCCGCTCGGCCACATCACCGGGGTCGTTCCCGCGAAGGACGACGCGAACGATCGATCCCTCCGTCCACCCGCGTCCGGTTCGCACGAATCGAGCCGAAAAACCACTCGACGTTACTTGACACCCCGCGTACGCATCCCCGGCGCAACGCTCCCCGTTTGACGCGCTCGTCGCGCCCGAGCGCACTGACGCATTCTTCGCTCGCGCGGGATTATCGCTTCCGATGACCAAACCAACGAATTCAATCCCATTCGACGTCGACGTTTGATTAGCGTTCGCGAACTCGACGACGAAACCAGTGGATGCGTCTCGAACCGTCGCGGTTTCCGACGACGCTTCCGCGTCGACGACGAACGTCGAACCACCGAGCGCGGCGAACGAACGCGCCGCGGTCTCCGGCGTCGTCCCACGCGGGCAATCGACGACAACACGGGTGATTCGCGACGTCGTCGGTGTCGTCGTCGATGCGTCACCGTTGCCTGGTTTCAGCGTCACCAAAAACGCGAGCGCGACACCGATGCTCGTCTCCCGACGCGACGCGCGCGAGGTGTTCGCGCACACTGCAGTGATTGGTTTCCGCGAACGGTGCGATTTTCGCGATCGATGCGGTGGCGACGCGACGACTTGCAGCCTCGTGGATGACATGAACTGGAAAGTTCGCGTGCCGACAAATACCGAGCACGTCAAAAGGCGCCGCAAAGGTCAAGGCGATGGCGGACGACGAAGAGATGGACGACGCGGGGTTGCACGGTGGAGAGACGACGGTTCCACGAGAGGATGTGGACGGTGAGAACGACGCCGACGAGGACTCTGAGTTCGACGACGACGACGACGACTCTGAGGATGAAGACGATTCAGAAGAATCGAATTCTGAGTTTGAGATGCCCGACGACGCGGACATGGAAAAGATCATGGCATTGGAACGAACGTGCGAAGAAAACGATTGGAGTGATTACGTCGCGGCGTTGAAACTCATCGATGCGCTGCGAAACGCGAAACTGAGGGAAAGGTGTAGAAACGCGAGGGAAAAGTACAACGAGAGATTTGCGTTTGATGAGGCGCGTTGGCAAGAGTGGATACGGGATGAGATTGAAAACAAAAGCGAACCGAAGACGGAGAGGTATACACGCGCAGATGGGCTGTTTCGCCGGGCGATCGAGGAGTGCGGACGGGCGAGCGTGCACTTGCATCTCGGACGGGCGAGAAATGCAATGGAACTGGGAGCGGGCGTAACAGAGAGACGGGCAATGTACGAGGAAGCGGTGAGCGGACCAGGGATGAATTACATCGATGGACATCTCATTTGGGCGGCGTATCGGGCGTTTGAGCTCGCGCAGGCGCCCCCTAACGTGACGGCGGTGAAAAAGCTCTTCTTTCGACAGCTGGCGGTGCCGCACGCGTCGAGCGAGGCAACGGCAAACACGGCGAGGCAGTGGATGGAAGAGGCAAAGGTGGAAGACACCTCCAACGCGTACGAAAAAGCTTTAGCTACGGGTAAAGAGGGGAAGAAAATTCGAGAACCGTTCGAGGTGCAGTTGGCAGATGAGAATACGGCGCCTGGTCAGCGTCTTCGAGCGTACAAGAATTACATAGACTTTGAAATTTCCATCGGCATGCCAGACAGAGTTGTCCACCTGTACGAGCGCGCCATTTTAGAGGCGCCGTACGTCGGCGAGCTTTGGAGAGATTACGGTGCGTACTTGGCATCCATAGAGGGAGGTCGGTCGGACACGACCGTATCGGTGTCGGAACAGTTTATGCGCCGTGCGGTGCGGGCGTGTCCGTCCTCTGGCGCTCTGTGGTCCCTCGTGCTCACGTTTTCCAACTCGACAGCCTTTGTTGGCCGCGCGTTGAACGCCAAGTGCCGAGATATTGACGAATACGGAGGAATTGTCATGACCTGCGTCGATAACGCACTCAGAGGCGATCAACACGATGCCTACATGGCGGTCGGTTTCGTTCGCACGGCGGTTGAACAGATGAAGTCGTCTTTCCTTCCGTACATATATGTCGGCAAAACGATCGAACTTTTGAAGGAGCTGGAGCATAGAATGATGATGACTCACTCGTCAAGTGAAGATCACGCTGTCGAGCTGAAATTGATTGAAGATCTCGCCGAAATCGACGCATTCAGGGATGCATCTGAGTTTCAAATCTACTATGCCGAGTATCTCGTTAAGCATGCCGCGAAGAAAGCCACCATCCTGAGCGTGTATGACAAGGCTTTAAATCGTGGAACGGAACCCATCACGTTGTCGAAGAAGACTGTCGACGACGCGAACCGACGCAAGTTTGGCGACGGCATCGTCATGCGCTCGAAAATGCGTTACCTTGCGATGGTCGATCGAGCGAGCTTTGACATCTTTGTTCGCAAGACGCATCTCGCAAGCAGTGCGAGAGATTATGAGTTTGAGCAAGTCTGCGAACGCCTCGACGTGAAAAACGAAATGAACAAGCGTGGTGGTAGCCGAAGAGAACGAGCGGCGCGGCGAAGGGTCAACGCACCTCGTGCGGTGATGGATACCGCGGACGTTCCTCGCAAGCGGGCTCGCGACGTGCCAGAGGGCGGCGATAAGGCTGACATGAACTTGACGGGAATGGACCACGACGAACGGGTCAAGACGCTCTTTCCCGATCGCGATTTGCAGACTGCGTTCGTCAAAAACATATCCTGGGACGTCACCGAGGCTGAGCTCGCTGAATTCTTTGACAGTCGAGGTGGCACGGTGAGCGCCAGAATAATCAAGGACAGAGCGTCGGGCAAATCGCGGGGCATCGCATACGTCGATTTCTCCGAAGAGTCTGCGCTCAACGCCGCCATCATGAAGAGCGGGCAAGAGCTCAAGGGTAGAGCGATCGATGTGCAGCGTTCTCGTCCTCCAGATGGTGGATCAGGCAGAGGCGGCGGCAGAGGCGGTGGCAGAGGCGGCGGTCGAGGCCGAGGTCCGGCTGGTCGCTCTGGCGGGCGCATGAGCCACGTTGGAGGTCGTTCCGGCGGTCGCGGTGGTCTCGGATTGATGCCACGAAGTATTCGAAGTGACGTTGACGATACCACGGGTCAAGCCAAGACGAACGCGGATTTTAGAGCCATGTTTGTCAAGAGCGCCGAGTAGCTGCGAAGCGACCAACAGTCACCTTCCGCATCTGGGGACTTTTGACAAAATAGCTTAAATACATTTCAGTTGATGATTACATTTTGAATAATTTCTAGGAAACAAGAGAACATTCAATAGGACATTCAATTCATTCAAGACGCGGTGGGTGCGCGCGCTGTACAACATTCCCACGTGTGCAAAAGCTTGCCGCTCTAAGTTGCTGAGTCAGCTTCCAAGCCTGGAACTGACAGTTCACCACGCTCTCGCGTCGTGTCAGGACCAGCTCATGCGTTCGAGCAAACGGCGGTACAAGTAAGGGCTCAATTCAACAATGCTGCCGAATGGCACGTATTTCAGCACTGACCCTGGAGCCTCTTGCAAAAGCCGGTTCGTTGTCTCGTCGTCCATACCCAACAGCTGCGCATACACGCAACGGTCGCCATTTTCGTGCTCCAACGCTTGCTCAATGTTGGCAATGTTGCGCGTGGCGACGAGAGTAGTGACGTGATCGTTGGCGTCTTCGAGAGTAATCCCGAGGCCCTTTTCGAAAGACTTGTCGACAGCCGCCTTGTCCGGAAGCAAGGCGCCAGAGTTGCGATCCACTCGAAGATAGGCGCCTCGGACGAGCTTGGCGCCCAGTGCGAAACCGGTAGACTTTGCAATCTCAATATCTCTCGTGAGTTCGTCGACGGCGTCCGCGCGGTACATCTGATACGTCTTAAACACTGTCGGGTATCCACTCGCCGCTCTCGCCCCGGTGTTGTAATCTCGCATCAAATCAAACGCAGTCTTGGAGTAATTTCCGTGCAACGCATTCTCCTCGGCGTCCACGCACACGCTCGTGCCCAGCGTCGCCGCTCTCGCGGCGATGTTTCGCATGTGCGCCGTCGCCGTCTCGTGGTTTTCTTCAATCCCAAGCGCGCTCAATTTCACTGCGTGCATCGCAGACGGAAACTCGTGCATCCGCGTCGCGATGACCTCCGCCACTCTCGCGCTCTCCTTCGCCGGCCGGTGTTCCCGGGCAAAGTCAATTATCGTCCCGACGCCAATAGACTTGAGCCCCTCGACGAGCGCCGGTAACTCGTGCGTCAACGCCGCAAACTGCAGTCGCGGTCGAATGCTTCGAAGCGTCGTCGTCGTCACAAAACTTGCCATTCGCCGTCGATTCGACACCCGATCCGCTTCTTCTGGTCTCCGTCGACGCGCGCGACCACGCCTCGCCTTTTCACGCGTTTTGACGGACGCGCCCGCTTTATCTCAAACGAAATTCGAACCCGCGCCTCGACCGACGACGCGCCGCCACCGACGCGCGCGCGCGCACGGATGGGGCGTAAATATTTTTTATTTCCCTCGCCGCGTCCGAGGGCTCGCCGTATCGGTCGCGCGTCGCCCGTCCGCTCGTTCGTACCGCGTCAAAAAGTGCCGACGCGGCACCGCCAGGCTGTTGCGTCATCGCCAACCGTCGCGACGCCTATCGTCGACGAGTCATCACTCAAGGATTAGTCTCGTCCGGTGGTCGGTCGACCACATTTCACGCGTTTTCATGAGATTTGACGAGTGATGACCCATAGAAATCAGTTTAATACTCTCATTTTTTGGGTCACGACTCGTCAAGAGACTCGACGCGAATCGGGTGTGATTTTTCAAACGCGCGCGCCGTGTGGAGACCCCGTCAGAGGAGGCCGAGGTCGTGGAGAGAGACGAAGAGAGAGGGGCGAACGGCGAGGGAGGGGGGAGATGGGTGACGCGGACGGACGGAACGGGACGGGGGGCGATCCGATGGGATGCGCGTCGTGTCGACCGGTAGTACCGACGGTGAGGGGAAGGATGATGTCGACGGATGGCGGCGATGACGCCGGCGTTGTTGACAACCATCTTGACGCAGACTCGACCACGATGATGACGATGTCGCACAGAAATGCGAGACGAATGCGGACGTCGACGTCGAATTTGTCAACGTCCGCGATGCGCAATGATGGGTACGTCGATGACGACGAAATGCGTGGGACGCCGAATTCGTCGACGAGGGCATCGATCGGCGAGCGGCGGCGTTCAGACGCGTGGTGGTTGTTTCACGGCGGCGGGTTCGGTTCGGGCGCCGGTCTGGACGACGACGAGGACGGCGATGCGGACGCGCAGATCGGGAGTGCGGTGATGGATATCGTACCGAGGAGAGACGGCGGGGAGACGCGACGGAGGATTGAGATGGAGCACGAGGAGGTGATGCGAAGACATTTCGACGGCGCGGGCGAGGTTGGGCTTCAACCGGGAGAGACGAGGCAGAGGAGGAGGACGAAGACGAAGACGACGTCCAAGACGGTTCAGGAGTTGGTGAGAGATACAAAAGAGACGACTCGGCGGACGTGGACGCACGTGTGTGTCACTACGTCTCGTGGGGCACGGGTGGTTGGAAAAGCGCTCGAAGCGACGGCGTCGCGCGGATCCGTGCTCGTCGAGGGAAGCGGGAGAGCGGCTCGATTCGCCGCTCGCGAGGACCATCGTAGAACCGTCATCGCCACGGCGCGTTATGGCGCGAAGATCGTCATCAGAGAAGTATCTGGGATTAAAGTGAAGATTGAACCGATCGTTCGAGTGACTTTTGACAAGTACGCTGCTCGCGAACTTGGCTGGCGATTGAGAGCGGCATTCGTCACTTCGCGCCTCGGTCGAATTTTGCGACGAAGACGCGAGAAGCGCGAACGGACGAAGACGCGAGAAGAAATCGCACCATCGACAATGGGGAAGATGGAGGAGGATGTCGCTTCCCCGGAACGAGTGTACATGCGAGATTTAATGGGTATGTTCGAAGCTGCGAGAGGAATCGATCCGGATGAATTTATAGAATTGCTTTCGCCGCAATCTTTGACGACAAACGTGGCGGACATGCCCGTCGTACGAGCGGAAGATTCGTCTATTCCGACCCCTGAGACGGTTGAAATCCCCACACCTGTCGACGTATCGAGGGTTGAGTCGGAAGGATACTTTGGGTCTTACTCTGAAGATTCTTTCAGCGATACCGTCGACGAGCATTTGCCCGCTTCGGCTTCGGCGCTCGCGGCGCGCAGCGTCCAATCTTCGGACGTCGCCATGTCACCGGACCCGGAAGCGAAAAGATTTGTGCGCCGGATCGAAGATGACCTCGAAGCGTTATCAGAGTCGGAGGGGTATAGTTCACGCATATTGAGCGTTGACGACGTGACGTTGGGTGCGCAAGTGTTGCGAGCGTGGAGATCCTCGTTGAGCCCAGGCAGCGACACGTCTGCGACGTCGCCAGAGACGCTGCAGCCAGCGGTTGATGGCACTCAATTGTTCGACGAAGACGAAGAGCCTATCGAGATTTCGCGCCTTGACATGTGGGATTCGAACATCGCCGTGCTCACTCCGGCGCAAGACGTCTCGTCTCCTCACCCGCAGCGAGCGCAGCGCGTGTTTTCGTTTATTAGCGACTCGGACGAGTTGGAGCAGGTCTTGGACGCAGTTACACCGTTGAGCGAGTCATCGGCGTTGGAGGCAAAAACAGAGCATGTAGAAGAGGAGAACGACGCGTTCGTCGAGTCGACATTTGAAGAACAGCGCGCACTCTCAGCACGAGCAGAGGAGTCCATGTCGTCGCCGCGAAAGCAAGTCGTCGTCGAACAGGGACAGACAATCGATGAAACGCCGAGCACTTCTGCTGCTGCCATCGATGTGCGCGAACAGACCGACGCGTTCGGTCTAGAGCTCGTTCGTTTACGAGAGGAGGTGACCAGAATGAGAGATGAGCAGACCAACATGTCCAAGGCGGCCATTGAGCGCGAAAGCGAGCTTCGACGTTCCTTTGAGGTTGAAAGACAGCGCATCATCGACTTGAGTAAGGCGGCGGCCGCGGCGCCAGAGCAGTTTAATGAAATTAGATTGCTCAGACAGGAGTTGGAGCTCGTGAAGCAAGCGCAAGAGTCACGCGTGAGCGATACTATCGAGCCGAAGGCTTCAGAACGCGAACTCGCCGAAATCGTAACGCTCAAGCGAGAGATCGAGCAACTGAAGAAGGCTCAAGAGACGCGAGCGAGCGATTCTAGCAAGGCGACCGCTCCAGAGCAAGCGACTGAAATCGCGCTCTTGAAGGAATCGCTCGATCGCATGAAGGAGACTTTCGAGAAGGAAAGGAGAGAGTTTGAAAAGTCACTCAAACAGTCGCTCGCGGCGGAGAGGATTGAGCTCGAACAAGAACTCAACAAGTCGATAGCGCTCGAACGAGGCGGGCTTGAAGAGCAACTTCATCAAGGCGACGAGTATTTAGGCAACGAAATACAACAGATTCAAGCCGAGCTGAGCGCTGTGAAGGCAAGCCAGGAAACCGCGTCGAAGCAACTCGTCGACGTTGGCGCGCTCTCAGTAGCGACGCCAGAGCCACCGCGGTTCGCCCTCGACACAGAAACGGATGTATCCATGGAATGGGACTTGTATCAACTCAAAGAAGAGTTGGATAGAGTCAAGACGGAGCAAACATCTGCGCTGCGACTGACAGCGAGCCGCGATGAAGAGCTACGCAAGTCTTTGTCAACCGAGAGGTTGGCTATCCAGGACGCCATCCGAGAAGAAGTGTCTCGCCACCTGGGGCAGATCGAGATGCAGAGCGTCAACGCGGCTCTCCAGGTGGATCTCAGGGCTTCTAGAGCGGAAAAATTATTAAGCGGCGCTGAAAAGATCATGGAGGAGACGGAGAGGAAATTGCAACAACGAGAGCGGCAACTCCTTGCCAACGCGGAAGGAGTCGTCGCCCGGGCTGAAGACAGACTGAAGAGACGCGAAACAGAGCTCAAAGCTTTGGCTGCGACGCCTCCGCCTCGGTCCCCATTCACTAATAGCACACCGTCGAGTAGCACGACAAACCTTCACGTCTTGGAGCAGGCGCGAGCACGCCGTAGACTGCTCCACGAAGTGACGGATACTTTCAGTCTCGGGGATATTGTTTCCCAAGCGAGACAGTTAGCAGAAGATATTGAGTATAGCTTCGGACAATAATATTGTTTTGTTGATATTAGAAAGCGCTAGATCTAGTTTTCGTTCGCATCTACCTTCTTTTCACCCGTCATCTCGTTGAAAGCCTTCAAAAAGTCCTTAACGCTCACGCCCGTTCGTCCCACTTTGACGCTGTTTCTCCAATTTCTTTGCGTGCATCCCGCCGATTTTTCAAACACAGTCGGTGGCAACTCTTTGCCAAACAAAGGAGGCCCTTCCCGGTTCTTTTTATCTTGAGAGGTGACGACTATTTTAAAGCTCTTTTCTCCGTCTCGAAAGAAGAAATTACCCTTGAGGTGCTTGCACATGACTGGCACCGACGGACCGTCTGGGATGACGACGGATTTGCCTTTGCGAATTTCGACAGTCTTTCCCTCAACTTTTGGAGCCTCTGCCGCTTTTTCTTTGACGGGCACTTCACGCTTCGGCCTACGCTCTTGTTTTGCCGCTGGAGTCACGATGGGTGTCTTACTCTGCGCCATGTCTTTCGCCGGAGTGCTCTGCTTGGATGAATCGTTGCCAGACGCGGCAACGTTGATGCTAGACAAGATGCGGTTCAATCCGCCAACTCGGACAATTTTATCCAACTCTTTCTCCTCCTCTTTTGAATCCCTCGCGTTTACTTGTCGAGAACCAGCCTCGGGTGTTCGTTTAGACTTCGCACTGGAAGACGACGAAGAAGAACTCGACGACGACGAAGAACTTGACGACGACGAAGAACTTGACGAAGAAGAACTCGAAGATGAAGACGACGAAGAACTCGAAGATGAAGAGCTCGAAGACGATTTCGATCTCGTCGAACGATCTTTTTCTTCTTCATTCTTCTTTTCCGCTACCGCCTCGACGATGACTGGTGGTTTCGCATCCTTTTCTTTCGCGCTATCGCTCCCTTTTGGATGCACGTCCTCTACGGGCAGAGGCTTGGACGCGAGCTCTGGTTGTTTGTCGTCATCCGCCACCTTGCCGTCATCCTCCTTGGCGCTCCCCGCCGTGCCGTCGTCCGACCCGTCCCACTCGGGCACCTCGCCCTCGTATCCAATCTCCTTTAGCACCGCGTGCGCAATCATTCGCTCGACGGCGCCGAACCGATGGCTAGAGTGCGCCGGCACCGCCTTGAACCCGTGCGCCAACGATGTAGGAATTCGCTTGTGCTGACGATAGCCAGATCTATACACGCGCGCGATGAGCGTGGCGACGGCTAAGAACATTACCAAATCCTCATCAACCGCAGGTTTCATCTTTCTGATTCTATTCACCAAATCGTCAAACCACGCCGTACTCGTCTCCTCTTGTACCAATCCAATCTGCTGAACGACGTAATTTGTCGTCTCCGTCATGACGTCAAAGGAATCCATCTTGAGCTTTTCCAAAGCGGAGACGCACCCTCGGTGACTCTGCAAAGCCTTGACGAAAACGCTGTACGTCAACGCGCCATTCTTGGCGAGGAGAGACGCGACATCTTCTTGCGTCGTCTTACCGTCTTCTAATCGAGCAGCGACGGCTTCAACTTCCTCAACCATTTCCCACGGATCGGCTTCGGGAGTCGGTTCGTCAGCTTTTTTCTTCTTCGTCGGCGGTTCCTCTACCGCGGGCGTCGGTCTCTCGCGCTTCTTCCCAGCCTTTACATGGGTGCTGTCGTCATCGATAGCAACCGGAGGGTCCTCTGCCGTCGACTTCTTTGCCGCCGGGATCGTCGTCGTTATTCGAGTGTTAAACGCCCGAGGCGTCTCAATCGCCGCCGGCGTCGAACGTTCGACGCGACTCATATCCAACCGTTTTACCGCATCGTTCGTCGGCGTCCCGGCAGATAAGAACCCGCCAAACGTCCCCGCACTCCCAGGTGTCGTCCCCAAAACCGATCCGCCGCTCACCGCCGACACCGAAAGCAACGGAGACGTCGCCAACGCCGCCCGATTTCTCGCCGTCAACGATGCCGGCGACGCCAACGCGCGAAACGCCTCCATCTGCCCTCCATCCTCTGCCCACCTCTCACACGTCACCTGCGCCATGACATCCTCAAACCCCCCCGCAGCGAACGATGCGTCGTCACTCAACGGATACCACAACCCCACGTCCCCGGCGAATTTCCCGTATCCGTGCGTCTCACCAATCCTCACCGAGCCGTATTCCGGAAACGCGAGCTCGTGCGCTTTACGCGTCGCCGCTTTCAACTCATCCAACGTCGCCTCATCCCCGTTCGCCAGCGTCACGACGACCGACGTGCCACACGACGTCGCGACACGAACGACGCGTGGACGTCGGTTCGGCGTCGCCTCCGTCGACGTCGTCGGCGGTGCGTCGTCTCGTCCGCGCATGGACTGGATGGTTCGGTTCGGTTCGGTTCGGTCCGCCGCCAGGCAGCCAGAGCAACTTTTACGAACGAATCAGCACTGCGCCGCGCTCTCTTCCCCGTGAACGACGACGACGACGACGATGACGGTTCGTTTTATGCTATGATGCCCCCTCTTCTCCGTCGTCGACGTCCGTCGTCGTCGACTGAAGAGTCTAAAGCCGACGCTCGAGAGCTTTTGGACGCACGCGTTGAGTCTCAAAACTCAAAACTGGACACCATTGGGGCCGCGCGGGCGCCGGCGCCGCGGCGACGCGTTCGTTTGATGACTCGTGTGGTGATTGCGTGCGCTGTGTGGCTACTGTGACTACAACGATGACTATTATTGACTCTTCTTTTTCTCCGTCGATGGGGTGACGGGAAGCCGGGGTGGGAAGAAGGATGGGAGAAGCAACGCCGGGGCGAAGGCGAAGACGAGCACGTGCGGGGCGCATCGAAGCCAAAAGCGAGGCGACGCGACGGCGCGATGCCAGTCTCCGTGCCATCGCGTGGATGATGGTGGTGGTGGTGGACACGTGAATACGTCGGCACAGACGCGGTCAGTGAGGTTTCGGGTGGAATCGGCGGCGACGAGGGCGCCGCGAAGCGCTTTAATCGACGCCGGACGCTTCAGTCGAAGACAGACGAGGCCCATGTCGGGGTCTATGCGTCTCGCTAAAGTCCCGCGTGGGACATCATCGGTGACGACGTATCCATCACCGAGCCAATCATACCGTTTGGCGTACCCGAGGAGGTTGGTCTCGGCGCACGCGGAGGATATGAGCACTTTGGCGAACGCGAGCGACGTCTGCAGTTGGTTACGCAAACGCGAAACGAATCAGTCAGTCGACGCACTTTCGAGAGTGAAACCAAACGAAACGCACCTCGTACGGGATTTCGCGTTCGTCCCCCGTCGGCTCGTCCTTCTCAACCACCGTTTCGGCGAGTCGACGCGGTGATGTTCGAGCGACGTCGCGTGAAATGTCTCGCAAGATGCGTCGACAGAGCGAACACGAGAGACTCGGTGGTTTGGACACCGCCGACGACGACGCTAGCGACGACGAATACGCGTGTATGATGACGAGGAAGAGGGAGAGGAGCCAAGCGATGAAAAGAGCAACGCGCGACATGCGCGGCGCCGGTGCGATGGCGGTGGCGGCGGACAGTGAAGCAGTGAAGAGTGAAAACTCCCACTCGACGCGCGAGTTGGTTGGAACAATAGTACTCGCTACGAATGCTGTACGCATGACAATTCGCGGCTGATATCTAAAGCGCGGGTAAGACTATGCGCGAGACGCAATTTGTATTAATCATCGATCAACGTTCGCCCCTCAAGGGGTGTTTGACGAAGACACGCCGAGCGCTCGGCACACTTTTGCCGGCGCGTTGACGAAATTTCTTCCCGTCACGGCATTGAGGACGATGGTGTACACCATGTGCAGAATGAGCGTGTAGCTGAAAGAGTTGATGAGGATGAAAAACAGCGCGGTGGCCCACACCCATCCCATCGTCGGCGCGAACGTCGCACCGATGTTAGCGCAAAACTGATCTAGAAGCGAATACATTTGCGTCACCAACAGTTTCATGACGTTTTCTCTGTAGAGCAACGACGACACGGCGAGCGAACACATGATGCCCGCAGTGCGTGTGAGCGCGCTCACCGGCACAGTCATCGCCCATCCTTTTCCCGACAACCACAGCGAGCCGAGCGTGAACGCCAACGCGCCGTGAAGACACAAATAATTTACCGCTCTAAGCGGTCCGCTAATCAACAGCAGCAACAGCGTCGCTGTAAACATCGTCCTCGCCGCCGCCGCGGTACCCCATCTCGCCGCCGCAATCACCACCGGCAACGGGAACAACGCCCCAAAGTACGCGTCAAACCTAAACAGTGACGATAAGTGAAACGATAGCCCCGTCATCGCCGCGAGCATCGCCGCTTCCACAATCACACGCACCGGAAGTCCGCCGCCGCGCGAGTCGTCTCCGTCGTCGCTCGTCGACGCCTCCGCATCGCTTGAGCTCCGCTGCACGTCCTCCCCGCCATCTACGACCGCGATCGCCGCCGTCACCGCAACCTCTCTGCGTGTTATCCAATCTCTCACCTCCCGACGACGCGCGGGCGTCGCTGTTCTCTGCACCAACGCTCTACCAACACGCGAACATCGACGACTGGCCCCGCTGACCCCACGTCTTACGCCCGAAGACGACGACGACGACGACGTCGACGGGATTATCGAGGCCATGATCGCCCTGCTCCCGATGTGTGCGTTCCGCCCGTCGGCTTCTGACGCGCGTCGTCGTCGTGCTGGTAGTGCTGGTAGTGCTGGTAGTGCTGGTAGTGCTGGTAGTGCTGGGCGAGTCTCAGTTCTCATTCTCGTTGTTGAAAAGTCTCACTTTGGAAGAGCAAAGTGGAGCTCGCGACATGTGCATCGGTCTCTTTGCGACGCGTCGCCGAATAAGAACACACAGATGAGGTACGTCGAACGCGTCGAGCGCGAAAAATAGAATGCGTGGGTTTACGAAGCACTCGATGCATCGCTGTCGTCTCCGTCGACGTCGCGTGGGTGCGCGGCGAAACGGGAATGATCGGGGCGCTAGGGTTTTCGGCGCGCGTGCGTTCAGGGCGATGCGTCGAGACTGGCGACGGCGCGATGCGACGAGGGAAACGCGCGCGGTGCGGAGGATGGATTCATGGATTGTTTGATATTGATTTGAATCTCGTGACTGACGATAACCCGTCTACTCGTTTCCTTTACGCGCGCGCAGCAAGCTTAGCACCGATACCCTCAAGGAGGGCGTGGCTGACATCCTGAAGAAGTCGCAGGAAAAGCCGCGCAAGTTTGTCGAGACGGTTGAACTCCAAATTGGTCTCAAGAACTATGATCCGCAGAAGGATAAGCGTTTCAACGGTACCGTGAAGTTACCGTCCATCCCGCGCCCGAAGCTTAAGATGTGCATCCTTGGCGACGCCAAGCACTGCGAAGAAGCCACCGGCAACGGCATTGACTCCATGGACGTCGAAGCGCTCAAGAAGCTCAACAAGAACAAGAAGCTCATCAAGAAGCTTGCGAAGAAGTACCAACACTTCCTCGCCTCCGAGTCCGTCATTAAGCAAATTCCGCGTCTCTTGGGTCCGGGTTTGAACAAGGCCGGTAAGTTCCCGACGCTCGCCACCCACAACGAGCCGCTCGAGAACAAGATCAACGACGTCAAGTCCCAAGTCAAGTTCCAGCTTAAGAAGGTTCTTTGCTTGGCCGTCGCCGTTGGCCACGTCGAAATGACGGAACGTGAATTGTTCATGAACATTCAAATGGCTGTCAACTTCTTGGTTTCTTTGTTGAAGAAGAACTGGCAAAACGTCAAGTCTTTGTACATCAAGACCACGATGGGCTCCCCGTTCCGCCTCTACTAAGTGCCTCTTTTACTAAAGAAGCTTTGTAGCCATGCGATGAAGCATTACCCTCTGAAACTTTGATAGTTTTGGCGTACACCAAGTCACCGCAGCCGCAACTTAAGCCCCACTGGGACCATGCTCAGTGAAACGGCGCAGCTACGGTAGTCGTTGGTAGCCGCGAAAGCGGCGACGCTTGCTTCGTCTGTTGTTTAAGACGCGAAGAGAATATATACTAAAATCTAGTGTGTAATGACAACTGTCGACTCACGCTAAAAGAAACATTCAATCATCTACACGCCCGGAATACCCAACTCTTTCGCAAAGCCCCCCTGAATCGCCGCCGCGACGACTAACAGCACGCCTGAGTTCCACATGCTGTGAATGAGCATGGGCGTTAGTAAATTTCTCGTGCGCGCATAAGAGAAACCTAACACCATGCCGAGGACGACGAGCTCGACAAAGTCGCGAGGCGCCAAGTGCGCGCCGGCGAAGAGGACGCTGCTAAAGAGTACGGCGCCGGGCGTCGGCAACCACTTTGTGAGAGACGCGAGGAGAAATCCGCGAAACACAACCTCCTCGAGAAGCGGAGCCAACACGCTCGTCACCGACAGCAGCGCCAAAAACGTGCCGATGTCGTCGGATTGAATCAACGGCAACACACCATCGATCGTTCCCACTTGATCAGAGGCGGCATCGACAGCCATCTGACCTCCTTGCGCCTTTTCCGCCGCGTCCATGGCCAATCCGGTGACGGCGAGCGCGGCAAACGTCGCCCCGTACCCAATCAATCCGTACTTGGCCCACCCGCGCTCCGACTCGAACGGCTCTCTGAAGTCTATCTTGAACCAATCCTTCCCTTCCTCTTTGATCGTCTCCATGTGCGGCGATACGAGCGTATACACCAATCCCAGGCTGGTAACTGTCTCAGCGACTTGCACCGCCAACAGATACTCTGTCTGCTCCGTCAGAGACATTTTCGCAGGATCCACCCCAGCTTGCGCCGCAAGAAGTGGAAACACGATCGCAGCGACGCCGACAAAAGAAACGCACCACCCAGCGAGTCCCAGCGCGACGGTCGCCCCACCCCACGGAACGTCCCAACCTTTTCTAAACGCATCCAAAAACTCCCCCTTCTCCTCATCCTCCGATACCGCCACAGACGACGATGACGCGCCAAAGCTCCGTTCCATCGCCACCGGAACCCGTTTCGGTGGTCCATCCACCCTCGCCCGCGCGCGTAAAGCCTCCATCGTCGCACGCGATGCCGGACGAAGCTTTTTCCTCTCTTCTTCATCAACATCATCATCATCCTTCGACGACAACGCGCGCGTCGAAATGCGACGATTTCGCCACGACGACGAGGACGTCACGACTCTTCGACGTTGGAGTTTCACCGTCGCGCGCGCGTTGCAGCACCCATTCGGTCGCGCGAGGATCGACGACGTCATCGTCAGTTCGCGTGCCGCGTGCGCGACTGACGACGTCACAAGTGAGAGGGCAGCGTTAACAACACGATGCCGCCTCTCACCGCACGTGTCGTCGTCGCGTCGACCTCGTCGTCGCCATCGACGCGCGCGAGAAGCGTAGTCGACCGCGCGCTGGGGTTCGCGTATCGGCGTTCAACGCGCGTCGACGCGACACCGTTGGACGCCACCGGTGGTGATCCTTACGAACTCACGCAGCTCGTGTCCGTCGCCGGAACCGTCGCCGCGCTCGGTGCCACCGCGCTCGCGCTCGGTGCGAGAGGCGAACCGAAACCGTGCGCGGCGTGTGCGGCGTCCGGGGGCGAACCGTGCGCGTTTTGCGACGCGACGGGACGAAGGACGACGCCGATACGTGTGAGTAAGAGTGACCGCGACAGCGACGGCGTCTTGGGACTCACGCGTAGGAACCCGTACGAGTGCACGGCGTGCAAAGGGGCGGGGATGATTTTGTGTCGCGCATGTAGAGGGTCGGGATACGTCGATTAGAGTGGGTGGGTGTGGGCTGGTGGGTTTGAGTTGTTGTCAATGAACGAAATTTGTGTTAGAACGAACTGTCCTGTCCTTTAGCCTCACTCGACGTCGCGCGTTTTTGTTCGACGCGCGATGCGTTGGGTCGCGTGCAGAGGCGACGCCGGTGACGCGCCACCGAGCGCGAGGTTTGGACACACCGCAACGTCCATCTCCCGCGGAAGATACGTCGTCGTTTTCGGTGGTTTGGACAAGTCAAGTGGAAACGCTCGAGGAGCGCTCGATGACGTCGTCGTGCTCGATGTCGCGCACGACGCGTGGTTTCGACCGGATATTACTGGCGCGCGACCGAGTGGACGGGCGTTTCACAGCGCGTGCGCGACGTCGGAAGCGGAGATTCTCGTGTCGTGTGGACGAGATGGGAGAAGGCAATTCGGCGATTCGTGGACGCTCGACGCCGACTCGTGGACGTGGCGAGAACTTTCAAACGCAAAGACGACGCCGAGGGATTTCGCGTCGATGATGAGCGTCGGGGATGGGTGTATCGTTGCGTTCGGTGGGTTTGATGGGAAAGGGTGGATGTCAAACGTGGAGATTTTGCGAGGGACGTCGAGCAAGGAAGCGACATGGACTACGATTGACGTCGCGCCGGCGAGACTCGAAGCGATCGATGCGGTAACATCTGGAGGGAAGACGGCGCCCGAGCCTCGCAGTGGATCGGCGATGGTGAGGTATGGGGACAATCTGTTGATTTACGGCGGTCAAGGGGCGAACGGGGCGGCGTTCAACGATACGTGGTGTTTGAAAAGAGAGCCAAACGGCGGTTGGCGTTGGGTGAAACTCGTCTTGAGAGGAAGCCCACCAAGTGCGCGCGCTGGACACGCCATGTCGATCGTCGCGATGGGAAGAGGGATTGGGCCGTACGTCATCATGAGCGGTGGCGTCGGAGACGATGGTTGGCTAGTGAAGGAACGCGTGTATTTCGACGATGCGCACTTTTTGGATGGCGAAAACGCTAAGTGGCAACGACTCGAGTTCGCGGGCGATGGCAACGGGCCGAGTTCGCGGGCGTATCACACCTTGACCCAAGTGAGTGAAAATAAGTGTCTGTGCTTCGGCGGATTTAACGGCTCGAACGCGTGTAACGACGCGTGGTGGCTCGTCGTAGACGACATGGAGTACGCAGACATTTCGTCAGAGGCACTGGCGTCGCCAAGGGCACTCGTGAGCGCCCTCAGGGATCGATTGCCGATAAACGTCGCCCCGGACGTGTTCGATGGTAATCCATCGGCGTTTCGCGCGCATATTGCGGCGTGTGATGTCGAAGACGTACGCCTCGGAGATGTGTCAAAGCTTCTTCATGAGTACGCCAACGCGACTGCGACGCTCGGGTTGCCCGAGCAAAGAGGAGAGGACGAACGCGGCAGATTTAGACACTCCGATCCGGCGAGCATCAAACTCAGTGATTTAGGCAAAGCTCTGACGGAACTTCAAGGGGCTTACATAGCCAACGCATAAAGTCGTTGTAAAATTACAATTCATCGATATCAATCGCACCGTCTACGAGGTATGAAAAATCGCCGTCAGTACACGTCGCGCGCGAAATAAAAATAGAGGCGACAGCGCCCGATTGGTTTGCTCAGACAAATGCCTCATTTATCGATCATGTGCTGTCGAAACAGCGCTTGCAATCGCGAAGACCGCGACGGCGCAAGCGATCAGATTCGTCATCTAATATTTTCGTCTTCATCGCAAAACCAAAAACAGAACCGCAAAACTAAATGTGACTCGAGCGGTATCCTCGACGCCGTCTCGACGTCGGCGCCGACGCGCCGTTCGAGCGCGATCGATTTACCTGCTCACCCAAGGTGCTCAATCACGGGAAGAATATTGACACTCTGACACTGTGAGAGGAGTAGCGTCGAGGAGAAGAAAAACATCCAAGCACCGGACGACACAGAAAAAAATAGAGAACCCGAAACATGCGGTCGAGTCAGCGTGCGTTCAGAACAAACCATTCGTCAACGATTTCGCTCAGCAGCAGAACTGGCGTGTTTGCAAGGTTTTGTTTCATCGCGACGCACGTTCGCGCGCGTCACCATCGCGACACACGCACCTCGAAGTCTCGTTCGTTTCCCGTCTTCGTGGTTTCGCTCACGCAGCCGCCGGCACGCACGCATCAAACCGGATCCTTTTCACCTATACCCGACGCGGGACGCGCGACGCCCCGAAACGACGACGACGACGGTGATTGCGGGCTTCGCCCGCGCGCGCGTGAACGTCGTTTCGGGGCGTCGCGCGTCCCGCGTCTTCCGCGCGCGCGTGTGACGATGCACTGTTTTGTTTGTCTGAACCTAAGTGACATTTGGCAACAAAACGTGACCCCTTTCGTTATTGGCGGTTCATGAACTGTCAAACCGATCCAAAAATACCAAAGAGGAATCGAGGGAGCGTCACACGCCGACGAGCGGTGAGAGATGTGCACCGCGACGACGACGCGAGCGCTCGCGAACGGCCCCGTCGGGGCTCGTCGACGATCGGTGGCGGCGCGGGCGGCGCGCCGTTCGATGGCGAGACGACTCGCGTCGAACGCGTCGGCGGCGGATGACGTTGGTGGTGGTCGAGAGACTGAGGCTGAGCGAGAGGAGCGCGCGAGGTTGGAGCGCGGAGACGCGTTCGGGGAGCTCGTCGCTATGGCTGCGGCGAACGGGGTAGTCGTAGAGCGTACGCCGGATCCCAAGGCAGTGGCGACGGCGGCGGCGATGTGTGGACCGACGGTGACGACTGTGGCGGAGACAGAGGAACGGATAAAGGGACTGCCGGCGGGTCTGAAGAAGCCGCCGTGGTTGAGACAGCGGGCGCCGAGCGGTGAACGGTTCGATTATCTCTCCACGTCGCTGACTGGGTTGAAGTTGAACACGGTGTGTGAGGAGGCGATGTGCCCGAACGTGGGTGAGTGTTGGAACGGGGACACGGGGACGGCGACGGTGATGTTGTTGGGGGATACGTGTACGAGAGGTTGTCGATTTTGCGCCGTGAACACGTCGCAGACGCCGCCGCCGCCAGATGATGACGAACCCGAGAATACAGCGAGAGCCATCGCGGAGTGGGGGGTCGGGTACATCGTGTTGACGAGCGTCGATCGCGATGATATTCCAGACGGCGGGAGCGAACATTTCGCGCGAACCGTGCGAACGCTCAAGGAGCTCAAGAGTTCGATTCTAGTCGAAGCGCTGACGCCCGACTTCCAGGGCGACATGGAGGCGGTCGCGCATCTCGCGCGTTCGGGTTTGGATGTCTTTGCGCACAACGTTGAGACGGTGGAGCGATTGCAAAAGCGTGTTCGCGACCCGCGGGCGAATTACGAACAGTCGCTCGCCGTGTTGCGTCACGCAAAGGAGTCAAAAGAGGGATTAGTGACTAAGACTTCAATCATGCTCGGTCTCGGTGAGGATGACGAAGAAATCAAGGAGTGCATGCGCGCGTGCAAGGAGGCTGGCGTGGACATTTTCACCCTCGGCCAATACTTGCAGCCGACTCCGGTGCACTTACCAGTCAAGGAGTTTGTGACGCCCGAAAAGTTTGACTTCTGGAAAAAGTTTGGCGAAGAGGAGATTGGTTTCCGCTACGTTGCGTCCGGTCCGCTTGTGAGAAGCTCGTACAAGGCGGGTGAATTTTTTATCGAGTCAATGCTTAGAAAGGATGCCCTTGAGAGAGAAGCGCGCGCACATTAGAAACTTCCTGTGAAATTATAATTTATATCAATCGCTCTCTTCATCGCTGTCCTCGTCGCTGTCCGAATCACTGTCGTCGCCGTCGTTCTTCTTCTTGTTCGAGCCCCCAGCACCGACGGCGTACCTATCGACGCCACCATCCGCTTCAATGCGCGCTGCGGCTTGCGCTGCGCGACGCTCTCGCACCAAACGAAGCTTTTCCATCTCTGCCGCGAGTTGCTTCTTACTCTTCTGCGCCAAAATCTCATCCGCCGACGGTTCTGCTGGCTTCTTCTCTCTTGGTGCCATCATCTCCAACAAATCAGCGTCGTCATCCGAGCTCTCGTCCTCGTCGCTGCTGTTAGGCGGAAGCTCTCCCGGCGCCGGTCTTCGCCTGGGTGCTTCCTCCTCCTCTTCTTCTTCCTCTTCGTCGTCGTCATCCGAATCATCCTCGTCGCTATCCTCGTCAGAATCCGTTTCACCGTACTTTTTTCGTCGCCACTGCGCGTGAATATACCGGTTCCGTCGGCGTCAGTCAGTCGGTAGTCTTGCCCTCACGCGTTCTCTTTCGACATGAAACATCATTCATCGACTACGTTTCAACGCACCTCGCGCTCTTTCGCCTCGCGTTCCTCGCGCGTAAGCCCAGACTTGGATCCACCGCGGCCACCGCGACCGCCTCTCGCCGGTTTGTACCCACGTCCCATCGTTCGTTCGGTTCGGTTCGGTTAGTTCGCGCGCGTCGAGTTGTGTGGTACAAGTCGGCAGCGCACCCGTCCTCAGTCGGCGTCGCGGAGGATCGCTGACGGATCGATCGGCGGAAGATGCCGCCGCCGCCATTGTTAGCGTCATCGCGGCGTCGTGATTGCGTCGTCGGCGTCGGTGATGGGGCGCGTCGGCGACGAAACGAGACGACGTTGAGAAAGTTGCAGAAGATGACGACAACTTTGATGTTCGCACTGTTCACGACGATGACGCGCGTCGTCGTTGCCGTCACGGACGACGCGGATAGGACACAGGTTTATCCTCGCATAGTACAGGGTGCGTTCAAGGGTTCGTGGTGGTTCGACGCGGCGTCAGTGCGCGCAGATAGATTGACAGAGGGTGGTTGGACGCGCGGAGAGTGCTCGTTGCAGTTGCGGACGAGTTTTGACGATGACGCGAGGGTGCAGAGCGTGATCGGAGAGGTGACGCTGAGGGAAGGGGCGTACATATCGAATGATGACGCGCACGTGACGATGGAAGGGGTGTACACGGAGGCGACAGGTGGGTTGTACTTGACGGGGGAGTCAAAGTTGAGAAAACGGTTCGAGTCGGCAACCAACGAGACGTTGGATACCAGCTCGAGCTGGGCCGCCGCCAGTTCGTATAGGCAGAGTCTGAGGGCCATTGCGCTTGATTTGGTCGAGCGCGCCGGTACGGATTTGGAGCGTGATCAAAGCCGATTTAGGGCGAGGGATTCATATAGTAGAGACGATGCCGTAAAGCGCGCGGGTAAATCGGCGAGGGCAAGGTTTATAGGTGACCACGACGCAGGCGAGTACCCGGTGGGGTGTCAGTTTAAGCTACACGCGTACGTCAGTCCAGGGAATCACTCGAGCGATGAGATTCCGACGGATGAGGACGGCCTTCACGGAGATATTCTCGAGCGGCAGTTGGAGGACATGTCTCCTCTCGAATTCGCAGACATGCCGAAAACCGTCGCTTTGGTGGGACAGCTTGTGAGTGAAAACTGTGGAATCACCGTGCACTTTGACTTGACGAGTCAGCCATTGGAAACGTGGTACAAGAAGACCAGACTGTACGCGTACATGATGATGTGCGCCGCTCTGGCTCAAGCGTACGTGCTCGTCAAACAAATCGAACACAGCTCGACGCAATCGACCCTGATGCGTGTGTCCCTGTTGTCTGTCGGGATGCGGGCCGTAATTGATTCGTATTACTGTTTATCGCACTTGACGGCTGGCATCCTTGTGGATGATTTGTTCATGCCACTCAGCGCCGTGGCACTTTGTTACTTTGTGTTGTTTAGCGTTTTAGAAATGAGGATCCTCGTGGCAGCTTGGCGAGCAAGGAGACCGCAAATTCAAGGCTGGTTAGAGCTACGCGTCGATTTGAGCGCAGTCTACTCTCGATTTTACGCCGGCTTCATCGCCGGCATGTTTATGATGTACTGGCTATCAGACAATTCCATCATTTTCATCTTGTTGATGAACTCTTACTGGATACCACAGATTATTCGCACGGCGTATCACAATCATCGCCACGTTTATAAACCTTGGTACGTGGTGACGACTTCATACGCCCGACTCATCGGGCCGATGTACGTTCTAGCCTGCCCTACCAACTTTATGCGAATCAAGCCAAATTATTTCGAGGCTTGCCTCTTAATTTTGTGGACAACCGCGCAGGCAGCGATGATGTTAGCCCAGCATTACATCAATCCTAGATACGGTTTACCGGATGGTATATTCCCAGAGATTTACGATTATCACCGCAAGGTTTCAGACGAGGTTCTCACGCAATGCGGCTTCACGGGCCAAAGCGACGCCCCGCCCGAGGAGGAGCGAGACATCGAGATGGGCGACCTCTCGTCTGGCCCAGACTGCGTCATCTGCATGAACTTGGTCGACGTCCATGCAGTTAACGAACGCATGGTGACACCGTGCAATCACTTCTTCCACACCAAGTGTCTCACCAAGTGGATAGACATCAAGCAAGAGTGTCCAACGTGCAGAAGACATTTGCCACCGATGTGAGTCGCAGATCTGTAAACTTTACAACTCGTGTAACAAAAGCTAGTCTCCTAGTCTCAGTTCTCATACGCCCGCGTGCGACAACGTTAACCAGGGAGAATTCATGACAAACATACCGACCGCAATCGCGCTCGTCTTCACTGGCTTCGCGATCGCAGCTGTACTTCCGCGGCCTCTCGAGGAAGACAAGCGGGTTTGGAATACCAAACGCAAACATCGAAGGTCTCCAAACCGAGGCAAAACACGACCGCAATCGAAAGAGAAAAAGCGCTGAAAGATTCATTCTAGACAACTTTACCGGTACAAACATACAAATAGTTACATCCATCCCTATACGGAAACATACCCGTCACTCGTCTCCTTTCCCATCTTCCACGAGCGAGTACGGACATCCCTCCTCTCCTCTCGGCGCAGACGTCACGTCTTCCCCGCGCGCATCCACCACGGGGACCCAACGATGAAACCGCGTTTTATTCTTCTCGTGCCCTTCTCGAGTCTCTCCTTCGACCCATCTGCGTTCGCGAACGTCGCGGCGTCAACACAGTCAGTCGGTCGAACGACGCAAAAGGTAAACAAAACGAACTAACGCGTCGCGTCGTCGGTTGCAAAGCGATCCTGCGACACGTCGCCGTCGCTACCACCGCCGTCTTCGACGTACCTCTTTTCCCACGATTTCACTCGCGCCTCGAACGCGAACGCATCGCGCTGGTTCCGCGCCTCCAAACGCGACCCGCGCGTGGACATTTCGGTTTCGTTCGCGAGCTAAACACTGCCGACTCGGGTCGTCTCGCCAGTCTTCGTCGGTCGGTCGGTTGGTACGCCGCGTCGGCGGCGTCGGCGGCGACCAACGAATGGCGATGGCAATGTCGACGTGCGACGCGTTGAGGGCGTCGGCGGCGGCGAGCGCGGCGGCGAGCGGTCGCGGTCGCGCGAGGAACGCTTCGGGCGCAACGGTGCGCTTTTTAGTGGATTCGAGACGCTCGGGAGGATCCTTCGTCAGTCGAGGGCGGGAGGCGAGGGCGGAACGTCGAACGCACGCAAGCGATCTCCGGGAGGACGGCGCTGACGGCGAAGTGGCGGGTTGTGATGAGGATGCGACAGTGCGCGAGGAAGCTGAGAGAGACGCGTACGGACGCGAACGGTTGCCGTGGCGCTCGAGCGAAGAGGTGGACGGCGTCGCGCTTCGTGATGCGCGGTCCTTCGTGGGGTGGGAAGTGTACTTAGACGGTAGTCCAGACTCGTTGGTAGGTGTCGTGACGGATTTCGTGGCGATGGGGATCCAAGAAGGCGAGGAGGAGGAAGAAGAAGAAGAAGAAGGCGACGATTCGGAAGACGCCGCGACCAAGGATCCAGAGCGTTCGTACGAGAGCGATCAAGTCGAGGATTTGTTCGTAGGGACTGATTTGAAAGAGCTCAATGATGATGAACGCGGGTTTCTCACCAGGTTATCCGAATCTCTCAGTATGGGTAAGGAGGATCAGGCGGGATTTGACGAGAGCGAGATGGATTCGGACAACGCTTTTTTGCTCCTCATCGAAGGATTACAAGAGACCACGCTCGGTGAACGGCCGCTTCATTACGTGCCGTTCGTTCCGAACATGTTTCCAAGATGGATCTTGAGCGCGCAGGCGCTTTTCCTAGATCCACCGGCGGGTCTTCTCGATCTAGCCTTGCGTGAAGTTAAACTTAGCGAGCTGCGAAACGATTTGATACCATTTAGTAGAATGCTCGGGGCTGACACGTACGGCATGCCGCAGAGACTGTCCCTCATCAATCAAGGGCAAAGGGAACTCGTGAAACGCGTCGAATCTTTGGGGGACTGGCGAGAAGTTGCTCTAGAATTGGATTTGAAGCCCGACGCGGCGCCGTGGTACTACTGGGACAACATTGACAACTTGGAAGACGCGCTCTTGAAGCTTGTCGATGCCTTTTGGTTTGAAGAGGTCGATGGAGAGGAGTCTTACTGGTATAACGATGTAAGCGGTGCTCTACAAATCACGCCACCGGTTGATGGCACTGGTGGGGGATTGGATAGACCGGTAATGCCGACGATGTCTCACTTACTCGAGGCGAGGCGTTGGGATTTGCACCACGCAATCGTGTTGCACGGCGGCTACAAGGCTGTCGCGAAAGAACTAAACTGGCAGCACGCTCGCCGGATGGAAAATCGACATTTGCTTTCGTTTGAAACTTTCAAGGATGAGATTCTCGAACTCATCGAAGATGAGTCCTTGATCAAAGTGGGTGTGCGTCCCGGTCAGCTTCCGTGCGAATCGCAGCTAGAGGAGCTCGATCGAGACGACTTGATCAAGTTTATGCGAGTCCACGGAGGGTTTAGTGCGGTTGCGAAGAAGCTGAAACTTAAACCGAGCAAAGGTGGACGCGAGGCGTATCCGACGTGCGCGTCGACTGCAAAGGCTCTGCGCGAGTTTGCTTTGGAGCATGACATCACGACACCTTTTAGCAACGCGTCTAAGAAAACCGTCTTGCTACTCCCGTCGGATAAGGAGCTGCTCGATCACGGACGTAACGACTTGCGGCACGCTATGCGGCGCTTCAACTCGAGCGACCTAGCAATAGCGGGCAAGATGAATCTAAGACATTCGCGTATGTCGTACGAAGAGGCGCGGGCCGAATTACACAAGTGGAAGTTTGAGCAAGGGAAACGTTCCGTCTTTATCAACTGGTGCAATGCAGGGCACAAACCCTGGAATATGCCGGTGGCACCTCAAGAGTACTACCGCAAGTCGGGGGATTGGGTATCTTGGAACGACTTTATGGTTCCCTAGCGTGTCGTCGCGAGACGAGAACGAGCAAGCGACAGATGTCTAGAAAATTAGGTAGATTGTACGTAGTAGATTTCTCATGACATCAACAACATATGATATATACATGGTAATATCAATACGAGGTTTACAACTCAGTCTTGTCGGTGCCGGCGGCGGCAGCGCGCTGGACAGAGCGCAAGAGGGCAACCTTCGGGGAGATGGCCGCGATGGTTTCTTCCTTCTTAGTCTTACCCGCCTCGTATTGCGCTTGGAGGTCCTTCAACAACGCGTCAAGATCTTCGCCAGCCTTCTTAATCTCGGCTTCGAAACCCTCAATTTCCGCTGTGACCTCGTCGGCGGACAACGCTTGCTTCTCCTTAATCAACTTGGTTTGTTCCGCGTCGCAGAGGTCCAAGTTGTCGGCACCGCAAGACGGGCCGAGGTTTTCCGTCGCGAACGCTTGGAGCGCCTCAAAGTCACGGCCGCCTTGGTACGCGTCACCAGTCGCAGATGTGGCACCGGTGAAGTACTTCAAGGTCGGGTAACCTTGAACGCCAAACTTTTGGCAAAGGCTCTCCTCCTTGGTGCAATCGACGTCACCAATGATCACGTCTTCGTTATCCGTGAACGCTTCGCCGAGTTGCTTCCACGCCGGCGCGAGCGCCTTGCAGTGGCCGCACCTAGAAATTCGATTAAACCGCACATTTTTCGTCAGTACGCACATCTCGCGTGTTAATCACGCGCATCGATCGCCGCGAAACCCCGTCGCATTTCGAGATCAAGATGCGACAATTCTTCGACAGCATTCGATCCAGCGTCCAAATCGCATCTTATAGTGTTCACCGCACCACGCCGTCGACGCGCGCGCGCATCGACGCGAAACCGAAACCGTGAAAACTACGCGCGAAAATCGTTCCTCGTGAAATTCCTAAACGCACCACGGGGCGTAAAACTTGATGAACGCGCTCTTGCCAGAGTTGAGCACTTGTCCATCGAAGGTGTCGACGGTGAGATCCAGGGCGAGGGCGTTCGCACCGCTCGCGAGGGCGAGCGCAGCGACGGCGCCGAGGGACATCTTAGTAGAGAACATGTTCGTCCAAGATTGGTGTTTTCGTTCGTTTAATGCGACGGAGTGGACGTGGGCTCGTGCGCGCGCGTCGGGTAGTGTCGATCGCCGTTCCGGATCATTTCGAGGCGAACTTTCCGGCCGCGGGTCGAATGAAAACGACGAGTTGTGAACCGTCAAAAAAAAGTTGTGTCCACCGAGGATGGATGGAACGCGCGAGCGACGCGACGCCTGAGACATATGGTTGCGGCAAATCGTCTGTGAATGTAATGGACAACGTTGGAATTCTACATGACGGCGGAACGACGACGACGAGAGGTGATCGCGGGAAGAAGCGCGATCGACGACACGGATGTGACGCCGAGCTCTCGGTTGCGCGCATCAGCGCCGTTTTCGGCTATTCGGCTACTACTTCTTACCCTTTGTCTTACCCTTCGTCTTACCCGCGCTCGCGTTCGCATCGCTCGTCGATTGCGCTTCGGATTTCTTCCCCACCGCCTCGGTCGGCTTCCCTGCCGCTTTTTTCTTCACCGGCGCCTTTTTCTTCTTCTTCTCCTTCAACGCATCGCCCAACTCTACATACGCCAAGAGAATCGTCTGATAACTCTTCGAAAACTTAGCCGCCTTTTCCTTCTTCACGAACGTGCTCACTTTACGTTTCCCATCCGTCGCGCGGACGAGCACGCCGTACCCGGACCCTTCCGCGCGTATCTCCTCGATCGTCGGCGTCGGTTTCTTCGTACCCTTGGGCAGGGGTTTGTTCACACCCTCCTTGACGATCTTCATCGTGCTCGACACCGACCCAGCGTTTCTCGTGCGCTCGAAGAGCTTGGTGAGTTCGTTGAGAAACGCATCGTTCTCGAGGAGCACCATGTTGCTTGTCGTTCCCCGGGAGGGGCAGACGACGATTGCGCGAACGAGTGGCGGCCGCGCGTCTCGACTGAGTACTGTTTTGCGCATTTTGTTCGAAGTGCAACGACTGTTTACACATATAAATAATTGTTTTTTGAACAACGTTCAACTGGCGTCGTCGACGATCGACGACGCGACTCTAGTCGACGACGCGGCGCGTGATCGAACGCGAATGGGAGACTCGGACGGAGGCCCACGTCCGGGCACGCCGGATACCGGTGGGGCGACGGTCGATGACGCGATGACGCGCGCGAGAGCGACGGCGAAAGATCTAGAGCGAGAACACTTGGCGGTCGCCATGCGACGGAAACAAGAAGAACTCAAAGAGGAATTGCGACGGACGACGGAGGCTTTGCGACGGACGGAGACGGAGAGAGACACGGCGGTGAAAATGGCGGAAAGCGAACGGGCGAACGCGGAAGAGGCGAAGAGAACGTCGGCAAAAGGGAGAGAAGAGTTGGAGAGGGCGATGAGAGAGAGGGACGACTTGAGAGCGACAAAGCGAGAGTTGTTGGACGTGAACGATCGTAAGGATCGCGAACGAGCGGCGGCGCAGTCGTCGATCGATGGATACGTCATCGCTTTGGAAGCTGCGACGGCTGGGAAGAATAAGGCGGAGTTGGAGGCTCGGCGTGTGAACGCCGAGGCGGCGGGCGCGTTGGCGAACAAGAGAAGATTGGAAAGCGAAGTCAAAGCGCTCGAGGAACATAACGCCTGGCTCAAGACGGAGTTAGAGATCAAGACGTCTGAAATTCTTTCGTTAACCAAGAATTCTTCGTCTGAGACGTTGCGGTTGGCGCAAGAGTTGGAGACGGCGCAGAGCGCTTCTAGAAGCCAGACGCACGAGCTCTCCAAATTGAAGGAGAACGCGGCGACGGCTGAATCCAGGATTGCAGAGCTCGAAGAAGAGCTCAAGACGGCCAAGGTGGAGATGTCTCGCATCGAGGCTAACTTTGAGAGAGAGCTCATCAACGCGCAGCGCATCGCTGATGTGGCGAAAGAGCAAGTGAGCGAGCGCGATGAGCGCATTTCTGAAATTGAGACGACTCTGCAATCCACCGAAGCCGTGCTGATGTCGAAGAAGACTGAGTTTGACGTCGCCATGGCTGAGGCAAAGCACGCTCGCGAGCAAGCCGTCAAGGAACTCGAGGAGTTCAAGAGCAAAGCGAACGAATCTGCCATCGTCGCGTCGGGCTCGCCTTCGCACAGACTCCCTGGTGCCGAACGGCTCATGGCCATGTCTCCTGCCGCTGGCGCCGCGGCTCTACGTCGCGAAGGTTTGAGCGCTACTGAGCTCTATACGAAGTACGTTGAGGCTGAAGACGCCCTCAGACAAGAACGCGAACAGCGCAACGAGTTACAAGAGCACTTGGATGCAATTTTAGCGGACCTCGAGCAAAAGGCGCCACTCATCGCCGAGCAGCGAGAAGAATACGAACGTGCGTTGCAATCACATCAGGTTCTTCAGACTAGGCTCCAAGAAGTCGAAAGTTCGAGATACTCTATGGAAACCGAGATGAACGCCATGATTATGGACAAGCGCAACCACGAGCGCGTGTTGAACGGTTACAAGGCTCAAAGCGCAGACTTGGCTCGCCAAGTGGCTCTTCTCCTGAACGAGGTTCACGAACTCAAGGGATGTCCACCCGTTCCGGTACCGCCAGCTGGTGACGTTGGTGGTGACGCTCAGGCAGTCATTACCCAACGTCTCGTCGACTTCACGGACATTCAGTCGCTGCAAGCGAAGAACCAGGAAATGTTGTTTGTCATTCGTGATCTCTCCGAGGCGCAAGAAGGCAAAACTTCAGACGCGCGAGAAGAGTACGAGCGTAACCTTCAAGAACTCAAAGAGCAAACGGCGCGACAACTTGAAGAGTTGTCCAACAAGCGCGTGCAGCAAGAAAACATTGTCCAGGCAATCGTTCGTCAGCGCGACATGTACAAGACTTTGTATGCTGCGGCGTCGGGCGCTGGCAACGGTGAAGCGAACGATGCGAGCGAGCTCGATAGCAAAAACTCCGAACTTGTGGCGATCGGCGCCGGATCGGGCGTCGCCATGATGGAAGCGAACAACGAACTCGTTGCGCTCAACAAAGAGTTGTCGCATGACCTCGAGAAGCTCAAACGCGATAGTTTTGAGCGCATCAAGGAATTGCAAAACCAGGTCGACGAGCACCGCGAAGCTGCAGCCACGGCTCGCGGCGAAGCGAATGCCGCAAAGTCGACCGCTGACTTTGAGCGACAACGCTACGAGCGTCTCAGTGAGCAATACAGCGCATCGCAGCGTGATGTCCACGCGCTGACTGAAAAGAACTCTGGCTTGACGCGGCAAAACGCGACACATGAAGAGTTTATTCGCAATCAGTCGGCGAGTCTTCGCGATGCCGAAGAGAGAGCGAGGAACGCGCAAACCCAGCTATCGCAGCTTGAAAGCTCTACTCAACTTCTTCGAAGCGAGCACAAGCGTCTCTCCGCAATTGTCGCGGATGCCGATGAGGTCAAGGCAAAACTGGAATCCTCTAGAGATGCGGCGCTTTCTCTTTCGACTACTCGTGAGGAAGAGCACAAACGCACGCACGAACGTCTCACCGCGGAGGTTGCTAGATTACAGCAGGACTACTCCAGAGTTCGCTCTGAACTCGACATCGAGAGAGAGCGCGGTAGGCAGCAGCTCGCCGCACACGCGGCCGCCAATTCCGAGTTGGCTCAACGAACCAAGACGGATGACGACGCCAGCGCCAAATTGAAGGCTGACACGGCTGCGGCAGAGAGGCGCGCAGACGTTGCGGAAGCCAAATTAGAAATGATGGAAATCACTCTCTCGAAAACTGAGGAGAAATTACGATTGGCGTCCCGCATGACGTCATCAGCGGAGACGAATGTCATCGGCGGCTCGTCTGGTGGCATCCCTGCGGCGCGCGAGCAGGAACTTCTTCAGGCTGCTTTGAAGGCTGGTGAAGCTGCGGACGCGGCGAAAGCGGCTGCGGAGGCGGAAAAGAAGCACACCAAGCAATTCAAACTGCTTGCTGAACAGAACGATTCGGCTCTCAAGGAAATGACCAAGGCTTTCGAAGCTCACAAGACGCAAAGTATGAAGGAAATGCAAGCGCTGAAATCCGAGTGCGCAAAGCTCAAGAAGGAAGCTGCTGAAGCAGCCAAGACGGTTGAGAAGAAACTCAGTCAAGCCGTCAAGGATGCCGAAGACAAGGTTTCAAAGTACGAAAACATCGAGTCCGAGCTCAAGAGCGCGCAAGCCGAAGTCGCTCGCGCCCAAGCTGCCACAAAGGAAGCCGAAGAGCGCGCCGCAAAGGCGATCAAGGACGTCGATGATGAACACAAAAAGTGGCGCGAAGCTCAAAACCTCTACGAAAAGGAGGCAGCCGAGAGGAAAACAGACGCTTCCAAGGTTGCTTCAGCTGAAGCTACCAAGACCAAGGTTGAAAGCGAGCTGACGTCCGCGAAGCAAGAGATCGCCAAGGTGGAGCGAGAACTCGCTGCGTTGCGAGCCAAGGTTGTCGAGGAGAAGAATGAACTCGAGGCTGCCAAGCGCGCTGTGGAAACCAAGCTGACTGAGATTACCGAGCAAAACACGCGTTTGCACAACATGATTGAGCAAGCAAAGAGTGAAAGTGCTACAGATCAAGAAGCCAAAGATGAGGGTGAAGTACTCAGGTACTTGCGTCAAGAGCGCGACGCGGCACTCGCTCAAGTATCGACGCTCACTGCCGAACGCAACAAATGGCAACGCGACGCTGAATCAGCGCTCAAGGAAGCGGAAAGCAGCCGCGAGCGACTGAAAAATGCTGAAACCGACGCGATGGGTGAAGAAAAGCACCAGTCATTGCTCGCCAAGGTGGAACAACTCAACTCGATTGAACAAGCGAATAGCGCTTTGCGCGCGGAAATCGATGCCGCCAAGGCGGAAATCGAAGCTTCCAGAAAACGTGAGAACGAGCTGAGCGCGAAGAACAAAACCGCATCGGATGAGCTCGCAAAGGTCAAGGCGTCCGTCGCTGAGTACGATACGGAGCGCGAGTCGCTTCGCAAGGAGGCACAACGTTGGGAGCAGCGCGCTTCGCAGTTGATGGGCAAGGTTGGCGACGTCGACAAGAGCGAATTTGAGCGCGTCAAGAGCGAGCTCGAAGCCTCGGTTGCCAAGTTTGAGGCTGAGCTCAAGAGCGCGAACGCCGAGCTCAAGAGTGAGGCGGCCCGCGCCGACAAGGCAAAAAATCAGCTCGCAATCAGCATGAAACACATTCAAGTCTACAACCCGGAAAAACTTCCAATTCTCAAGTGGCGAGCCGCGCAGCAAGAACGCGAAGCACGTCTCAACGAACTCGAATCCGGCGCCAAGAGCGGAGAAGATGACGCGAGCGCCGAACTCACAAAGGCCAAGGAAGAGCTCGCAGCCGCGAACGGAAAAGTCAAGGAGGCGAGTGAAAAGGCGGACGCGGCTGAACAGGCGCTCGGGGATGTCAAGGCAGAAGTCGCGCAATTGCGCGAGGCGCTCAAAAACGCTGAAGAGAGCGCAAAGGTTGCGGCTGAAGCGCCAAAGCCTTCTTCGACGGAGGACGCGACGGATGACACCTCAGCCGCGCCACCGACGCCTTCGAGCGATCGTTTCAAGGTTATGGCTCAAAAGATGCAAGCCGAGGCGATGGAGGTGACCAAAAAGTTACGCGAGACCGAGGACGCGTTGGCGGCCAAGCAAGCCGAGCTCGCGACGGCTTTGAAGGAGAAGGAGGCCGCCACCGAAAAATGCGCCTCTCTCGAAAAGGATCTCGAATCCGCTCGCGAGAAGCTCAAACTCACCGAGCAATTACGCGGCGCACTCGAAAAGAAGGTTTCAACCATGGGCTCCGCGCCCGCCGCGCAACCGAAACCCGTCGAGTCGAAACCCGTCGTCGCCGAGCTCTCCGCAAAGGCGCAAGAGTTTGTTCCGTTTGCGCCCAAGGTGCACCACCACGCGGAGGAACCCGTGACGGAACCAATGGAATCTGCCGAATCAGCCGAGCCGAAAGCTAAGACTGCGGCAGAGGAAAAGCTCGAGCTTCAGCGTAAGATGGACAAGCTTCGTCAAGAGCTCGAACAAAAGAAAGCCGCCGCTGCGGGTCAAAAACGTAAAGCCGACGACGCCGAAGAGGAAGCAAAGGAGGACGCGCTCCCGAACAAGACTCAAAAGACGGACGAAACCGATACTCCGGCACCACCGACGCAACAAGACGCGGCGACGGAAGACGACGACGAAGAGCGCGAAGAGACGGCGGATGAGGGTGAAGACGACGACGACGAAGACGACGACGACGCCGAAGAAGATGACAACGTCGCCGAAGAAGATGATGAAGCCGAAGACGGCGAGCTCGAGGGCGACGCATTTGTCGAACAACTCCTCGTCGAACCTGAATCCGGTGAAATCGTCGACGACGATGCTCAACGGCAACAACGGCAACAACGGCAACAACGGCAACACCAACAACCGTCGTCATCGACCAAAAAACCCAAACCAGATCAGCAAACCAGAGGCGCGCAACAACAACACACGTCGGGTCGTAAACCGATGAACAACCGCCAACGCCGTCGCAGCGGTCGCGGTGGCCGCGGCGGCCGAGGCGGTAAAAAGCAAGCGTAAACACCGAGAGAGATGCGTTAGGTTGTAGTGTAACATCAATAATCCATTCCCGGGCGTCGCGTCTTCCACCCGCGTCGTCACCTTTTTTCGAACAGTTTACTCTTCGTCGGGGGGTTAAAAAATCGGACACATGGAGATTTGGATCGTCACGATTGACGCTCGCGTGATGTGATGATGAACGTTGGGAAAACTGAGTGGGCGCATTGGGTGGATGCGAAGACGTGTTCCACACACGACGACGCACGCGGACGCGCGCTGACGACGCAGCGATGCCGACGGCGGGTAAAGAAAACGCCACCGACGACGTCACCTTTGAACTCCCGGGGTTGAACGACGGCGAGGATAACGGATCGGCGACGGTGGCGTTGGGTCACAAGGGAAAGATGCGGGGTAAGGCTGCCGGGGGAACGACGAATCGAAACGTCGGTTCGGGTCGTGACGCTATGGACGACGCGGATGTGGTCGGGAGCGGTAAAGGACGGACGCGGGGCGCACGAGAAGTTTTGCGGGACGCGTCGAACGGGGCGGATGGGGCAGAGACGGTGACGGAGGCGTTGGGCGGCGCGACGCGTGGAGGGGCGAGCGGCGCGGGCGGATCGAGAGACTTGAAGTCGATGCGCGCGAGACTGGATGCGGCGAGGAAGGAGAGCGCGAGGAATGAGGAGGTACAAACGGTTGCGGCTGTGAGTGCGACTGCGGTTGGTGGTACGGTGAGCGCGATGCCGGCGATGGCGCACGCGGCTGCGGTGGTGGACGCGGGCGCGCGAGGCGTTTTTGCGCCCGCGGCCAAGCCTTCGGCGAGCGGAGCGTTGAGTCTGTACCGAGATTACTTCGAGAATGAAGATTTCATCGAAAAGTGCGAGCGAGCAATCAACTTTAGGCCAAAGGCACGTCAACACGATTACAAGAATCGCATCGAGGAGTTGCAAGCGGCGGTAAAGACGTCCAAGGATTGCTTGCGACACGTGTTTCAGAATGGCGCCAACTTTTCGAAAGAGTTGGAAAGGTACGAATCGAACGAGAGACAGTCGTGCGAAGCCATGTCGGTGCAGCTGGAAGCGATGAAGACGTCTGTCGATACCGCCGAGAGCGATGCCAAGGCGTTGCGAGCGCAGGTGAAGAGCCTTAAGAATGAGGCCATCGCCAAGGAGGCTGAATTGTCCGAGCAACGAGAGCTTGTCGAAGGATCGTTCAGAGAAGAGATAAACGCTGCGAAGAGAGATCTCGCGGCGCTCGAGAAGGAATTAGAAAAGAAGAATAAGGAACTCGACAGCGTCGGGGTCAAGTACGCCAAGCTCGAGGCGGCGTGCACGGAATCGACCTCGCGAGAAACGGTCGCCAAGGAGACCATCAGCAAGCTGGAGCTCGAAGTGAAGCAGCTCAAGTCGGATGCTGACCAAGCCGAACTCACGTTTGCGGCTGAACGACGCGCCTTGGAGGGACAGCTTCGCAAGCAATCGAGCGAACTCGAAGCGGAGCGCGCCCAGACGACCGCGGAGAGAGCGCAACTCGAGGACAAGCTTCGCGAAGCAAATTCGGAGTGTGAATCACTACGCGTGCAAGTCACGATGGCTGAAGAAGCTGCCGCGCGAGATGCCGAGCAACTCGGTAACTCTGCGGAAGAGCTCAAGAGTAAGCTCGAAGCCGTCGAAGCCGAACTCAATGACCTTCGCGCCAAGTTTTCCGAAGACCAGATTGCAGCCAAGGATACCATCGCGCAACTCAAGGCTGACGCCAAGGAGCACAAAAAGGTGATGACCAAGCAAGAGAACATGCTCGCGAAGAAGATGGCCAAAATTGAAAAGCTCGAGAGTGAAATCGCTGCTCTTGGTGATGAAAACACCAACATCAACGCCCAAGTCGATGTCTTGAACGCGCAGCTCGCGGAGATGAAATCCACCTACGCCGAGCTCAAGGCGGAGTTTGCAGCAACAAGCGCCGAGCTCAAGGCTCGCAACGAAGACTTGCTTTCTCTCAAGGATGATCACAAGGCGTCCGGTGAATCTTTGACTCAGCTAAAGGCGCAACTCGAAAGCCAAAAAGCGACAGCAGCGGCTGAGCTCAAGCGTGCGGAGAAGGATGTGAAGAGAGCGGAATCTGATTTGGCCGATGCGAAGGCTCAGTCGAAGAGCTTGATTGAACAGCAAACTCTTATGATGGGCGAGCTCAAGCAAGTGCGCGAAGAGCTCGCGAGCATGGAGGCTGACCGGCGAGACATGCTCGCAAACGGCTCAGCGAACCTTCAAGAGGTACAAAAGCAAGCTCGTCTCGATTTGCAGCAAGCCGAGGACAGGCATCGTGAGGCTGTTGCCGAAGAGAGAAGTAGAGCTGAGGCGGCGACGGCTGCAGCGCAAGAAAAGGCCGAGAAGAAGATTCAGTCGACGCGTGAAAAGGCCGAAGAGCGCGTCAACGCTGCGAACGAAAAGGCGTCTGCGGCTGAAGAGAAGGCTGCCGAGCTGTCAAAGAGTCTCAAGAAGCTCGAGAAGGAACTCGAACAGGTGACAGCTGATTCCGGCAGCGCCATCTCTGATTTGAAGAAGGAGCTCAAGGAAGCCAAGGAACAGATCGATGGCCTCCAGAAGGAACTCGACGATGAAATCCAAGGCGCCGCGGAGGAGCTCGCCGCTGTTCAAAAGGCTGCCGAAGATAAGGCGAACCGATTGTCTGAGAAACACAAGCGCGTGCTGCAAGATCTCGAAGCTCAGCTCGCCGAGCAAGTCTCTGGAGCGCAATCCAACGCCCAAGAGCGCATCAAGGAAGTTTCCGACTTGCTTGAATCGGAGAAGGAGAAACTTGCGGCCGCGGAGGCGAAGATCAGCAAGCTCACTGCTGACATGGAGTCTGCCACGGAGAAGGCAAAGGCTAAATTGGCCAAGGAGCAAGATTCGGTGGCTGAACTTTCTTCCGAGCTTAAGAGCGTCACCAAAGAAAAAAAAGCGCTCCTCACCGAAAAGGACACTCTCACCGATGAGAAAGCTGCGCTCGAGAAGCGATTGGCGGAGCTTGAAGAGAAGCAAAAATCACACGCTGCCGACTCTGAAGCGAGCATTGCTAAACAAGAGAAGAAACTTACAAAGATGGAGACTCGACTCAAGGCGATGGAGTCCGAACGCGACGTCGTCGTTTCAGAGAAGGAGGCCCTCGAAGGCAAGATTCTCGCGCTTGAACAGTCGAAGACTGACCTTGAAGTACGCGTTCAAGACGTGATGAAAGAAAAGGATTCGGTTGCCGAGCAACTCGCCGCCATTGAGAAGGCGAAGAGTGACATGGAAGCGGCGCATGCGGAGAGCATGGCCGACATTACTGCTGCGCAAGAGCGTTTGAGAGCTTCTGAAGAAGCCGTCATGGGCCACGAAGCTCGCATCGCTGGTGTTGTCGCTCAACTCGAAAGCGAACAAAAGGAGGTGGAACGTTTGCAGAAGCAGCTCAAGGAGAATGCCGTGACGCACAAGATGACTCTTGATTCTCTCACTACTGCGCAAAAGACTCTCGAGCGAGAGCGCACTGCGCTCCGTTCCGAGCTCTGTGCGCTCAAGGAAGCCGAAGCGATGCGCAACGATAAGGAAGGAAACGAACAAGCGAAGGCTCTCGAAGCGAGATTGGTTGAGCAGACTCGCGAAGTTGACGCCGCCAGACGCATAGCCGAGGAATCCGAAGAGCTCAAGCAGCAGCTTGAGCAACGACAAGCGCGCATCGACGAACTCGAGCAACAGGCTCTCGACGCCGAAGCGATGCGCCGCGCTCTCCACAACCAAATCCAAGAGTTGCGAGGTAACGTTCGCGTGTTTTGCCGCGTGCGGCCGACGGACAAGGATCCGGCTGTTCAATGCGCGCCGGATGGAAGTTCGCTGAACTTGAAGCGTGTCGAGGGCAAGGACGACGCTGCTTTTGAGTTCGACCGTGTCTTCGATCCATCCGCCAAGCAAGAGGAAATCTTTGAAGAGGTTTCGCAGCTCGTGCAGTCTGCATTGGACGGCTACAAGGTTTGCCTATTTTCTTATGGCCAAACTGGCTCTGGTAAAACGCACACCATGCTCGGTGAAGGCAACGACGAAATGCGCGGTATCATCCCGCGTGCGGTCGCTAAGATTGTCGAGGCATCCGAGAAGAATGCACACAAGGGCTGGAAGTATACGATGCACGCCTCTTACGTTGAAATTTACAACGAGCAAGTTCGTGACTTGCTCAAGCCGGGAAGCTCGCACAGCGATAAGCATTCCATTGTGCACAGAGATGGAGTCACGGAGGTGAGCGGTGTCGCACGCGAACCGATTGACTCGGTTGATTCTGCTTCTTCTCTTGTGCGTCGCGCATCCGCGGCTCGAGTCGTCGAATCGACAAACATGAATGCGCAATCATCGCGCTCTCACACCATCTTCATGCTGTACATCACTGGTGAACACGCGTCGAGCGGCAGCCAGCTCACCGGTTGCCTTAATTTGGTGGATCTCGCCGGATCTGAGCGCGTGGGACGCTCTGGCGCTGAAGGTGCGCGCCTGAAGGAGGCGTGCGCAATCAACAAGTCGTTGTCTTCCCTCGGCGACGTCTTTTCTGCGCTCGCTGCGAGACAAGCGCACGTACCGTACCGCAACTCCAAGCTCACCTACCTCTTGCAACCGTGCTTGGGAGGTGACGGTAAGACGCTGATGTTTGTCAACATCAACCCAGAACCTGCGAGCACGGAAGAGACAATGTGCTCGCTCAAGTTTGCGGCGCAAGTAAACGCGGTGCAGCTCGGTGATGGTAAAGGAGCGCAGCGCCGAATCACGACAAAAATGAGCTCCAAATCAGCGGCGGATGCGTCCAAGAGCGAAAAGTCTAGCAAGAGCGAAAAATCCGAGAAGAAGTCATCAAAGGATAAGCTCAAGGATGGAGAACGCAAGCGCAAGGCGGAATCTTCCTTGACGAGCAAGTCAAAAAAGTAAATGTACCTACCAGTCGATGCTCATGACGTACAGCGACGCGTAAAATTACAAGTCCTCTACCGTACAGAAGTTGAAATACAAATTTGCAAACAATCACGCAGTCGTTACGACGGATTCAACCTCATCCACTGCCTCTCGTTCGCGATCGTACGCCCTCAAAACCTCGATCCCCTGCGTCTTGACCAACTCTGCGACGCTCGACGCCAAAGCGGACGATCCTGACGGGCCTTGCTCCTTTGCAAAAGTCCGAACGGCGCGCTTCAGAGACGCCGGTTCAATCAACAACAACTCTGGCGTCCCCGTGCACACGAACCCGACATCCCCACTCGGAAACACCTCCTTCATCTTCACCAACCGCCGCACGATTTCATCCGTATCATACGCCAAGAGTTCCGGCGCTCCGTGCAAAAGCAACGGAGCGTCTAGAAAAGGCGCTACTTCATCCAGCCGCAACACCGCGAGCTCCAATCTCTCCGGCGTCCTATACACGCTCTTCCGGTCGCTCTTCGTCATCACATCCCGACACCGTTTCGACCCACCCCACAAATTCCAAAATCGCACCTTCAAATCCTCCGTCCGCGTCGACGTGCCTTTGAGCGTTCCTTGCACCGCCCACTTGCCGCCGTCTGAATACCGACCATCGTTTGACGAGAACGACGAAGACGTCATCCCGACCGCCGTCTTCGCGACCAACCGATCCGTCACCGCACTCGCCGCTCTCGCCGCGTCCTTTTTCCGCGTCGGCGACCTCCCCCCGCGCGTCTTCGTCTTTACCGGCGCCGCTAAATACTCTTCCGGGTGCGCTCTCAGGCACTCCACCAATGCCTTGTTCGCATCCGTCGCCCGCGTCCTCGCGGCAACGACGCGTCCGAATGCCTCCCGCTGCGACGCCTCGCGCAAACCGGTAACATCGCGAAGCGCACCGTCGACGATGGACGCGTCCGCGAGCGGGGAGAGCAGGCGCCGAAGGAGGAGTTCCGTCGGCATCAACAGTTTCGCGGCGTCGAATGAAGTTATCCACTTCACTCGGCGACTCGTCGTCAACGACGCGCTCTTCGATACGCCTCGCGATTCGACGCGCGAGCGCATGCCGGTGAGCGGGGCGAAAGCGCGCGCGTTGTACAGACAGCTTTGGCGCGCCGCGGCAAAGTTTCCGACAGTACGTGCGTGCGTACGACGCGTTTACGATGACGGTAAAAGCGCCGCCAGTCGAGGGGGTGCCGACGTTGACGAACAGACGGACGGACGGACGGACGGACGATGCGTCGCGTCGCGTCGCGTTTGCGACGATGGATAACTGACAGAGAGACGTATTATTGTTGACGCGCGCAGGATAACCGAACGGCGTACGTGCGAGCAAAAGTTCGCGACGGGTACGAGGCGACGAAAGGCGCGAACGCAGACGCGGCGGAGGAGGCATATCGATTGGGCGCGGCGCAGTTGGATAACGTCGAGGCGACGGCGAAACACTTGACAGAGGTATTTAAAGACGAGCGGGTGCACGCGAGGGTTTGAGTTTCGGATCGATTCGACGATGGGTGCGGGAGACGCGCGCAAGGATTGCGGGGCGGTGGCAGAGGTGGAGGTTGGTTTTGAAGAGTTGCACGTGTTTGATTTCGACGGAACGCTCGTGGATACCCCGACGCCAGAGATTGGAATGCGGGAGTATAAGGAGGCTTTTGGGATGGATTGGCCGCACCAAGGCTGGTGGGGTCGAGCAGAGTCGTTGGAACCGCCTCTGACGATGGGGGAAGGACCGGCGTTGGCGGAGTATAGAGCGAGCGCAGCGAACGAACGCGTGGTAACGATTATGATGACGGGTAGGCGATCTAAACTGAAGGATTCCGTCGAGGCGGTGATGCGAACTTTTGATATCGATTGTCACGAGCACATATTCAATGGAACGGGTCACAATACGCTGACGTACAAGATGAACGAATTGCGCCGATTGGTGAAGCAATACAAACCAAAGCGTGTGAGAATTTGGGAAGATCGAACGTCTCACGCTGGTCTCTTTCAAGAGATGGATCGAGAATTTACGTCCATTGAGTGGAAGGTGACGCTCGTGGAACCGAGCAACGATTTCTAAAGTTTCTTCAAAATGAAGAGTTGATTTGTCTGTATTAAACGGCGCTTGCGACGGTTGTAACATCTAGATGAGAAGGAATTTATCAAATGAGCCGCATAGCGGCTTCGTCTACCCAAGGCTCTTTGTACGCCTCCACATCGTGCTCGGCAACACGCTCAGGCGGACCGCCGTTCGTCGGTGTGTTCGGTTCGTGCGTGTAAACACCCTTGACTTGGTTCAACACGCACGAGTTGATGAAATCGATTGGGCTCTCAGCAAAGCGGAGAAGAAAGTCTCTTCGCACCAAGTGCATACGCATCGTCGTCGCCGCGCGATCGATGAGGGTTTCGCACATATCGATTTCCTTTTGCAGTCCCGGTCTGTCGAGCCACTGCGTTGACGCGCTCGCTATAGGAACTTGGACTTCAAAGTCGTAGCACTCTGGCTTTGACGGCGACGCACCCGAAGTTTTAATCTTATACTTGAGCTCGACGGGCTCCTCGTCGTCGAGCATGTTCGACAGCACCATGTCACACAACACCTTAAACTTCATCTCCCCAGACTCGGGCGCCACGCCTCCTTTGATCAAAGCCTTACGCATCGCCGCATCGATTTTCACGCGATCCCCGCTATCGGCGACGACGCACTCGTTGACGATGCAATAGTGCCACAAATCCAAAATCAACCTCGCGCGCGTCGTCCTCGTCGCCCCCACAATCTCCGCCATCGGCGCGAGGAGTCTGTATTGCACATCCCCACCGCTCAACGTCAACCGAATTACCGCCTCTGCCGCACCACCCACAGTCTCGGTCGACCCTCTAAACTCAAACCCATCCGGCGACGGCGCCGAAGTCGACACCGCGTCCAACCTCCACCTCGTCTTTTCCTCCCCGTCGATATCCACCCGCAGCTCTCGCACGAAACTCCCGAAACTCTTCCCGTGTTCTGCGTGTTCACACTCGCTCCCCCCGCCTCGTTCGATATCCTCCTTTTCTTCGTTCAAAAGCCTCCCCACCACTCGCAGCGCGTACGCCTTGTTCCCGTCGTGAGTGTGAAACACGTACACCCGAAACTTCTTCATCTCCGAGTTCAACCGCCTTCCCGAGCACTCATCCGCATCGAACCGTCTGCGCTTCAGCGCCGCATCAATCTCTCGTTCGAGCGCGTCCAACGCCGCGTACGCTTTCGATCGACCCGTCGTCTCTCGTCGTCGTCTTTGAAACCTTTCAAGAAGTCTCGCGTCGTCCAGCGCCGCTTTCCGTCGTTTATACTGTCGTTTCAGCGCCCCGAGCGCGGCGCCTTCGAGCGGGATCGTCGATCCAGCGTCTGACGGTCCGCGATCCATTCGGTTTCGTTCCGTCGGTTCGAGCGCGCGCGCCGTGCGTCGGCGAATGAAGCAGAGAAACTGAACAACTTTTTTCATTCAACCTCAGAGTCTGACGAACGCGACGCGACCGACTCGTTCGCATCGCGTCGCGCCGTTGGGACCGCGGTCGAGGAAGATTGACGACGGGAAAGATGTTTAGGTTATTCGAACGTGCGTGCGCGCGATGCGGGCGCGCGATGATGGATGAAAACGCGCGCGAATCGATTGAGTTTTGCAAAGTGAAAACTGTAGCAACCGACTGACAAGAGTGACGAACGCGCGAACGAACGACGATGTGCGCAGCGAAAACGACAAACCGGATGTGGGAAGTCGTCGAAGAACGATTAGGTCGAGGACGAACGACGTGTTGCGCGTGGAACCGACGGGGGACGTTGTTGGCGTGTGGGACGTCCAACGGGGACGTGACGTTGTGGTGCTGGGACACGCGAGCGGTGACGCGCGAGTTTAGAAGGAAACCTGCAGTTGGGGAGGATGACGACCACGACGAAGGGGACGGGGAAGATAAAGGCGGGGTGGCGATTTTGAGCGTGCACTGGAGCTTGGATGGACGGAAGATTGTCGCGGCAAAGGCAGATGGAAGCGTGGAGGTTTGGGACGTTTTGGAGGAGGACGTGAGCGCGGTGATGACCAACGTGGGGTTGTGTTCGAGCGTGATATTTGACGCGTCGAGAGCAAATGGATCGACATTAGTGGTAAGCCCGAGCGCGCGACCGCCGTTCGTGCGAGGTACAGGGGTTCGTGGGCAAAAGGAGACGGAATTACCGTCTTCGCATGGGGATGGGAACGCGCTGCCGGGACTCGCTGTGTCGAGCAAAAATGGCAAGTACATCTTTGTCGGCGACACGAAAGGGAAAGTTTCAGTGGTGAAGCGGGAAGACATGAAGCTGATACAGTCGTGCGATGTACCGAACGCGACGCTCGTGAAGCGGCTAGAGATGTGTAGAAATGGGAAACATCTTTTAGCGGTGACGAACGCGCCAACGTTGTTTGGATTTGATGTGAACGATTCGGTTGAGACGGGAGAAGCGCTGACGCCGAGGATGGAATACGCGAGTCCGTCTGCGAGTCGCTTACAATGGGGCGCGGCGGCGTACCCATGGGATGGTGAGTTTGTGTACGGCGCGACGAGCGGAGCGGCGCACGAGATTCACGTTTGGGAACGCGAGACGGGTGAATTGAAATGCGTGCTCGAAGGACCGGCGGAATCCAAAGGTATCATTCAACTCGCGGCGCATCCGGTGCGGGATCTCGGTATCGCCCTGGGTGTCAATGGGAATCTATATGTGTGGGCTCGAAACTACAAGGAGGATTGGAGTGCGTTCGATCCGAAATTCGAAACACTGATTGAAAATGTCGAGTATGTCGAAAAGGAGGATGAGTTTGACGTCAAGCCCAAGGAGGAGACAAAGCCTAAGCAGGCGATGGAGGTGAGGGATGACAGCGAAGCGATAGATCTTTTAAGAGGCGCGATTGAGTTGTGTTACTCAGACGATACCGATGATGACGTACTGCACGCGTTGCCGCTGCGCATCAAACCGAATCCAGAGGCTGTGAAATATGTAGAGGCGTTGCAAGCGAAACGCGAGCGCAAGGCTAAACGACGCCGTGAACGCCAAGCCGCGGAAGAGGAGGCGAAGGCGAAAGCAGCCGAGAAGTCGGACGGAGAGAACAACGATTAGTTGCCTTGTAGTAATAAGACCTAATTTTACACGCTAAAGAATCTAAGTATACACGCATTTAGATGTCGCATATCATTTCGAGCGATGGACGGCTCTTTTGGCAAGCTCTTTGAGCGCTCGTCTGCAATGGTTGGCGTACGCTGACTCAGCCGGCGGGAGCGCGTCTATCGCGGCGATCGCCATGTCGCAGTGCTGCATCGCCAGCGTTTTGGTTCGTTCAATGCCCTGGCTCTGTTTGACAAGCTCGTGCGCACGTTGAACATCTCCGGTGTGCTTGAAGCGACGTTCGACGAGCGACGAGAGCTCAGGGAATTCCTCCACGGCAAACAACACTGGTGCGGTGGCGATGCCCTCCTTGAGATCTCCGAGGGTAGGTTTGCCCAATAGAGAATCGGAACCGATGAAATCGAGTACGTCATCCTGGAATTGGAAAGCCAATCCCAAGTTTTTCCCGTACTCGTACGCCAGCTGTGCGCTCTCCTCCCCGTGGCCCCCTAAGAGCGCGATAGCCTTTGAGCTATTCGCGATCAAGCTCGCCGTCTTGTAAAAACTCTTCTTGACGTAATGGTCCATCGAAGACAAACTCTCCGGGTTGGCTGTCATCTGCATCACCTCTCCGGCGACGAGATGCTCCAAGACTCGAGACAAGAGCTCGATGACTTCGGTATTTCTCAGCGAAGCAAGCGTCACCGACGCTCGCGCGAGCAAAAAGTCTCCCGCCAAAATGGCCAGCTTGTTCCCCACTTCCAAATTCAACGCTCGCAAACCCCGTCGCGTCGCCGCGTTATCCAACACGTCGTCGTGCAGCAGACTTGCCACGTGAATCATTTCTGCAATCTCCGCCAAGCGTTGCTGACGCCGCCTCACGTCTGCCGGCGCCTGGTGCGCAGGCGCATGGTCCGTCTCTCTCCACCCCACGTTTGCCGTTGTCATCACCCCATTCGTCATTGCGCTCGCCAAAAGCAACAGAACAGTCGGTCTCACGCGCTTACCCTCGGCGCCGAGCTTGAAAAAGTACTCGCTCGCCGTCGACAACGCTGGAATATCGCTCGACACCGCTGCGCGCATGCGTTCCCCAATCGCCCTCAATTCCTCATCCACAATCTTAAACGGGTTCACCGGCGCGGAATCATCTTCGCCCACGAACCCATTCGCCGGCACCGCGTGCGCGCTAAACCCCGCAAACCTCCCTTTCGTCGTCGTATTCGACGCACCGCCTCGAACGCCGTCAAAGAAACCACCCATATCATCCTCGCCGTTCGCCCGTCGTCCCACCGTCCTCACCGCCCCGATACGTTCCCGCATCGTCCGCATCGCGCGCGCAGACTCCCCCGTCGCGTTTCGCGTCACCGCACCAATCGTCGACATCGCCGCCAGCATCGTCGGCGCCGCCGCGCGTCGGCCTCGAGCCAAGCGCGTGAAAAACCCCATCGGTGGTTATCGAAGATGACGATGCAGTCAGTCGGTCGGCGTTTATTCGCACCCGTCGATCCGTCTGACGTCAGCGAAACGCGGCCTCGCGCGACGATCCGTCCGTCGATCGGTCGGTCGGTCGGTCGGTCGGTCGGTGCGCCCGAGTCGCGTCGCGAACTCTCGTCTGCGAGTGTCGCTGTCGCTGTCAGTCGTCCGCCGGCTTGGATGGATGAGGGGGGGGTCTCTGACGGTTCACGAACCTTAAGAAATGACCAGGATGGATCGATCGTACGACTTCGGAGAGAAACTAAAGAACGAACGAACGACTTTTATTGGAACGGGCGAGAGATGCGATTCGGGTTGTTTTTGCTACGCGTTTCACGTCGGTGATACAACGAGTCTACTCGATCGCGCGGTGGATGCGAGTTGTGGAATTGAAAGCGGCGTCGGTTGTAAATATCCCCCAAAAAGGACGCTCGTCACGCTTTCGGCTGCCGAACGAGGACAAAGGAGAGAAATTCGGATGGAATTTCAGAGATTCGTTCGGGATCAGACTTGAGACGGTATCCCTTACCGACGAGAACGCCCGGACCGAGCGGACGGAGGTAATCGACGAGGGTGTCGAATGGGTAGAGGGCGAGTCTGGGCGCGGGCCAGGATACGCCGCCCGCGCGAGCGTCCTTTGGAAGCGCCGACGACGTTACCGGTACGTCTCTGTAATCCAACATCAAGTCTGCGCGCTCTCTGGTTCCAGGAACGTAAACGGCGTCGTCGTTGAAATCGTTCGAGGCAAAGTACAGCGGCAAGAGCGCCTCGAGTGGACCTTTTTTCGCAGGTGCCCGACCGAGAAATCGACGCGTCGGCGCGCTCCGAAGCGGGTCGTCATCCTCATCAACGTAGAATGCCTTGGCGAATCGATTTAAAAACGACCCTCGAAGCTTACTCACTTTACCTTCGAACACATAGACCGGAGTATTCGTCGCTTCATCGCTTTCCCCATCCTTATCGTCGCCGAAAATCTCGTTGACAACGTGAAAATCGACATTCCCGTCGACAAACGTCGACCGCTCGCGTCGCGTCAATTCGTACCCTTCCCCGGCGATAGTCCACGCATTTTCGATCCCGGTCGACGATAACCTATCCAAAAACATCATTCGCCCCTCTTCGCTCAGTTCTGAGAGCTTATCTCGAACGTACGTAGACACTCTCGCCCCCGTCGCGCTCAAAGCTGCGTCCTCGTACGTGTTCACCACCGCCGCCAACCTCCCCGCTAAAAACTCCTCGTCATCCTCGTACTCGTCCGCGTCTTCGTCATCGCTCGACGCGCGCACCGCGACGCCGTGTCTGCGCGGTTGCCTCGAGCCGCCGACACTCGACCGGTGGGTCTTCCGACGACTCACCGAAGCGGTTGACGCACAACTCGAGGTGCGTCCTGAAACGACCCTCTCACACAAAGTCGACGACATGCGTCCGGTTCCTTCGAGTGACTACACCCGAAAACGTGCACACAAAGCTCGGTCGCGCGCGTTCGTTCGCGCCGCGCACGATCAGACGCACGGCGTCGCGCGATGCGGTCGCTCACGTACCGCGATTGCGGTATGAGTAGCGCTCCACGTGTGTGTAACTTTAGAGCGTTGTACGTGTAAACAGTACACCTTATCTGAAATCGTGAAAAACGACACGTCACGCACGCTCGTGGTGACGAAACGCAGTCGTCGACAGACGTTCGCGCGCGCGCACTGGACGACGAACGGACGGACGGAAGACGAGCGAGAGGAGACGATACGCGACGCCACGTTTCACTGCCGCACACACACGCACGCACCCTCGGACGCGCGCGCACGTAAGAAGAGTTGAACGACAAGACAAAATGTCGCACGCGTGCGGGTTTAGAGCGGCGGTCGCGCCGACGAAAGTCGCGACGAACGGACGACGCGGACCGACGGCGACGAAACGCGCCACCCGAGGGACGAACAAGGGAAGGACGGCGGCGCCGACCCGGGCGATGTTTGCGGGATTTGAAAAGATGCTCAAGGGTGACCCGGCAGAGAAGACGCAAAAGCGCTACGCGCAGCGCGTCGACGCCGTCAACGCGTTGGCGAGTAAGATGAAAGCCTTGAGCGACGAAGAACTGCGCGCGAAGACGAGTGAGTTTCGGGAAAAGCTCGCGAGAGGTGCTACGGAGGACGATCTACTCGTCGAGGCGTTCGCGGTGGTGCGGGAAGCGGCGGATCGCGTGTTGGGGTTGAGACCCTTTGACGTGCAGCTGGTCGGCGGTATGATTTTACACGAGGGGCAAATCGCGGAGATGCGCACTGGGGAGGGTAAAACGCTCGTGTCTGCGTTACCGGCGTATTTGAACGCGTTGAGTGGTAAAGGTGTGCACGTGGTGACTGTGAATGATTACTTGGCGCGTCGTGATGCGGAGTGGATTGGACAGATTCACAAGTTTTTGGGGTTGTCGTGCGGGTTGATCCAAGCGGGTATGTCTGAGGAGGAGCGACGCGTTGGGTACGGAAGCGATGTGACCTATGTCACCAATTCTGAGCTTGGGTTTGATTACCTTCGCGATAACTTGGCGCAAAACACGAACGAGTTGGTGCAGCGGGAGTTTAACTTTTGCATCATTGATGAGGTGGATTCGATTTTAATCGACGAGGCGAGAACTCCGCTCATCATTTCCGGCATGGCAGATAAGCCAAGCGAACGATACATTCAAGCGGCAAAGATTGCCGACGCGTTTGAAAAGGATTACCACTACAAGGTTGATGAAAAACAAAAGAGCGTGTTGCTCACCGAGGAAGGTTACGAGGCGGCTGAAGACTTGCTTCAAGTCACCGACCTCTACGATCCTCGCACGCAGTGGGCTTTGTACCTCATCAATGCCATCAAGGCGAAGGAGCTCCAAAAACGTGACGTCAACTACATCGTGCGCGGTCAAGAAATCATCATCGTCGATGAGTTCTCCGGTCGTACCATGCAAGGCCGACGGTGGTCCGATGGCTTGCACCAAGCCGTCGAAGCGAAGGAGGGCGTGACGATCCAAAACGAGACTGTCACCATCGCCTCGGTCACGTACCAAGCCTTCTTCAAGTCGTACCCGAAGCTCGGAGGTATGACGGGTACGGCTGAGACTGAAATCACCGAGTTCAGCAACATTTACGAACTCGAGGTTGCGGTCGTTCCGACCAACCGACCGGTCTCCCGTGTGGACTCCACGGATGTCGTTTTCCGCTCCGAAACTGGAAAGTGGAACGCCGTGCGCAAGGAAATCTCTCGCATGCACAAGAAGGGCCGCCCGGTTCTCGTCGGTACCACCTCCGTCGAACGTTCAGAACAAATTGCGCAATTGCTCGATGAAGACGGTATTCCGTATGAATTGCTGAATGCGAAGCCGGAGAATGTCGAACGCGAGTCTGAAATTGTCGCGCAATCTGGCCGCAAGGGTGCCGTTACCATTGCCACCAACATGGCTGGTCGTGGTACAGACATTCTCCTCGGTGGCAACGCCGAGTTCATGGCGCGCCTTCGCATTCGCGAGTCTCTCATGCCGCGTATCGTCATGCCGGAAGACGGCGAGATCGCTTTCGAAAAGAAGGGCAACCTCGCAAAGGCGGGCGGCAACAAGTGGGCCGTCAAGGCGGGCCTCTACCCGTGCGAGCTCTCCGCTGAGACGTCCAAGGCTCTCGGTGATGCCATCAATACTGCTTGCTCTGTCTGGGGCGAACGTTCCTTGGAGGCGTTGGACGCGGAAGAACGCCTGTCTTTTGCTTGCGAAAAGGGTCCCTCTGAAGACGCCGCCATCCTTGCGTTGCGCGAGGTGTTTGCTGAAATCGAGGAGCAGTACAAGGAGTACACGAGCGCTGAAAAGAAGGAAGTGCTCGAACTCGGTGGTCTCCACGTCATTGGTACGGAGAGACACGAATCGCGCCGTGTTGACAACCAGCTCAGAGGCCGATCCGGTCGTCAGGGTGACCCGGGTAGCACGAGGTACTTCCTTTCCTTGGAGGACAACCTCTTCCGCATCTTTGGTGGCGACCGCATCCAATCTTTGATGAGCGCCTTCCGTGTCGAGGACATGCCGATCGAGTCTGGTATGCTCACCAATTCGCTCGATGAAGCTCAAAAGAAGGTTGAACGATACTTCTACGACATTCGTAAGCAGTTGTTCGACTACGATCAGGTGCTCAACTCGCAACGCGAGAAGGTGTACTTTGACCGCAGGAAGGCTTTGACGGCGACTAGAGAAGATCTCTCTCAAACGATGCTTGAGTACGCCGAGCTCACCATTGATGACATTGTGAACGCAAACATCGACCCGAATGAGCCGGTGTCTGAGTGGCCGCTTGCAGGCTTGTGCGGCAAGTTAACGCAATACTGCTACTACTTTGGTGACATTGATGAGAGCGACCTTCGCCCGATTGCAAACAAGGGTGGCATCGGGGCCTTGCGTGATTTCCTCGTCAAGAAGAGTCAAGACGCCTACCGCACCAAGTGCGAGGAAGTTGAAGCCGTCGAACCGGGTCTCATGCAGGAGGCTGAGCGCTTCTTCCTCCTGTCACAGACGGACAACTTGTGGAAGGAGCACTTGCAAGCCATCAAGTTTGTTCAACAAGCCGTTGGTTTACGTGGATACGCTCAAAAGGACCCTCTCATCGAATACAAGCTCGAGGGTTTCAACTTGTACCAAGAGATGCGCGCCCAAATCAGACGCAACGTCATCTACAGTACTTACATGTTCCAACCAAAGCGTGCGGTTCCGGAGAAGGAGAGTGAAGAGGGTGATCTCGTCGCGGCGGGCGAAGCAAAACCCAACTCCCGCAAAAAGCAAGCGTGAGATAACGAATTGTAGTGCTACCGAAACTTGAATTATCTATGCTTTCCTAAACGTCTAAACTAATCCGCCTTGCGGAGGACGACGTCGTCGTCCGCGAGGCAGGCTTTTAATATTTTTGATACACGCGGCAACGCATCGGTGCGCTTCTCGACTTCTGGTGCGTCTGAGTTTTTCTCTGGATGCACTTCGCCATCTTTATCGAGACTCTTGGACTGGGTTCGAGCATCACGCTCGCGAACCATGCTGACGATACACTCTTGTACCTTTGCGCTCAGAGCGCGCAGTTGTTGCATTGCTCGACCATCTCTGGAAATCAAAGAGACGCCAGCTTTGTTTGACGCATGCATCGCAGCGTACAGCAGCTGCATCGAGTCTTCAAGCTCACTAACCTCGCTAGAAGTGTCGAGTGCATTGGCGAGAGAACTAATGAACGCCGACATGTGTTCGTCAGCGTCTGCACTTCTCAGCGCGCATCGCCATAGTGCGCCGTAGACAGCAAACTTGCCTCGCAAGGAGAATGTGTCGCTCTCGAACGTGGTATGTAGGCTCGGTACTTTAGATACGTAGTCTCGGACAGAGTCATACGCGAGCGAAGTGAGTACTATTGCTCGTCGAATAGCTTCGGCGAACAGTGACGAGTGGACGGCGTTAAACACATTCACGAGCGTACGAAGATAGCCTGTGTGAATGACTCGCTCTCCGGCATCCTTCAGAGCGACTGAGCTCGTGTTCTGCACATAAAACGTCGTCAACAAGCCGCACAAACCAACACTATCTTGCCAGCCCGGATCGTGTTGCTGAGCATCGATTACACGCAAACTTCTCGCGAGCGTCCCGGAGATGATAGGCAACGATTTGTTCACCTGAAACCAGAGCTTCGATCGAGCAGTCGCGGAAGTCTCCCCATCTGACGCGAAATCCATCGAGCAGCCGCCAATCGTTTCCGAACCGAACCGGAGGCACAGGTACGCCAAACACTCCAGCGCAATGCGTTCATCGTCAAAGTTCTCCCTCTGAGTCTCACCGAAACGTAAAGCGAGTAAGACGCGAGATAATCCAGCATCTAAGCCCGCCGCTCCGCCCGGTGCGACTGCCCATCTCTCTCGCAACATGCGAAGCGGAATCACTCTGAGTTCGTACCTTTGCTCATCTGCCTCCGATCGACACACCGTTTCGAACAACTGTAACAAAGACTCTGATACGCGCGCTCGGTCCCACGCCGACGGACCTTTCGAGGCACAGGTTGCGCCGATTCTGTCCGGAGATAGGCAGCCTAGCAAGCCGCCAATTTTGGCGTCAACTACCTCTCGATCCATCATATCCTTAAACATCTCGTCTTCCGCACCGCCACCTGTTTGAGCACCGAACCACATCGGTGACGACGACTCTAACGGTTCCCATTCGTCCGAGTCGTCGCCCGAGTCTGAGGTTCCCGCGATTCGCGGTGCATTGTCGCTCTGTTCGCTTTGCTTTGTTTTGGCTTCCTCTGCGTTCGCTTCGGCGAGAGACTCCACGACGTCTCGTATGGTGAGACCATCTGCGACGTCTCTGCTCACATCTGGCGTGTACAACGCGAGTGCACACCTGGCTTCGCTGTCCGGTGCGCTCAAAAGCTGCAGCGGAAGCTCGACACAAAGCACGATGCACAAATCTCTAAACGCACAGAGCGTTGGATCATCTTGCCTCGTCTCGTTCGTCCCATCGACGTCTTCTCGCGGCGACGCGGCCTCCACGCACGCGCGAACCATCATCGTCGTCACCGGATGTGCCCCGAGTCTACCCTCGCGTTTCAATTCGCGTCGCAACGTCGAAACCAACGCTTCCAGCTCTCGCACGGGAACAATCGGAAAGTCATATTGAAGCTTCTCATACGCCCGACGCGCCAGCGTCTCCTCCGAATCCGTCACGACGCCTTCCGTCGAGGTTTCCAAAGTCTTTGCGTCAGCCTCATTGATTGCCGCCGCGATCGCCGCAGCTGTCTTCGCATCCATGGTGACCGCTGGAGCGACTCGAAGTGCCGGTCGGCAGTCGTCGGCGCCCATCTCTCTGACGCGCCATCGCTCGCGCGAACGACATACCGCGCGCGAACGTCTAGAATCAGTCGCGCATCATGGCGCGCAATCAAGAAAAAGCCAATGTACGCGCGTTTGACGCGCGTCTCGCGAACCGAACGTCTCGCCTGCGAATCGACCGAATGTTCGCAGACTTTCCGTAGGGTTCTCCGAACGCTCGGTGACTGACGATTTGACTGGCGTTTTCTCTCTCGTGCGCGCAGGGCATGTTTAACAAGTGGACATCTGGGAAGCAAGAGGCGCTTCGTGGGTGTACCGTCGCGCGGTCTCGTCCGTTTCACACACACGCGGCGAAGGATGTGAACGAAGCGGATCGCTGGCGTAGCGACATTTTACGCGAAGTTGGACAAAAGGTAATGGAGATCCAAAATGCCGGTTTGGGCGAGCACAAGCTGCGCGATTTGAATGATGAAATCAATAATTTGCTCAAGGAAAAGTGGCAGTGGGAGATGCGCATCATTGAGCTCGGTGGTCCGAACTACATTCGATCCGCTCCAAAAATAGAGGACTCCGACGGAGGTCTGGTTCAGCCTCCGGGAATGAGCGGCGACAGAAAAGGGTACAAGTACTTTGGCGCGGCGAAGAACCTTCCCGGGGTCAAGGAGTTGTTTGAAGCGCCGACGAAAAAGGCGGTGCGGCGCACTCGGCATCAAATGAACCTACACATCGATAGCGGCTACTACGGGTTTAGAGATGAAGAGGACGGCGTGCTGCTCAAGGTTGAGGCGGAGGCTGAAGAGCATATGCGAGCGGCTGAGATTGAAAGATGGGAGGCTGAACAACGTCAAAAAATAGAAGAGTCTGGAGGTAACTACGTGAAACCGGACGTGAATAAGGAGGGTGATGGTATGCAGTTCGTTGCGCACGTGGCGCTGCCTGATGATACAGACATCGAAAAGCTCGTCGTCGAGCGCCGCAAGCGTGAATTACTCTCTAAGTACATGTCGGATGATTTGATCGCGCAAGAGGCGGAGGCGAAAAAGATGATCAACGCGAAACCTTAGAAACTCCGTAGTAGACAGAATTGAATTAAAGCTTAGGAATGTAGTCATCGCTCGTCTACGCCACCCCCGCGAGGCAGTCTATGATGAGACGATATCCCTCTGGAATCTCATCTCCTCCGTGCACCGCGTTGGCAATCAACACTAAATCATTTATATCGAGGTGCTTCGCGAGAAAGAGCAAAAGATGAAAGTCACGCAAGCGCTCTTGATACGGCTTATCCTTGCGTAACGCGTCTTTCAAATCTTCGACTGTCTGTATCGGGTGTAATCGGTTCTCGACTGGGAAACCAGTCGCAATCGCGCCTTCGTGATCGAGAATGGGCACCGTGACTAAGAAAAAGTCGTTGTCGACCTCCGTGACGTCTTTCCTCTCAACCATAACCTCGCCGCTGAGCTTTGAGACGCCGCGCGCTTCGGTGCCGTTTTCATCGGCGCCGCACTTTCCAGTAAACCATCCCCGTTCGTATATTTTGATCGCGAGGTCGCTCAACTGGAACGCTTCGAATGAAACTTGCCAGTTATCATCCTCGTCTTCAAAGGTGCTGACGACCGCGGTGACAAAATTTTCGCCGTACTTTGACTGCAAGCGAGCCATGCGAGCAACCTCTACGGCGCTGAGAGTAAAGTCTCTCTCATCCTTTGGCGTGCTCAAAATGCAACCGACGCGCGTCAAACCTAACGCGTTCGCTATCGCATCCGCGTTGTGATCTTCTAAGGTATCTTCGAGCACTTCGACGTCGTCCTCTGTGCCATCCTGTTCTGGTTCGTAGATGACTTGCACGTGCGCCTTATTCTCTTCATCTCTCGTTCCGTACAGCCAACCAAACCTCACCTGTTTGAACCCTAAAGTATAGTTCACGTACGACTGAAACACATTTGCTGCGTTCGCATCGAACGACACGCTCACGCAGTGCGGCGCTTCTTGGCGTTCAATCCTAGTCTGTGACGCGATCATCGCGTCGACAGTCATCTTCCCACCAGTGAGTCTTCTCGGGTCGTTATGCGTCGCCGCCAGCGTCTTCGTCGGCTCTCGCGCCACCGTATACAACATGTGTACGATGGCGCCGTTCGCGTCCAATCCGCACTCGGAAATTTTCGCCTCGTCGTTCGCCATGTCATCGAACTCTTCCGGCGTTTTGCTCGTGAGAAGTTCCAACGAAGTGGAGAGCATCTGGTCGTCGCTCGGCACCTCGAGCGCGCGCTCGATAATGGACTTCAGCTCGCCGACGGAGACGGACGACGACGGAACCTCGACGCGCTCAGTTCCATCGCGCGTCCGCACGCGGATAATCATCGCGGATCAGTCAACGCGTGGAGGAGTGTCGTCAGTTGAGTGGCGGGCGGTTCGTTGATTTTAGCAAAACCAAAGAGAGAAGTGCTCGAGTCGAGTCGAGTCGATGTTTGATGATTATTAAAATAAGTAAAGCCTATCACCTCATGAGCTCGGTCCACTCCGGGGTGCCGCGAATACTTTCCACGTGCGCTTGCGGGTCCTTGACACCGCGATGAATCGCGGCGGCGTAGTGAATCGCCTCGTAATCATCCACCGGAACGTCTTGCAAAAGACACATTGTGACGCACCAATGCGGAAACTTGCGCAACCAATCGGTAATTTTATGCCCGGCGAGCGTCTCTTTCTCATCGACAGAGACGTTTTGACCGAGATGCACGCGACCGACGGGATTGTCGAGCCACTTGAGACACAAAAGATGCGCCGGAACCTTTGCTCGCTGCGAGAGCGCACGCTTGACGTCGGCCACAGTGTCGGCGCCGTCTGCGCGCACGCAAATCTCGTGCGTCTCCATCAAATGCTCCATGCTCGGAACGTTGGACCACGCGTGGGTGATTCGCACGCGTAACGTCATCATCTCTGGTTCTTTTCTTTCGCCATCCTCGCTCGTCCCTTCATCATCGTCGCGATCGACGTTAACTTCGTCGTTCGCCAATGCTGTATCGAATGTGTCCTCGCAGGTGTCAGGACGACGCGTCTCTTTTTCCTCAGTCACCGGCGGAACCACCGCGTCGTCCTCGCCCGTCGTCGTCCTCGCCGCCGGCTTCTTCGTCCCACTTCGTGATTTATCCCGCGTCATCTCTCACGAACGTCCGTGCGTCGCGTCGCGCACTCCCGACGTCTTCGCGCGCGGACGAGGCGTTACTTTGTGCGTTTTCTACGAAAACGAAACAAAATCCAATCAATCGCTAAAAATACCGATCGGACATTTCGAACCTTGAGAAAAACGCATCGAGAAGCCTTGATCGGTACAAGCATCGATCAATCGCCCAGACGGGCGACGCGACGCTGAAACGACACACGTGGACGGACGAGACGTGAATCTTCTGTCTTTCACGCGCAGACGACGAGCGGCGACGAGCAGCGACGCGCGCGGGGCCGAGTCGACGAGGGGACGACGTTCCTCGATAAGATAAACGATAGCGTCGGGTGCGCCGAGCGAAGGACGACACCGGCGTCCACGTTGAAGCTTCTTTAAACGGTCCGGCAGCATGAGTAGCAACCCATTTCGAGATGCATCCGTGTTCGCATCGGCGACGGCGAGGGCGAACGCGGAGGACGCGGCGCGGGGCTTGCCGGAACAGTTTGAGAACGCGGTCAATATGGATGCGGAGTCGAGCGCGATCGCGGCGCCGCCGTCGCCGGCGGCGGTGACGTATGCCGGGGAGGGCGACGCGAGGAGTCCGGTTTCGCTGAGCGCGGAGCAGGCAGCGTCCGAGGATGTGCATGAACGCGCGTTGGCAACGAGACGTCCAAAGCATGTGAGTCCGGAGGAGAGGATGAATGAGACGGCGTCGGCGGTCATCAAAGCGACAACTGGTAGTGGAACAGGTGGGTCTTCTACGTTTGAGGGACACGAGGATGTTGTCTTTAGTGAACGCTTAGCCGTGGCCACAGCGAAAATTACCACGCTCGGGGCGCAGTTGAAGGAGAAAACGACAGCTGCGCGAGAGGCGAGAACGCAAGCCAAACCGCTGGGTGGTAAGGAGCTGTTACGCCGTCTGCAGGAGACTGCGTCGAGCGCTCATCACGCTCCAGGCATGGTAACTGTGAAGAGCATTCGTCGCGGCGAAAGCGCCATGCCATCCAATCCGAACGTGGTCGAAGAGCCGGCAAAGAAGGGCATCGGGTACAAATTTAGCGCGGCGACTCGTAGAACGTCGCAGAGACTTTTGCAAAATCTCGGTGCGGCGGAAAAGATGAAGGATGATGAGTTTACTGGTTTGTGGGAATGTATCCAAAAGCAGGAAAATCTTTTAGAAGAAATATGCGCCGTCGGCGCGGCGTACAAGGAGGCACAGCGTAAGGTGTTTGAGAAGAGCAAACGACTCGCCGAGCTTATCCGCTTACTGGTTGAGACAGGTGACAAGAACAACACATGGGCTGGCGCTCCATCCGTCGCGAGGGACGCGGCGATGCGAGAGGCGTGTAAAATGGTAGACATCGCGGAGGCTCTCGTCCAACGCTGCACCCCGCTCACCGAGGAGGTTTTCGATTGGAACATTTTAGAGCCGGCGCGTCATCGCACCAACGAGTTACCGGCGTACAAGGCTTGTGTCACCAAGCGACGGGCCTACATGCAGGACATGGACGCGTTCGACCGCCAACTCGCCGCTTTGAGAAAGCGCCCGTCCAAGAATGAAGACGAACTGGCGCTCAAAGAGGAGCAGGCGAGGCGCGCGAAACAGCGATTCCAAGATTTCAGCTCTCGTCTCGTCGAAGAATTATCCATCGTCGACGGAACTCGATACGAAATGGCGTACTCGCTCGTTCGTGGCTTTGCGAACGTGCAGTGCTTCAACTTGGAGCGTCAGCTCGACGTCGCCCGCGTTCTTAGAGGAGGGTAAACCGTTTTCGTTTTTTCGCGTTTATTAGCAGCTTAACGTCGAATACAAAGTACTTTCTACGCGTCCTCCACCTCCTCACCCGCACTCTTGTTCAATCCCTTTGTCGAACCAGGCATGAGCTTCTCCACCAAGTCGAACGCCGCTGTCAGCACTTCCTCCTCCGCCTTGTTAAGCTCTTGAATCTCGTCGACGACGCGGTTCATCGCCCGGTCTCTCGCGCGCGGGTCCATGACGTCATCCTCATCCGACGGGAACCCAGCCTCGGCGAACTCCATCATCGCCTCGGACGGGATCGAGCCCGGTTCGTCGTCATCATCAGCACCTGAAGTCGACGACGCGCCTCCTTCGCTCGAGCTATGCGTGACGACGATCGCGACGCCGCGTCGCGAAGAGGGCGACGCCGCCGACGCGCGCTCGGAATTGGAGATTTTCAACGCGCGGCTCACGTGCGCCGCGAGCACGGTGGATACCATGCCGGACATCGTTCTTCAACGTGGTGGTTTGTGTCGATTGTAGCGTGGGGGGCTTGAGCGAGAAGCTGGAGATTGGTCTAAATGTCGCGTTGCGTCGACTACAAAATGAACCGCGGTGTGTTGACTACCTATAGGGCGCCCAACAATGGCGTGATTAAAAACGTACAACCCGAGAAGCCCGTTTGCTCATCGCAACACGGCGGAATACTTATGCGACCCGACGTACCCGCCTTGCATGGCTCTTCGCACGTTGAGCTCAAAGTTTCTAGGCGTGCGCACGAGTTCCTCAGCGGCTTCCTTGTTCAGCGGATCGTGCGGATTCGGCTCGGCGAACAGCAGAGATAACCCGAACAAGATGCTAGAAATGGATAACACCGGTTTCCAATCTTCTCTGAGAATGTTAAGGCAAACGTTCCCGTCGAGATCGATGTTTGGGTGGTACACTTTTTGCTCGCATCGAACCTTCGGCGGTTCGTGCGGGTACATCGCGGGCACCGCAAAGGTAAATCTGAACACCCCGTGCGCGTAGTACCCCGAATCCGGTTTGACACTGATGATGAAATGCATCAAATCGTCTCTCCCATTCGGAAATTCGATCGCCATCGTCTTTGGAAGCGCCAATTCAGAAATGTCTACACCGCGTGCGCATCCAAAGGAATCACGCGTCAGTCTCTTTGTTTCGAGGACGCGAGAAACAAACGAACGAATAAACAAAAATTCACAACAACCAGAACGTACCTTTCGCAACTCTCACCTCCGCGCTCGATTGTCGCGACGCCGCCCCTCCGCTCGCCGCTCTCTCCGCCGCCTCGCGTTCTTGTTTCGCCTACGTTCCGTTTCCGTCTTCGTGTCAGTCTCTCGCTCGTTTCCCATTTCTGTATCCCAACCAAACGTCGCACTGTTTCACGCGCACGCATCGCGTCGTTCGCCCCCTACCTTTGCCGCGAACAGATTAATCATCGCCGCCCTCTTCGCTTCTCTCTCCTCTCGCGGCGCTCGACCACCGACTCGTCGCGCTCTGTCGTCGTCGTCGTCGTCGTCGTCGCGTGCGTCGAGAAACCGGTCGACTGACTGACCGACGGACGGACGGACTCGTTCCACCCAGATGTCCGAATTCGGACATCTGGGTTTGAGTGGATAGGGTGACTGCCGCCGTGACAACCCAGAGGACTGAGTCGCTCGACGAGCGCGCGACACACGACGACGCGTGGACGTATCGAATACAGCGGACGACGAAAATCATGGCGAGTATCACGTTGACGACGACGACGACGAGCGCGACGCGGGCTCTCCGCGCGACGAAGAAGAACAAGTCTACATCCCGTGGTTCGATCGCAGAGGTTCGCGCCGCGGCGAATAACGAAAACCGATACGGCGCATGCTGGCCCGGACGCGCGGAAGTCCCGGCGAACGTGGCGCCGCTCGGGAACGGAAACGTGAAGAAGATTTCCCTGCTCGGGTCCACGGGCTCGATCGGGACGCAGACGCTCGATATTTGCGAGGAACACCCGGATAAGTTTGAGGTTGTGGCGCTGAGCGCGGGGCGCAACGTCGGGCTGGTAGCGGAACAGTGCCAAAAATTTAAGCCGAAGCTCGTGAGCGTACAAAATGGTGAGGATGTGGCGGCGCTTAAGGAGGCGTTGAAGAGCATGGGTTCGGATGCGCCGGAAATTATGTACGGTGGCGACGGTATGATTGAAGTCGCGAGACACGCGGACTGCGACTCTGTGGTGACGGGTATCGTCGGCTGCGCCGGTTTGCCGCCGACGGTTGCGGCGATTGAGGCGGGTAAGAACATCTGCTTGGCGAACAAGGAGACGCTCATCGCTGGTGGTCCGGCCATCGTGCCGTTGGCGGTCAAGCACGGTGTGAAGATTCTTCCGGCTGACTCTGAACACAGCGCGCTTTTCCAGTGCATTCAAGGCATGCCGGAGGGCGCTTTGCGTCGCATCATCTTGACGGCTTCCGGTGGTGCTTTCCGTGATATGGACCTCAAGACGATGCAAGAGCTCGCCGTTTCTGATCCGGGTGCTTTGCACAAGAAGGCGACGACGCACCCGAACTGGGACATGGGCGCCAAGATTACGTGCGACAGCGCCACGCTCATGAACAAGGCGCTCGAAGTCATCGAGGCGCACTACTTGTACGGCACTTCTTACGACAACATCGACGTCATCATTCACCCGCAATCAATCATACACTCCATGGTCGAAACTGCCGATAGCTCTGTTCTCGGTCAACTTGGCTGGCCGGATATGCGCTTGCCGATCCTTTACACCATGTCTTGGCCGAACCGCGTCGAGTGCTCCGAAGTCACCTGGCCGCGCCTCGACTTCGTCAAGATGGGCGACCTCACCTTCCGCGAACCGGACGTCGAGAAGTACCCGTCCCTTACCATGGGCTACGCCGCCGGCCGCGCCGGTGGTACCATGACTGGCGTCTTCTCCGCCGCCAACGAGCAAGCCGTCGCCATGTTCTTGGACAAGAAGATTGGTTACTTCGACATTTACAAGACGATCGACCTCGCCATGGAGGCGCACAAGAACGACCTCGTCCTCGATCCGACGCTCGACGACATCGTGCACTACGACTTGTGGGCGCGCGAACACGTCAAGCAAACCGTCGAATCGGGTAAGCTCGCCGGCGCCGTACCAGTATAATTGTTTGTCTTTTAATGACGCACATTCCCTCCATTGTAGCACACGCTCGCGTGATATCCGAACACAGCACCCGTTGTTAAACAGCGCTCGCGACCGCGTATTGTCCGCATGCTCGCGACCGCGACACGATGCGCCCCGACGACGAGACGCGCGTCGCAGAGACGCGCGCGCGAAACACGTCTGAATCGTCGGGCGACGACGCCGACGCGACGAAAGGCGAGCGGAGAGGAGGGCGAGAGCGGACGCTCGGATGAGGAGTTGTACGCCGAGCTCGAAAAGATTAACGCCGTGAATAATTCCAAGTCGGCGAGCGATTGGATCTCGAGCTGGAGTAATAAGATGAACAATCCTCCGGATGAGGAGGCGCTGCGCGCAGAGGCGGAAGCGGCGCGATTGGCGGAGGAGGCGCGTTTGGAAGAGTTGAGGTGCTATCGGTACGTGTACGTGCACGACTTGTTGAGCGGGGTGAACGACTCGTTCGCGCGCATGTATCTCGCGGATGCGTTGGGGACGGTGCGAATAGAGTTGGAGGCGCCAGATTTGGTGAATGGAGACGCGAACTTTACCATTTCTAGCGCTTTGGAAAAGTTGACGGCGGCGGTGGAAGCGGGCGACAAAAGTAGACCGTTGAGACTCATCGGGACGAGTACCGGGGCGCTTGTCGCGGCGCTCTACGCCGAGAAGAACAGAGGTCGTGCGGAGAAAATCTTCTTGCTTGCGCCCACGTGGGGACTCGAGCAACTTCTCGATAAATTCGAGGCCAAGTATGGCGTGGTGTTCACCGAGGCGTTTCGGGCCGATGCCGCAACTCATCCCGAGTACCCCACGGTCACGTGCCCGGCTTACGTCATTCACGGCCACGATGATGATATTTCTCCAGTAGATAGTTCGGCGCGATGGATGCAGATGGCTTCGCAATTTATGCGCCAAGATGGCGACTCAGAGGAGAATGTCGCCGAGCGAAGGCTGCTAGAAGTAAACGGTTTGGGACATGGCGTCGAAACGGCCCTGCCAATGTCCATGGGACGATTCACAGAGTTCTTTTCTCTCCCACGCGTCGATCTCAATCTGCGCGAACAAGACCCGTGAGCGTGGGAGGAGCGCCCAATTCAGTCTACAGTAGTGTTGTTGAATAAACAAAAATCCAAATTTAGTATCCATGCGGGGCGTAGAAGCGTCATTCTATATATCACACCGCACACGACTTCGCGCTCGAATAGTGGCGAACGTGAAAGAAGATGCGCTAGCTGGTGGATCGACACATACGTTTCTACACGCGCATCTTTCCACGCGAACGCTTCTGTTTATGTTCACCGTACCGAAGGCTGATGTCAAACACTTGAGGGATGCAACAGAAAGAGAACGCGAGCTCAATGACTTGCTCAAGCGAAAGATAAGAGAGCGGACCGCACGAGAGAAGCGTTTCGTTTCTCGAGAGAGGAGACGAGACCAGAAGAAGCGCGCCGCCAAGGAGAATGTCGATGATTGTCAGAGCATCCTGCATCAAGCAGAGCAAAAGCGTAAGAGGGCCGAAGCGAGCTTGGAGCGTGATCTTCACATTTTCCTCGTTTGTCAGTTCGAAACGGCGCGATCGCGAGCCATTTTAAGTGCCATTCGATCTGAGTCCATCGATGTTAGTCTGCAGATAGAGGCCAAGTCTGTATACTTTACATACCTGCTTCAGACGAGCCAAATGTGTTTATCGCGCGCAAATGTCGGGACGGAAGCGGCTTTCGAGAACGTCGTGGATTTGATTGATCGCTATAAGGTGCTCGTCGACACCAACGAAAGACTGCAAACGCAAATCACGCACATCGTACGCGAACAAGACGAACTTCAGAGGGCGCACAAGCAATTGGTGGATCATCTTGCCACATCCAATCTCGCGCTCATGACGCACAGACGGAATCTGACGAGGCAACTCGCCTCGAGTACGCAAAATTCGAGCGAGAGAATCGCATCCATCTCACACTTTGCGGATAAGACATTTTTGAGACGCGCACTGGTGAGTCGAGTGCACATGGCTGCCGAGAATATGCATGCAAGATGCTCCCGAAGCTCGCATGTCAGCCGGCTCAAGAGCAAAAGTAGCATCGCGTTCCTCATAACATCGCTCGGGCATTATCTACAAGACGTAGGTGAAATCATAGCTTCGCAAAAATTTCAAGTCTAGGTGATTTGTCAATCCGATTAAAAGTTGTAGGCTACCACTTGTTGATAAGTTGACATGCGAGAGCGCGGCTCACCTGAAGCGTTTCGCCGCTCTACGCTCCTGTCGTTCTCTCCTACGTTTCTCCTCTTTCGTCTCCATCGGAGCGACAGACTCTTCTTTGGCCGATAAGAACCACGGAATCACGAACTTTGTCGCAATCATGTACGTCGCGACACCGGGAACGATCAAGATGCTCAACCAGAACCAATCAGAGTACGTACTCGTCACGAGTGCAAACGCGCTGACGTAGATCAAGTCTTGATAATACTCCGTCAACCCACCGCTGAGAGACTCCCCGCCGTCCAAAAGCTCTCCGTTCGGTCCAAACGATGGTTTCGCCCACGACTGAAGAGACGTAAACGACAACCGACTCGCGAACGCGGTGATCAAGAACAGCATCCAGTGCCACCAGACGGCAGTCTTTCGTCTGACGATGAGTCGCAACAAGAAGTGCACGCCCACCGGCACGTTCACCGAGCGAGATAAAAACTCGAGCTTCTTTTTGTTCTCCTCGTACCGCTTCTTCGGTCCGCTCTTCGCCATCCTCTTCGTCCCCTGTCGCTTCCTTCTGACGTTCTCTGCGCATTCTCGCTACTTTTTCTTCGGAATTGGTTTTCGTAACGAACGTCAATCCGCGCCGTCGCGAGACCACATCGTGATCTACCGACGGACGTTCGGACTGCTCAGAACGACGCATCGAACGTCACCATGTTCGCCTCGACGCATTCGCTCGCGAACGCCGTCCCCGCTCCCGTCGCGGCGCGGGCGAGACGAACGCCGTTACGTCATCAATCCAACAACGCGGCGCGAAGAAAGCGCGTCGTGCGCGCGGCGCTTGCCGACTCGCGCGCGCACGATAAGCGACCGCCGTCGACGGTGATCGTTGGTGGTGGTCCGACGGGTTTACTCGCCGCCATCGCGCTCGCGCGACGCGGGTGGGCGAACATCGAAGTCTGGGAGAGGTTGCAGAGACCGCCAGCGAGTTCGAGCTCGGAGTGGGGCGATCCGTCTAGGTCGTATAACGTTGGTTTGAGTGGGCGCGGTCAAAGCGTGCTGCGTGATGTCGGTGCGTTGGATGCGGTGTTGGATAAATGCGCCGTCGTAAAGGGACGCATGGACTGGGGTCCTGATGGCGAACCGAAGGAACGTCTGGCGAACAAGGCGTACGACACGCAGGTGATCCAACGAGACCGGTTGGTGAGCGTTTTGGTGGAAGAAATCGAAGCCAAGTATTCTGATAAAGTTAATATTCAGTACAATGCAGCCTGTCTCAAGTGCGAATTCCAAGAGAATGGGGGCGTGAAGCTTCAACGTGGCGAGTGCGCCGAGGACTGCGACCTTCTGACGGCCAAGCCGGTCGCCGAAGTGACCACGCCGGTCGTCTTTGGTGCGGAAGGAAATACGATGCGATCCGCTGTTGTCAAGGAGATGGATGCCAACCCTGCGTGCAGCACCAAGGTGATCAAGTTTCCGAACTCGAATGCGCGCGTTTACAAGACTATTCCAATCTACCTGCCAGACAACATGCGAAAGGATCTCAACTACAGCGCTCGAACCAAAGCGGGCGTCGCTCTCGAATGTCTGCCGACCAAAGAAGGCTTGTTGATTGGAATTATGCTCGTCAAACCGGACGATGAGGAGACATGCATCAAACTGAGCGACGCAGCGTCGCTGAAAGAGTTCTTCAAGGAGCAATTTCCGATGTTCAACAACTGGATTCGCGAGGAGGACATCACTGCGATGGCCAAGAGCAAGTTTTTCGGACTTCCATCTTTCGGCTACGTCGACAAGTCCCTTAACATGCGAGGACAAGCCGCTCTCATGGGTGACACCATACACACTGTGAAACCATACTTTGGACTTGGCGTCAACTCGGCTTGGGAAGACGTCAGAGTCTTGATGGATGCATTGGATGAAGCCGATGGGGACACGAATATCGCGTTCCCGACGTACACCAAAAGACGCGCGACGGATGCAAAGTCGTTAGTGACGCTCTCAAGGAGCTTTGATGGAGGATTTTTGACGTTCGTTTTGCCCCTCATCATCGACTCTATTTTCCACAAACTTGCGCCGTGGCTGTTCATGCCGAACACCATTCAAATGTTACAAAAGGAAGATTGGTCTTTCAGTGACATTGAGAAGCGAAAGTGGGTCGATCGCGTGATGCAAGGGACTGTCATCGCATCTGTTCTTGGGGCCATGGCGCTCGGTATGTTCAAGCTCACGACACGTTTTGTGGTTCCGTTCATGATGAAGGCGCTTGCCCGCGGTGGCGCAGTCTAATATCTAACAAAACATCAATATACGGTAGTGGCGACGTGTGTGAATGAATGAAAGAATTAGATCATGACAAGAAATGTTGCCTTGGAGACTAAGAAACGCCCTAAAAAACGTGTGCGCCGCCTGCGGCGGAGTTCATCGCGAGAGCGTGTGCGTCGCTCGCAAAATAGCTTTGCAACTGCGGTAAAGCCTTAAAATCGGCATAATACGTCTTCAATCGCGGGAAAGCTTCGAGAGGCGACGAAAGACCCTCCTTCTCGGCGATGACTTCATGCTGGTCGATCAATTCCCACAAATGAAAGTCGCTGGACGAGACGGTGTCCTTGATCAAAAACTTTGTCTTTCTCTGCTCCAACCAAGCCTGGAACTTGCCGTAGTAAGTCGGCACCTCGGTCGACAGGTACGGCGCAATGTTCGCCTTGTACTCATCCATGCTTCTCGTCGACTTTTTCGACGGATACACCATGTCCACCAAACTATTCCTCAAGTCGTAAGCCTCGCAGCACGCCTGCGCGTTGTCCCATCTCCCGTCGTCGTTCTCAAACGCATCCACGCCCGTCTTCATCCCGAGATATTCGTAGACCGCGTTCGAGTGCACCACCACCCGCTCGCCATCGACGACGTACGGCAGGTTCGCCATCGCGTTCTTCACCAAGAGCTCTGGCTTGCGCTTTCCAAACCATTCCATCGGGTCCGTGTACCGCACATCTTTATACTCAACCGTGTCTCCAGCGTACGCCAGCATCATTCGCGCCGGCGCACCGAGACCTCGGATGGCCCAGTATCCAATCTCCATCGGTGCCATGGTGTGTCGTCGTCGTCGTCGTCGTTGTCGTCGCTGTCGTCGTCGCTTTGTGTCGCTGGTCGTCGTCGACAACGGCGGCGGGATGGATGACAAGACCTCAACAGAGGGTTGTCGCGCGACGATTCACACATTCTGTATGACTATACACTCTAGACCATAACAATACTTGAGTCATGAACGGTCAAGTCGACACGTGTGGATCCCGCGACGGGAGAAGAAGGCGGCCGCAGTCTCGAACAACGCGCGCGTCACTCGCGGACGACTCTCGACGATGCACGCGACGATGCACGCGACGATTGCAAAGGTACGCGATGACTGCGATGACGCGCTCTCGACTATGGCTCTCGACGCGCCGGGAAGAACGGACGAACGAGTGGATGAGAGGGAAAGTTGCGATGCGGCGGCGTGTATCTTTTGTGGATATGCTGGGTGGTTCGCCCGCGGTTGGAAAAACGCTTGGACGCGCGCGGGAACGGAAGCGACGAGGATCGATCTGTCGGGGTGAAGAACATACGTTTAGCGCGTCGATGTTGCGAGCGGAACGAGCGGATGGACGATGCGGGGTGAAGCGCCGACGCCGACGCCAACACTATGGATGAGGGACTGACAAGAGAGACGCGCGTTCTTTGTTTTTTTTGACTTTTCGCGTAGGCGACGCCGATCACGGCGGCGAGACGAAGCGTGAAAACGCGTGCGTCTTCTGGAGACGACAAGGCAAAGGTGTACGTCGGTAAGGGCAAGTACGTTGAAGATGATCCGAGAAAGTACGCCGGTCGGGATAACTGGTTCACCGGAGGCTGGCCGGGCGGGGAGAAGGCTTTGAAGGAAGTCTTCATCAAGGAGAACCCGGGCGAGATTCCGAAGGCGACGAAGAAGGAGGGGCAGTTGCCGGATTACGCCCAAGGTGAAGATGACATTTACGTTGGTAAGGGCAAGTACGTCAAGGGAGACGCCAAGCAATTCGCTGGTCGCGATAACTTGTTCACCGGCGGCTGGGCCGGCGGCGAAGTCGGCTTGAAGGTTGGCGACAAGCGCAAGCTGAAGCCTGGTGACTTGGTTAAGGTGAAGGCAACGGGCGGTTTCTTTGGCATTGGTGGTCAACCGGAGCGTGTTGGTACCGTCCGCAAGGTGAATGTCAAGAAGAATGGTGACTGTACCATTGAAGTTGCCGTGCTTCCGTTCGACAGAATTGAAACCTTCGATAGCGCACTCTTGACGCCAACCAGTTTGGATGAAATCTAAGTCTGTAGGTTTGATACTTTCCTTATAATACACAAGTTCATTGTTCTTTTAATTTTCGTTTCGTTTGCCCTGTGTGTCCCGTCGCGTTCGATCAGTTGCGACGATAACACATAGCGCCCCGCTGCAAACGCCGACGCAAGAGCTCTTCCTTCCTTACTCTCTCGCCAACCGAACTCGTCATACCTAGGCGCTGAGGCTGCGCATGAAAGCGCGAGACGCCTTTCTCGCGACCACCGGAACCTCAAGTACATCGCCCGTGCATCCCGCTCACTGTCTGTGCTGCATCGGCGGTCCAGACCTTTCGTTCGAACGCGCCGTCGCCGCCATCTTGGCTCTCGAACTCGGTTTCGAATACGACACGGCGGGTAAGTTCGTGCGTCTGTGTCGGGCTTCACCGTGCATGGTGTTGAGTAAAGGCAAGCGAAAACTAGTTTCAAAGTCTAGAGGAAAGAGCTCGCCCGCTCTGAGCGAGGAAGAAATCGACCGCGTGCAAGATGTCGTTTTAGAGCACTACGCGTCGACGTTGGCATTGGAAAAGGAACAGAGAGAGAAATTCCAAAAGACCGCGACATGAAGGGATCGACCGTCGTGGAGATTGCTCGCGCGCGCAGTGAAGATGCTATCAGCCGACTGGAGGTCGCGCTTCGATACTACGAGACTCCAGAGACGCCTTGCACTTCGACAACTTACGGAGAGTTGTACGACGTGGCAAAACGAGTGGGCGGCATCTTGCGGAGGAGCGCGTCTTCTCGCGCTGGGTGCTGCGGTGTGATGCTCGAGGACGGACCGTTCATTTTCGTGTGTCAGTTGGCGGCGATGATGGCGGGAATGCCAGTGATACCGCTCAATCCACACGATCCAATCACTCGTTTGAGGAGCGTTTTCGACGACGCCGACATTCGAGTAGTCATCGTGGCAAATTTGGCGAGTGCCGCCATAGTCAGCCAAGTGTGCGAGGACGCGAAAGTGTGGATGGTGAACGAGCTCATAGATGCCCCATCAGTTGCGAGCGATGAGATTGTGGCAGCCGGTGGAGCTGATACGTCGCACATTTTCTTCACAAGCGGTTCGACGGGGCGGCCGAAAGGTTGCGTCGCCAGTCACAAAGCTCTTTTGGCTTACTGCGAAGCGAAAAACAGCGCGCATGACATACATGAAAAGGATGTGGTTTTCTGCGCCAGTAGTTATATGTTTGATCCGCATTTCACAGACTTTTGTAGTGCCTTGGTGGCTGGGGCAACGTTAGTCAGTGCTTCACGGGAAACGACGTTTACGCGATTCGGCGATATTCTTTACGAGTCAAAGGCGACTCATTGTCTGACGACCCCAGTAGTTTTGAGCACCATCGAGGATATGCATCAAGTGAGCGCTAGTTTAGTTCGACTTGTCGCTCTCGGAGGTGAGGCCATGTCCAAGACTCTCGCACAGCGCTGGATTGACGCCGGAGTGCGCGTCGCAAACACATACGGGGTGAC